>Ga0209541_10006936_pt1 | contig 19147 bp, 22 predicted proteins | sample RifCSPlowO2_01_FD_184027 | JGI IMG/M metagenome (GOLD analysis project Ga0209541, IMG submission 184027) | Groundwater microbial communities from Rifle, Colorado - Rifle CSP2_plank lowO2_0.1 (SPAdes) (version 2) | ecosystem: Environmental > Aquatic > Deep subsurface > Groundwater | place... | reverse complement strand
CTTATAAAGGTAAATTTAGATTTAGAGATGTAAAAGAAGTTAAATTAAAAGAGCTTGGAGAAGAGCACGAAGAAATAAAAAGATTATGGAAAAGCTCTTTTACACAGAAAGTTCAGATTATTTTATTAGTTATATCTGGTTGATAGGCCATACAGACATAATATAAATTTTAAATAAAACCTCTTATTTCCAATTCTTTTACTATTTTATCATTTATATATCTGGAGTAAGCTCTAGAAACTCCTAAAGCAAGATCACCACAATTGTCTTCTAAATCTGTTGGTGTTAACTTCCAATCAAATTGTTTTTTAACTAAATGATCTTTCATTAATCTCTTTCTTACGCATTTGTCTACAAGATCAATCTTTACTCCTGTTTTTTTCATTCTCTTTTTAATATAATCATAGTTTTTTTCTTCAAAAGAAAAAACATGAACATGATCTGATGCTAATAAAGGATTCTGTAAAGTTAATTAAGGCTAGAGTTCTTTATTCTGATTAGATTTAGTTAAAATGGGGGAACACAAAAGGAGGTTCACCCCATGAACTGCGTCACATGCAATTCAGATAATATAAAGAAGAATGGTAAATATAAGGATTACCAAAACTACAAATGCAGAGACTGCAACAGACAATTCTCAGAAAGAAGCTTAAGCTTCTTTGCAAGGCATAGATTCCCAGAAGAAATAATCAAAGATGCTGTTCTATTGGGCAATTTTGTGTCAACAAGGAATGTTAGCTTTCTTGTAGGAGAATCTAAAGGATTCTGTTTTACTAATATGACTGCTTATAATTGGATAAAAAAGTTCGCTGTTTTCTTAATGAAGAACATTGAGAAACAAGACTTCTCAAACATCTGGCATGTTGATGAGAAGTTTGTTAGAGTAAGAGGAAGCAAAGGAGATTTTGATTATATGTGGGTTGTTGAGGATGACAAGAATAGCATTGTAGCTGTGCATGTGTCTGATAAAAGAGACTGCAGCAGTGCAAAGAAAGTTTTAGAACTAGCTAAAAGAAGAGCAAATAAACCCCCAGACATAATTGTGACTGATGGTTTGCAAGGCTATAAGCAAGCTTGCAGGAAAGTGTTTGGAAGAACAACCAAACATATTGAGGCACACTTCAAGGCAAAGAGATTTATGCACAAAAAGAAGTATTACATATTATCAAACAACAGGATTGAAAGCTTGAACAGCAAAATAAATCTCTGGTACAAGAAGTTCAGGGGATTTAAGAGTTTGTTAACAGCTAATTTATGGGCTGTGATGTGGATGGAATTTTATAACTGGATAAGACCAAGGACAATCCCACATCAAACAATAAGTATTCATCAAATTATAAGATAATTCTGGGTTAATATAATTAGAAATAATGCTTATCAGCATTAGTTAATTATACAGAGCCTAATAAAGAAGGGTTTATTAATTTATGAATTTCCATAAATTGCCTAAAACCTTCACGAAGTCCTCTCAAGCATAAATATAAAACTCTCTTACGAAGTTCCTTTGAAGAGTCTCTTAAATCCCAAGCTGGAAAAAGATCATTAAAATCTAAATAATTGTGGAATCCTGAGCTTCTAATAAAAGTTTTCTCTTTTTTATCTAAGTCTTCATAAAAATCAGGAGATCTTTTAAAATACTTATCAGATATTTTATACTGTTCTTCTTCTGTAAGACCAGCCAATTCTCTAGCTTTGTCTAAATTACCTTCTATTAATTGTTCTAAAAATCTTTTTTGTTGAACTATTAAAGGTAATTCTTCTGTTTTTTCCATAACATTAATAGGTTCTTTTGGCTTATATGTTTTTAGCATAAATTTAGATTAAAAAGGAGATTTATAAGTTTTTCTACTTTAACCACTATATAGTAATATATAATAAAGTTTATAGACAAAAATAACGCAAGAAATATAAGAAATTATAATTAAAATTTGATTAGAAGACAACATAAAGAGGATTTAGTTTATTCGCAATGAAAAACATAGAGAAAATTACAGAAGAAAATATGGGAAGAATTTGGAGATAAAAAAGTAAAGGGAAGAATAGCTTTTGTAGTTGATATCACGGCTAATAAAATTTATCCTGTACCAAAAAATATCGAGCATAAAAATTTTATAATTTTTGTGAAGCAAGAACACTTCAGGATTTTACAGGTTGAGTAGTTCACAAGTGATAAGTCATCAAAGCGCCGTTTAAATCAAAAACAGTATTAAACACATTATTCAAGTAAACTAAAATGTGCCTGTCATGGTTTTTTGAAGTGAAGGCTTTGTTGATTAAATTATAGATTTCATTTCTTTTTTTACCGAATTCCTCTATGTTTGAAAAATTGAATTTATAGAATATTTCATAAAACGATGTTAGAAATTCATTTATTTCTGTGTAAATTTCAATAATTTCCCTGTCAATTTTTAATTTGTTTTCTGAGACATAAAGGCATAAATCTCTGTATATGTCACCTATTTTTTCAATCTGCTCTACTATATGATATAAAGGAGAGCTTTTCTCTGAGATTGGCTTCTTATTCAGGATTCTTCTGCAGAAATCAGAATATTTGTTTATGTTATGGTCTCTTAATGTTATATTTTTCAGCTCTTCAAAATCCTGCTTTTTTATTGAATCCAAAGAATCATTTGCAACTGACAATAAAAACAAGAAATTTCTTCTTAAGACGTTTTCAAACTCATGGTATTCTGGCTTTGAGATTTCTTTTATTATAATAAGATTTTTGAACTGCTCTATTATTTCAAATCCCAAACAGGTTTTTCTTAAGACATCATATATTGTCTCCAATTGCTTTGGATTATTGAAAACAATTTTTACCTGATCATATCCTGATTTGTAAATAGCACCAATTAATCTGTACAACATCACATCTAATGAAGAAACATTAATTTCAAGTTCTTTTTGCAGGATTTCATTTTGAGTAGAAACTATTAATTTTTCATTATTTTCAAGGATGTCAATTTCATGGCCTTTTTTCAAGTTAAATTTTTTAGCCCACTTGCTAGGCAGAGAAATCATCAATGTGCTTGGGCCGATTTGTGCAATTTTTCTTTTCATTGTAACCTTTTTTGGGGAAAAAAGCTTAACCAAAAATGAAGCTAGATTCTCTTATCAACTCCTAAATTTCTTTTATAGTTAATGAAATATTTAAATCTTCTGTAAAAATTAGAATATTATAATTATTATTATAATATATTAATCAAATATAAATAGATTTCTGACTTTTTAATATATTTCAAAGGAGGTTAAAATGATAGGAATTAAAGAATTTAGGATTTTGTCAAACTTAAGACATAATTCCAGGGAAAAATTGACTAGTATAGCAAAAACAACAAATATGCCTGTAAGCACTGTCTTTGACAAAATAAGAAGATATGAAGAAAACAGCATTATAAAGAGACATATTAGTCTGCTGGATTTTAGCAAACTGGGATATGAAGTTGATGTCTGCATCTTATTAAAAGTAGAAAAAGAAGAAAGAGAAAAATTAAGAGAATTTCTTAATGGGAAAGAATGCCTGAACAGCATTTTCAAAATAAGCAATGGATATGATTTCTTTGTAGAGGGAATTTTCAAAGACATGCAGCATCAGCAGGATTTTATTGATGAAGTAGAAGAAAATTTCACTTTGATAAGAAACGATGTCTTCTATATTGTAAATGAAATGAAAAGAGAAGAATTCCTGAATGGGAAAAATAATTAGGAGGTTAAAATGGCGAATTATGAAGTTCCTGAAGAATTGAAAAAAATGAGAGAAAAGGAAATAGAAAGATTAAATGAGTTGGATGATCTAAAGGAAAAAGTCCAAGTTGGGAAATTAGTTTTAGCTAGTTATGTTGGATATTTATTTGGGAAAAACTTTGGCAATGTCATGTCATATATACTAACTGGTGTTTTGGGTTTAGCTAGTGCTTGCGACAGGCTTGGGTGTGACTTTAGAGATGTTAATGTTTTTGAGAATCATTCTTACAGGCAAGAAAAAATAAAACCTAAAAACATAAGAGTCTTTAATGCTTCTGAAGATTATTTTGGTGTTTTAGTTGAACCTAATGGTTTCTTCCTAGGTATTAATAAAGAAGGAAATTTACAGTGTGTTAACACAAGCAATGAAAAGACTCCAATTGAATTCAGCACTACCCAAAAAAAAGATAGGAATGGAAGAGTTGTGTCTTTGGAGGAAAAACTAGAAATTTTTGGAAAAGCTGTTGTAATATATGAACCAGAAAAAGCACCCAGGATAAGTGTTAGTGTAAAAAGAAGAAATTAAAACTAAATATTTATATATTTATGGCTCTGGTGCAACCCTAATCTAAACTTTTATCTTTATGATTTTTATCCTATATTTTTTCAAGAGAAGAATAGTAGAAATGGAAAATTTAGAGGGTTGCACCAGAGCCCTATAACTCAATAAACTATGAAAGAAAATGAAAAAATCCGAACAGTTGGGGAATTAGCTAACAGCCTTAGCTTTCAATGTGAGGTATTCTATCATGAGCAAAGTGGCAGGTCAACTGAAGATGCTATTAAGGCAACAGGATTAGACTCCCACCATATAATTAAATGTCTATTATTAAAAACTAAATCTAATGAATATATCGGAGCAATAATTAGAGGTTCTGACAAGTTAAATTTCAAAACTTTAGAATCTCTTTCTGATTATAAAAATCTTCGGATGGCTCAGCTTGAAGACGTTGAAAGGGAGCTTGGATTTGAAGTTGGAGGAGTTCCTGCTATAATTTTCTTTGAAAAAGGAATAAGAACATTCGTAGATAATCGTGTTTTAAGCTTAGATTATGTTGTTGGCTCTGGCGGAACTCCCTTCTATGGGATGAAGTTTAATCCAAGACAATTAACTGAGAGATTAAATTATATCCCTGCAGATATCATAAAGGTAGATTGAAATAAAATTGAAAGTTTTGTATTGATCATGTTTTTGCTAAAAACAATTGGCCCTATTATAATTCAGAAGGAGAATTAATTGAACCATAAAGGATCTCGTCTGTTTTGATCCTGTTACATATAAGGATTATCATGAAATATCCCCTTTATTGTGTAAAAAACTTAATCTTCTCCTTAGGTGATGTTAAATTTACAGCTCGCCAAATAGTAATCTTTTTATATTAAATAAAATAACCAAGTATTAAAAAAAGAGAGAGTGTTTTTTGGAAAAAGATAATAAAATATTATTAATTGCTATTCTGATTTTGTTAGTCTCTATGTCCTCTTTTAAATTTTTTGATTATCAGGACAAAAGTAGTTTTATAACTGGAAAAGCAGAAGCATCAGTTTCTGATAAATTTGCAGATTCAGGAACAGAAAATAATGGTGGTGTAGAGCTCTGCGGGAGTAGATTAAACTGTGGATTAGCTGATGATGTGTGTCCTGAAGATTTTTTTGGGGCTGGAGTAAGCTGCTATATAGAAGATCCTGACTGCTGCAAAATAAACAGAGCTGGATGGAGTTCGAGTCCTGACCAATTTACAGCTGTAACTGAAGCTTTTGAAGGCCAAAAAATCTATATGTATGTTGAAACTGATGGGTGTGCTGGAAAAGATGCTGATTTTACAATTTATTCTGTTGATGAAAGGTTTTTTGGGGCGGATACATTATTAGACAGCGATACTGTTGGGCCTTTTGCTATTGATCAATCAAACAAAGTTTCTGCAAGATGGACTGCTTTTACTGATCCTGCTGCTGTTAAAAATGGAATTACTAAATTTAAATTCAAAGTAAAAATAAATCCCGAATTATTTTCAGATATTATAGAAATTTCTCTTATTGGTGGAAACAGAGGTAAATCTGTAAATTCATGCAATGATGGAATTGATAATGATGCTGACGGATGTGCTGATGAAGAAAAGGATTGTGAAGATGGGCAAGAAACTAACCAAGATCAGGGAGAGTGCTCTATTTGCACTACTGAAAATGGAATTTATACTTGTTCTGGATGCATAGGCTGGAAATGCAATCCTGGAGATTGTTTAGATGGAAAAAAAACCACCAATTGTCCTGATTTACGAACACAATATCCAAATTGTCCTTTAACACAACCACCTAAATTTGTAAGATGCTATGAAAAAGTTGTGCCTTTTCCTTTTTATGATAATTTTAATTTAATATTGTCTATTTTATCCTTAATAGGCTATTATGGATTTACATTAAGAAGAAAGAATAAATAGAAAAAATTATTTTATAAATTTTGCATTTTTAAATTGTTCATCGCCAGTTAAGAATCTTATATTTCTGGATTTCGCCATAATATATCCTATACAATCAACATAGGATAGTTTTTTGTTTTTGTTCATAAATTTAAATTAATTTAGAAACATATGGGCCGTCTTTTTTATAACTTAATTTGTTTATATAATAATTTCTGACACCAATTCCAGATATTACCAATATCTTATTTACATTATATTCTTCTTTTGCAATTTTTTCTGCTTCCTGCATTAAACTTATACCGAGGCCTTTATGCTGGACATTATCGTCTTTTTCCCCAATTCTTACTGCCTGACCATAGACATGAAGTTCCCTTATTCCTGCTGATCTGTTTGTAATTTCCGGCCTAAACTGCTTGTAAGGTATTCTTAATCTTACAAACCCCAAGAGAATATCGTTTTTTGTATCTTCATATGACAAAAAGATTTCCCTGCCTTTAGACGCTTCATAATCTTGTCTTAATAATTTTATATTTTCCCATGAGATTTGTTTTAGTTTAGGTTCACGGCACCTTATGCAGCTGCATTTTACTTTTCTTTTTTTTAATTCTTCATCTATATACTGCCTTAAATTTGTTTTTCTTACTCCTGCTTCTGACATAAAAGTGGGAATATCCCTGTTAACTCTCATTATTCTACAATATTTTGGTATGTATTTTTTAGCCTCACAAATAATATCAATTATTTCTTCTGTAGAAAATACCTTGTGATTTCCTTGTTTCCATATATCATACAATTCTGTACCTTTAAAAACTAAACAAGGATATATTTTTAGTGAATCTGGTCTATAATCCGGATTTTCAAATATTTCCTTTAGTTCGTATTTATCATTTTCAATTGTCGACCCAGTTAAATTCAACATATTATGGTATGTCACTTTCAAGAAAGAATCTTTCAACAACTGGGTAGCTTTAATTGAATCCTGGGTTGTGTGACCTCTTTTTATTTTTTCCATTATTTCCTGCGACAAAGTCTGAACACCAATCTCGACTCTTGTTGTTCCATACATTAACATCTCAGAAATATGCTCCTCAAAGGAATAATCTGGCCTTGTTTCCAGGCACATTGCAACACATCTTGAATAAGTATTTTCATTTCTTGATTGTTCTTTTTCCAATGTGGTATCTGATTTTAATTTCAACAATTTACCCTTTATTCTTTTTATTCTTTCTTTATCTTTTATTGACGCTGGCAATTCAAAAAAGTCTGTAAACTTCCCAAAATCAATCTGATTATTTTTCACGAACAAGCCTGAGAAATCATTCAGGGCTTTTAAACAGAATTTAATAAAATCTTCCTTATATTTATTATCAAAAAACAAGAATGTTGAACCCATTACAATAAATTCTACTTTTGTTATATCATGATTTAAAAGAACATAATGCTCCAGCCTGTTAAATACCTGCAAATAAGGATCATAATCATTTCTTATTGCCCTGATAATTCCCGGAGAATTTCCAGGATATGATTTTGGGGTATTGCCAAAAACTGAATTAATTCCGCCAGGGCAATAAATACATTTTGCCTGTGAAGGACAATTTGCCGGCTTTGACATTATTGATATTGGAGTTACACCTGATATTGTTCTTACTGGCTTAGTTAAAAGAATTTTAAAATCTGGATTTTTTATATTTGATAATAAGTCAATGTTGCTTAAGTTTCTGTTTAATTTATATTTTTTTGATAAAACTGATTTTAACTTCTCTAATTCCTTTTTTGTTTTTATCTTAGGAAGTTCTTGCTGTATTTCCTGGATTAAGGCTAAATTCATGACAAAAACTTTCTTATTGGTATTTTTAATGTTTTCTTTTACAATGGGCTGTTAAGTTATAGCCTGGCATAACATATGCACTTTTGTTGTTGGTGAAAGAGAAAAAATAGTTAAAATTTTTAATGAATTTAATCCTGAAAGCCACGGCAAAGAAATTCTTAATTTGCTATAGCAAGATTTATATATTTTCAAATAAAAAATTAAATTAAATGAAATTAAAAAAGATTGTGGCTCCTGTTAAATTATGGAAAAGGATTGTTGCCTATCTTATTGATGTAATTATTGTAAATTTAATTATTGTTTATCCATTCAGGGATTTTTTTGGAAATTTTGAGAATGACATTATTGTGAAAGAAATTGGTCCTGAAATATTCATGGTTTTTTTTATAATTAGTATTTTAACTATTTTATACTGGGCTTTGCTTGAGTTTTTCTTAAAACAAAGCATTGGAAAGGCTTTGCTTAACATTTATGTAAGAAGCACAGAAAAAGAATTAAAGTTCTGGCAATGTATTGTAAGAAACTTATCAAAAATAAATACTCTTTTATTAATCATTGACTCTTTAAATATAATTTTTAGGAAAGACTATCAAAGATATCTGGAAAAAATAAGCAATACAGAGGTAGTAGATGGCGAGTAAATTTTTAAAGATTTTTGTGATTGTTGGAATTCTTTTTTTAATTAGTTTTTTATTAGCCAAGAACTTCAATTCAATTGATTTTTCTGACAAAATTGTATTTATATCAATTAAAGGAACTATTGTTTCGAGCAGCAGTAATGGGATTTTTAATGAACAACAAGCTACATCTACTGGAGTCATAAGCTATCTGAACAAAGCAAAAAATGACAACACAATAAAGGCAGTAATTCTGGAAATAAACAGCCCTGGCGGAGAAGCTTTGGCAAGCAGGGAAATTGTTGAGGCTGTAAAGGGAATGAACAAACCAGTTGTTGCATGGATAAGAGATGTTGGAGCTTCAGGAGCTTACTGGGTTGCTTCTGCTTCTGATTCTATTATTGCTGACGAGCTTTCTGTTACTGGGAGCATCGGTGTCTTGGGATCTTACCTGCAGTTTGAAGGATTAATGAACAAATATGGGATTACTTATGAGAGATTAGTTGGCGGGAGATACAAAGATCTAGGAAGCTCTTACAAGGAATTAAGTACAGAAGAAAGAGAGATATTACAGAAGAAAATAAACACTATCCATAGAATATTCAGCGATGATGTAAGCAAGAACAGAAAAAAAGATTTAAGCAAATTCAGCAATGGTGAATTTTTCCTAGGTATTGAGGCTAAAGAAATTGGATTGATTGATCATCTTGGCGGAAAAGAGAAAGCAATAGAAGTAAGCAAAGAATTAGCAAGCATAGAAAAAGCAAGAACAGTTGTATTTAAAGAGAGAAAAAGTTTTTTTAGTTCTATAGACAAATACTTTACTAAATACAGCTATTTTATTGGAAAGGGAATTTCTGATGGTTTTTTAGTAAAAAATGAAGAATTTGTAATCAACACATAACGAAAATCCAGAAAAGATACTTTTTTATATTTTTCTTAAGTTAAATTTGTATGTCAAAAAAATTTTACTGGGTTGAAAGTAGTGAATCTGACTTAATTAAAGAATACAAAAGAATTGGAACTAAACAAAGTGTTAACTATAGAGGAAAGACATCAGTTTGGTGGGGAAAAACTGGCTGGCTTTCTTGGACTCCATTAGTTCTTGCAATAGAAACTGATCAGCAAGAAAACAGAGCTGGAATTCATTATCTTAGTAAAGGAGATTCTATAAAAATAGCGTCATTTTTTAACAGCGGAAATGTAAGATGCTATATACAAATCTTCTATGAAAAATTAGATGAAATAGGCATTAGCATGGAAACTCTTCTTGATTCATTAGAAAAAGTTCCTAATTTAAATGAAAAAAATAAAAAAACTCTTGATAAATTAGTAGATGTATTAAATCCTAGTAAGGAAAAAAAAGTTAGCAGTGAAAGCAAAAAACCTGAAGAAAGAAGCAAAGAATTAGAGAAAAGAGTTGAATCACCAACTCCAAAACATAGAAGCTCTGAATTATATAGAGATTAGTTCTAAATTTAATGGGCCCGATCAGATTTGAACTGACGACCTTTGGCTTTCTTAGATATGTAAGTTAGAGTGCCATATAAGACTTGCACAACTTCTGATGAAGTTACAATGCTCTAACCAGGCTAAGCTACGGGCCCAAATCTTTTTAGGAAAAAGCTTCATCAGAAAACAGTGAAGCTCTAAAAAGATAATAGAAAAAGGTTTTGATTTGTTTATAAATTTTATTCTGTTTCTTTTTCTTTGTTTTCTACTGCTTCAAGAGTTTCCTTTGCTTTTCTTTTTAATATAAAAAAGATTAATCCAAAGACTACAATCAAGACAATAAACAGATATAACAGATTCTTCACCATATTATCTTTCTTAAATTGATTTTCTGGAAAGACTTCAAGGTTCTTGTTGGGCCCTATAGGGAGCTGAAACAATATTGAAGCAGATGAACTATTTGAATTCTGGTAAATAATATTTAAATCAGTTTCTCCATCTTTTTCAACATCAACTCTAACAAATTTCTGACTATTTATTTTTGTATAAATAGGAACTTTTAAATCCAGATTATTATCACTTATATTAGTAAAAATAGCAATATCTGCATTTCCCTGGGCAGTTTCCTTTAAAATAATTGTATGCAGAGAATCTTTTAACTTAAATTCAACACGATCACCTTCATTTAAGCCAACTGTATAAGCTGGAGATGTTGTAAAATCTAATCTGAAAGTTTCTCCTGCGCTGACTAGATTAATTGTTAACAATAAAATTATGAATAATGCCAAGCCCTTTTTCATAAGAATTTTAGATTAGAATTATTTTATAAACTTTTTGTATTATTTTTTAAATACTATCTGCGCTTCTCTTTTTTCTATTAAATAGAAATCAAAGAAAACCACTAATATTGCCAAACTTAATGGACCTATGATTATTCCGATTAAACCAAAAATCTGCAAACCACCTAATATTCCCAATAAGGTCAAAACTGGATGCATTTTTGATTTTCTCCCAATAATCATCGGCTTCATAATATTATCAATTGAACCTATTATCAAAGTTCCATAAATTATCAAACCAACACCATTAAAACTATCACCACCAATTAACTGAATTATTGCCACTGGAAGCCAGATTAAGGCTGAGCCTATGAAAGGGATTAAAGCTGCAAGAAATGTTAAAAAAGTTAAAAACAATGGCGAGTTTATCTGGAAAAAATAATAACCAATTAATGCAGCAATAGCCTGCAAAAAAGCTGCGCCAAGAACTCCGTAAACTGTTGCATATGTTGTATCTGAAAATTTTCTTATTAACTCGTACTTGTATTTTTCCTTTAATGGTAATTCTTTTTTAACAGCATCCACTACTTTTTCTCCGTCTTTAAACAAATAAAATATAATGAAGAACATTACAAAAATATTAATAATTTTTGCAGGAAGAGCTATAATAAAATTATCTGTTCTCTGCAAGATTTCTATTGATAATTTATTTAGGGCATTCTTAATATAGTCAGCTATATCAACATTTTCACTCAAATATTTAAAAAAATATGTGTTTGTAAACTTTTCAACATCCAGATTTATATTTCTTATTAAATAAAATAATCCGGCTGACTCCTTTATTAATGAATTTGCTATAATTAAAATTGGAAATATCAACAAAAATAAAATTAATAATGATATTAATAATGAAGCGAGATTTTTATTTTTAATTAATAATTCTAATCTTTTGTACAAGGGATAAAAAATATATGCAATAACCATGCTGCCTAAAATTGTTGTGAAGAAAGGCCTGATTATTACCAAAGCAATTATAATTATAAGAATAAATGAAGCAAGAAAGAAATACCTAGAGTGGCCTTTAATCTCTATTTTTTCCATAACAAATCTTTTGTTTTAAAAGACAATTTTGTTTATAAATCTTTGTAACGAGCTTTGCATGTGTAATGTCTGGAAATTACTTCGCTTACTCATTTTAGCTTTCTTTAATTATAATTTAATTTTTGAATTCTCTTTTTAGTTTAATAATTAGATTACTCATTGTTTTTTATATAAAACTATTAAAGATTTAATATTTTATTTTAACTTAAAAGCAGTCTGGGGATTTTCCTCATTTTTCAAAAAGTTTCCAGAGTTTTTATGCATAATAGAATTATCGGGCAAAGCCAGTTTAGAGAAAATGTTTATAAAGAATAAAAACACAAAGAAAGATAAAATGGATGTAGCTATTCTATATAGTGGTGGAAAGGATAGTACTTTATCTATAGAATATGCATTAGAGAAAAAATGGAATATTAAATATTTGATTTCTGTAAAACCTAACAGGACTGATTGTTATTTATTTCATTTTGCAACTGTAGAACAAACAAAAAATATGGTTGATATTTTGGGAATAAAACAGGTTTATGCTGCATGTTCAGATGCTGATCCTCAAAAAGAAGCAATAATAGTCAAAGAAATTGTAGAGCAACATCCAGTTGACTCAGTTATTTTGGGTGGTATTGGCTTACAAGAGACCCAAATTAATAGCATTAGAGATGCTTTATTCCCATTAGGAGTTGATGTTTTTGCAACACATGTTGGACATGATCATGTTAAATTAATGAAAGAAATGTTGATTAAAGGATATGATATTATAATTACAGAAGTAGCTGCAGATGGTTTGGGAATGAAATGGCTTGGGGAAAGACTGACTTTAGATAATTTGAAAGATTTTGTGAAAACAGCTGAGAAATATGGATTTCATCCTGGGGGAGAGGGAGGATCTTATAATACATTAGTTGTTGACGGGCCTATTTTCTCAAAAAGATTAGAAATCCTTTCATTTGACAAAGTAATGGAAGGAGAATTTAATGGTTATATAGAAGTAAAGGAATCCAAAGTAATTGACAAATTTATTTCTATCAAGAACTAAGGGCTTTTATTCAAAAGAAAAAGAATTTAATTAATCAAAAAAGGATTATAAAAATAAAAAAATAATTTTTACCCCTAATAATAAGGAGGGGTATAATGTGTTACTGTAAACGTATTTGAGTCAAAAGTTTCTTTATTTGTTGATGTTGATGCTTTAGCTGGTCTTGATACTCTGAAGAAAAAATCTCCTTCATTTAATTCGCTGTTAATTAAATAATTAATAGTATAAGTACCTTCTTCGCAAGCATTTGATGATCTGCATCCAGATCCAGTTAATGTTGCTTTTGCAGCATTAGTGTCTCTTACTCCACCATTTGGCGTATTTCTATATATATACACATTTCTTTCTGCTTCTCCTTTATTTACATTCACAGTTAAAGTAATAACTTTTGTTCCTTTAACCAAATCTTCAAAAGAAAAATAAACATTTGAAGGACTTACTGTTAAAACAACATCTGGTCCACCCTTATTTACTGTCTTTCCTGTCAAAGAACCTGCGAAGTTAAAAGAAAGCATACCGACTAATAATATTAGTACAGCGCCTAAAACAACTTTATTATCTTTCTCCATTTTTTATTAACACCTCACGTTTTTTTAATTACGATGATTCTCCTATCTTTTCTCTTTCTGGCTGAGGCGGCTCTCTTATTGTAAAGTCGCCACAAACATACCCTCTTGATTGTGAATAGTCTCCTTTTCCTTGATTTTCTTGTGCTACCTCATAATCCCATGTACAAACATTATAAATTCCCGAAGGAAGACTTGTTGATAAAGCAAAATTAAAGTTAATTGGATTTTGAGAATCACTTACGCATTTGTAATGCCTGTTATTTCTTTCAGGCTCTTGGTTGCAGACTGTATTTGTACAAGCAACCCTAGAATTATGATCATAAAGACATGCTTTTTCATTAACACCTAATTTACTTGAAATAACTTCGACTGTTATCCTCTGCCCTGGTTCAACTACTTTTGGAGTAACTGTTACAGAAGGCTTATTCAATTGCTTTGTTTGATAACCTGAAATTGAATCTATATTAAAAGACAATAAAGTTACAAAAATTAATAATATAACTGCTACAAGAACTCTATTATTTTTTTCCATCAAATACCCTCCTTTTTTACTATTATAATAGAAATATTTTTATTTAAATACTTTTCTGTAATGGGTCCTGTAATGTAGAGTCCCCAATTTATTTCCCACTTTAACTAACTTGCCTGATATGGCAAGATTAAATAAAAGAAAGTGGAGAAACTAATTAAGCGTAAGAAAAGAGGACTCTCATCTTTACTAATTGCAAAGCAATTAGGGGTGAGCAAGAGAAGAATAAACTAAGTATGGAATAAATATAATTTATTAGGCTCTTTTAATTTAAAGAAGCCTGGCAAATTACTAGAAAGAAAATTAAGTGAAGCAGAACTAAAATCTATTTTCTATTTATATGAAAGTCAAAAATCAGGAGCTAGAATAATAGCAAAACTTCTTAGACTAAGATATAAAATCAAAATAGGAAACAATTTAGTTCATAAAGCATTGCTTGATAATAAAATGGCAATGCTAAATGAAAATAAACAGAAGAGAAGAAAACCTTTGATAAGATATGAAAGAGAACATAGCTTATCAGCTGGACATATGGATTGACATACAGCCAAATGGTGTCCAGATCTCCAAGTTTGTACAGTTATAGATGATTCCAGCAGAAAGATTCTCAGTGCAGTTGAATGTTCAAATGCTAATGAGAAAGAAACAATTAAACTTGTCCAGCAGGTAATAAATGAATATGGGCACATAAGAAAGATAAGAGAAATAATTACAGATCATGGAACACAATTCTTCTGCAATAAGCCAAATGAAGATGGCGAATTAGGAATAAATGAATTTCAGGCGTTTCTTGATGGAGAAAGAATAAAGCATATTCTATGTAAATACAAACATCCACAATCAAATGGAAAACAAGAGAAATGGTTTGACACATATGAAAAACACCTCTTTTAATCTCTAGAGAAATCTAGGGATTTAAGAGGTTTATTAAAAATTATTTACTTACTGAGAGACTGAAATGTGGCTTTAAAAAAAGAGAGGGAAAAATTATTTTTTGCGTTCATAAACACCTATTAAAACTGCTTCTTCCAGAATATGCCCTTTCATAGCTTCCAAAACCTGCTTTTTTGCAGTGCCTTGATTTAAATTCAATTCCACATCTAAAGCAAAGATCTTGAAGAAATATCTATGTTCTTTGTCAGGTGGGCAAGGACCTTGATAAGCAGTTTTATTGTTTGTGTTTATACCTAATTTTCCAGGCTGATTCTGGCCTTCTTCTATTTTTGTTATATTTGGAGGAATATTAAAAACAACCCAATGATCCCACATGCCATCTGCCCTTATTGATTTTGGAACATCTGGATCTTCCATAATTAATACAAGGGATTTTGCTTCTTTTGGAACTCCTGAAATCTCCAATGGCGGAGATATATTTTTACTGTCGCAAGTATATTCTTCTGGTATTTTTTTACCATTTTCAAATTTTGGACTTGTTATTTTCATAATTAATATAATTAGATTTTAGAATATATTAATTTTTTTAAAAAAGAAAAACCAATAGCTTTAAAAAATATATTTATTTGAAAAAACTTATGCTCCTGTAGTCTAGCCCGGTCAAATAAACTTTTTGAGAAAAAGTTTAATCAAAAAGTAATAGACTAGGGACAACGGCCTTTCGCGCCGTGAACCCGCGTTCAAAGTAAGCTTTTTAGAAAAAAGCTTAAGCAAAAAAACTAAAAAGAATATGAAAGTCGCGGCGGGAGCATAAGTACTTTATGTCTCCTTTCAGGGATGTACTAAAAATATACAAGTTTGTTATAAATAAACTTGATTTTAATACGTCCTATGAAAGTTGACAGCTTAAAACAAAAGGAGAAATATCTTAAGTGGAAAGAATCTGCTAAAGATGGAATACCTAATTTAAGCAAGGAAAATTCTGACTTATTTTTAAGATTTTATATGATTGGGAAAATGGACTAAATATTCCGTTAGGAAACAAAAAAGGTGGTCGTAGTCATATTAGACTAAACAGCTTGAAAGACAGGTTAATATTCTTTGACAAAATGTTTAAACAGCATTTTAACATTAATTCTATAATCAATATAACTGAACAACAATTATTTGTTTTCTTTAATAAAATGCGAAGTGGTGAAATAAAGAAAAGTGACGGCAAGGAATACAAAAGTGTTGCTGACTATGTTAAAACATTTAAGACCTTTTGGCATTGGTATATGAAAGTTAATAGAAAAGAAGGTAGAGAAATTATTGACATTACTACTGACCTTGATTCAAGAAGAGACAAGCCAAAATGGGTTTATTTTACAGAAGAGGAAATTAAGAAATTTATCTGAATTAATTTTTTCTATTTTGGGAAAGAATATGATTGATTTAAGAGTTAGCCCTATTTACTTAACATCACATGAATCTTCTTTATTTAAATTTGGTTGGAATCAAAGAGAGACCAAATATAGATTATGGAGTGAAAAACCAAAATTAAAGATAGCAAGTAGAAACTGGAATTCAAAAATAGCAAGTTATCCTGATTGGGGTTCAAATGAAGAAATTGGATTATTAGAAGTAGGAAAAATAACTGTTTTGGATGATAAAAGAATGACTTACAAAATTACAGGTAGCTCCTCTTTTCCAAAAGAAACATTTGGAGAACCAGAAGATAAAGTTAATATTTACAAATTAGAATGGTTTTTAGCCTAAATAATTTTTTATTTTTTTAAAAGTAACTAAAATGGAAGAAAATTATTTTGATATTGAAACTGCTCCCAAATATTTATTGCTAATATTTTTATATCACTAATCTATAATAAATTCATGGTGAATGCTGTAAATCAGTTAATAAAAGAAATTACTTCAGAAAAATTAGACGAGAATTTAGATATTTCTTGGTTTGATGAAAAAAGAAAAGTAAAACTACAACTTTTAATAAAAAACCTTGAAAGAGTAAGAAGCTATCCTAATTTAGATGATTTACAATTAAAAAGATTGACTTCATTTCTTTATATTTTACTTAAATATTATAAAAAGAAAATAGAATATAAAGAGCTTTTACGAATTTACTCAGGTGCTACATCAAAAAAAATAAATGATGAAGTTGATAGTATTATTTTAAAATTAAGAAATTTAACGACTTCAATATTTGTTGAAAATATAATAAGAGAGTTGCTACAATTAGGTGTTAATCAAAAACTTATCAACGAAGCTTTAACAATCCCAGAACTTCATCGAGGAATTAATGAAATAAAATTACACATAAAAAATTCAATTAATAATTTTAGCTCTCAATCATTAGATAAAGAAGTTATTTTTAAGCTATGTTTAATTAGAATAGCTGCTCATTGTAATGAAGAGAAATTAGATATACCTAAAGTACAAATGATTAGAAAACAATTTGATTCTGAAGGCAAACCTTCAAGTTATGAAATGTCTAAAAAAGTTTGCGTAAATATTAAAGATTTCACTTTAAAATTAAATAATCTTTATGAAAATTATAAAAAATTATTTCTTGCTAGAGATGGTTTTATTTTATATGAAGCACAATTAACACTATACAAAAACTCTTCCGATATTATTTATGTAAGCAGAGATACTCTCGGAAAATATTTTAAATTCCTAAACAATAAATTAGACGAATCTATAAATAAGGAAGGCATAAATAATGTTGGAGCAATTATAACTGATTTACATAACAATCTATTAAAATTATATAATTCAGATGAAGAAATTAAATCTTTATTTAACTCGCTAATTAGATATTTAAAATCTTATCTAGATGTAAATACTGTTTTTGTAGATTCTTCGTCTCGTTCTCTTCCTGTAATACTTTGTGCTATCTGTAAAATATTTTACCCAAAATTTGATTTCAGAGTTTATTTCTTTTCTACAATATATCAAGATACAAAAGCAGGATATTTACTAGGTCAAAAAGAAAACTATATAGTTGATATGATGCCAGAATATGTAGAATTTGATAAAGAAAGAAGTTCTATAATTCCTTATATTCAAAAATTATTGCCTATAAAATTAAGAACTGGAAAGATGAAGCAACCACAAGCTTATATGGTTCATTTAGTACTGCAATCTGTTTTACATTCTTGACTTTTTTCTAATTCTCTATTTATTATATCTACTAACAAACTTGAATGACTAAATGAAGAAGAAGTATTTTCTATATCCGAATTGTCATCAACATCAAAAAAATATAATTGAATATTATTTTCAGCAAGAATATAAAGGGACTCTTTTAAATCTCTTGGAAGTAGATTATGAAACATCCATTCATAAGATGGTTTATATATTTTCTTTCTAGATTCTACATAATCTATTCTTTCTCCTTTAAATAAAAATTTACAAGAACCATAAGGCTCTACTCTTCTTTTCTTAATTTTCTTTGCATCAAATAACGACTTATCTATTTTATCATTAACTAATTTAAGACCTTGCCATATGCCTTCAACAGTTTTTGATTTAAAATCTTCCATTTCAGGAACTGGAATAACTTTATCCCAAACGAAAAAAGGTGAAAGCATATTATATGGAAGAGAAGGCGTACTAGCATCTATTAATAATCCATCTTGCTTAACTAATCTTTCTGCTAAACCTTTTGTTGTAAAAAGAGGGTATTTCATATAGGTTTTATGTCTATAAAGCTTTTATAAATATTACTATTTTAGCCACTATATTGTAGTATACGGAAATTATTGCCCCTATTCTTAAAATACGAATCTCATTTGCCAAACAGATTTTCTGATATCAAGGGAAAAAAATATTAGAAAAATAAATTAGTCTTCTCTTGGATGCCAACCTATCTTTTCACAAGGCTTTCCTACTCTTGGTGGTGGCTCACCTTTTTCTAATTCATTAAAAAAATAATAAACTACCAAAAAACATATAAAACTTAAAAATAGTTATTAATAATATGAGCGAAACAATTGAAATACCAAAAGACACATCAAAGAAAGTTGATGAAGCTTCCAAAATATTGGGAATTGAAAAAGACAAATTAGTAGATAGGGCCATCTTGGTTTATTTAGATACTATTAGCAAATATTCTGATCTAAAAAAAGAGATGGCTGAATGGGACTTATTAAGTGATGAAGCTTTAATTAATTTTGAAAAGAATA
>Ga0209541_10006934_pt1 | contig 19148 bp, 22 predicted proteins | sample RifCSPlowO2_01_FD_184027 | JGI IMG/M metagenome (GOLD analysis project Ga0209541, IMG submission 184027) | Groundwater microbial communities from Rifle, Colorado - Rifle CSP2_plank lowO2_0.1 (SPAdes) (version 2) | ecosystem: Environmental > Aquatic > Deep subsurface > Groundwater | place... | reverse complement strand
GACTCACCAGAGAACATTCACAACCACCGGAAAAAAATCCGTCAAGGTCACTGTAAGCGACGGCAGGAATTCTGTCATGGTAAACATGAATGTGGATGTTGTTTAAATCTATATAATCATTCTACATAGCGAACTTTTGAATTAATCACAATTTCCAATTTATAGTAAATAATAAATATAACTAGCTTCAAATTCATAATTATGTTTAATTTTTTAAGAAAAATTCCTTACTATCAAGAATTAAAAGACATTCTTGCAGAAGAAGAGAAACTCCTAACTGAATGGCAGACAGTCCATAGAGAAGCGACCATGAGATCAGTAACTCATAATCCAGAAGCTGCTTGGGAAGCACAATGGCGTCAGGTAGAGGATAGTGAATTCAAAAAATTATGGGATATTCTCGTTTATATGCACCGAGAATCAAGAAAACTGGAGGAAATTAAAAGATTCTTAGACGCTCAGGAAAAAGGGATTTCTGATAGGGATAGAAGAGTTCTCATGCAACTAAGGAGGAAACTAGATTGGAAGCCATTAAAGCTGAAGAAAAAGGAAGAGTGTTATGTTGGAAAGACAGAATACTTTGAGGGAACATTTGACAAGGAAAAATATAGGCAGCTTATGGCGGAATTTGTTTATGACGAAATAATGTTATGGGAGCACCTTAACAAGGAAAAGACTAGAATTAGAGGTAATGTCGTTAAACGTGTGGGCGAATACAATAAAACAATACAAGAAGCTCAACGTGTTATTGGTCTAATTAGTAAAGGTGGCCCTTCTTGGACTGAAGAGTTAAATAAATTCTGGATAATGTGTACTAAAGAGAAGGCTTCTGAAAGACTGCTCAATGATGAACATAGAAACTTTTGGATTCGAATTTTATCTGATATGATAGCTAGCTACGAGAAAGACATTACCTTTCTTGAGAGAGCGCTCGAAATACTTAAGGATATTGAAAATAGGCTAAATAAATGTAAACCTTAAGTACATCCTATTATAACAACCCCAACTTAATCCTAGTAGTTTTTAACCCTTCAGTTTCTCGAAGATAACTTTCAGCAAAAATTCCAACAACTTGGGTGAGAATTGAGTGCAGAGGATTTTTCGTGTATGTAAAATTGTCATTGAAAAAATTTAAACATAAATGAAAAAAACAGAAAAAAATGCGTATAACTACACTTAATTACCCTAATCCTCTAATCTTATAAAGAAGACTACCGCAACAATCAATAAGAATATTGAAATGATGAATGTGCTTGCGACAAGCAGCAGCATATTGCCGCTCGCTCCTTTAAACAATAAGCTTATTATCGGGAATTCCAGCGTCCTCTGGACTGTTTCGATGCCCGCTACCTGCACTGTTGCAGTTGTTATCGGAACTTTTCTCACAACAGTCTTTGTCGGGATTGGAGTTGGTTCTGGCTTAATCTCATCTTCTGGGCAGTCTCTCACATTTAAGCTTGCTGTTCTTGTGTCGCCTGATTTTCCGTCGTCAGAAAACACTTCTGCGGTTATTGTATAGGTGCCGTCTTCAGCATTGTTGCCTATTTTGAGCGTTTGAGACTTGGAAATTGTGTTGTCTTCCGTGCCAGATTTGATTGACAGCCCCCTTTGCTCTGCGTCAATGCCCAGCTCGGAGCTTTTTATCTCTACAGCCGCTTTTGTTTCATCTTCCTGCCCAAGATTTATGATTTCATAGCTGGCTGTGAAAGACTCGTTGCATTTCACTGTCTGCTTGTTTAAGATGAATCTGATGAATCTTAAGTCATGCTTCTCTTTTTCAACCTCAAGCTCCAGGTCAATCTGGTCTTTATGGTCATTGCCGTTTTCATCTTCGCCTTCAGCCTCTATTGACACGTCAAAAGACCCTTCGTCAACATTCAGGGGAAGCTTAAACCTTAATGTAACCTTCTTGTCGCCCTGCGGCCTGAGGTCAAACTCTCTTGACTCAGACTCCAAATCGTCGCCATCGTCAATGCCTTCAATTGTTACCTTAACCCTTACGTCCTGAATCTCCAGGCCTTCTGCGCTGGTGAAATTATTCATTACAGTAACCTGAAACTCTACATCGGATTCCGGCTTGGCATCCCTGCCTATCTTGTCATTGTCTTTAAGATTGCTGTCGGTTTTCCCGTCAACCTCTGCATCAACATCTGTGATTATCAGTTTTGCGCCTCTTGGAGATGGCGGAATGACACCGCTTGTCACTGTTATGCTTCCGCAATTTCTGCTTCCTGTCAAGCTTCTGGAATCAGTTGCCCTTACAGTAATGGGGAAAGTGCCTGCTCTTGTATAAATGTGGCTGGCAGAGCTTGCTCCTTCGGTTGTTGTCTGCCCATCCCCCCAGTCTACTGTGACAGTGAAAGTATCCCCATCCGGATCAGATATTGCATAATTTATCACTGCCGTTGAGCCTACTGTAATAGAGGAAGATTGGGCATTGCATGAGGACACCACCGGAGGATTGTTTCCGGGAACCGATGTAACAGTTATAGCGCCGCAAGACCTTGGCTGGGACCTTGCCCCTCTTGAGTCTATAGCTGTGATTGTGACAGTAAAAGTGCCTGTTCTTGAGTAAGTATGGCTTGCTGACGATGAGCTGCTGCTTGTTGTTGGTGCGCTTCCATCTCCCCAGTCAATTTCTGCTGTGAACGAATCTCCATCAGGGTCTGATATCGCATAATTTATGGTCGCTGTTGAGCCTAATGTGATTGAAGAGGATGCTGAACTGCATGATGATATCACAGGCGGGCTATTGCTGACAGGATTGGCCGTTATTGAGCCGCAGGGGCTTTCAGCTGGAAGCCCTCTCGAGTCTGTAGCCATGATTTTTACTGCGAACGTGCCTGCCCTGGTGTAGACATGGCTCGCTGAACTTGGGCCGCCTACAGAAGTCTGCCCATCCCCCCAGTCAACTACTGCAGTAAACGAATCTCCATCTGGATCTGTTATGGTATAAATCAAAGTTGCCGTTTCACCGACTCTTACCGAAGAGCTTAAGGGCATGCATGATGAGATTACTGGCGGCCTGTTGCCGGGAACAGTTATGACTGTTATTGAACTGCATGAGCTTCTGGTTTCATCTTTTCCATCTCTTGCCACTATCTCGACATTGAACGTGCCTGTTGAAGCGTAAGTGTGGGTTACAGATGTCGAGCTTCCGGCTGTTGTTGTAGTTGTGCCGTCGCCCCAGAATATTATTACAATTACCGGGTCTCCGTCAGGGTCTGAAACGGCAAAATTTATTGCCGCAGCGTTCCCAAAAGTGACTGTTGATGAAGCCGGGCTGCACGAAGAGATGACAGGAGCCCTATTTGTTGGATCAAGCACTGTTATCGTGCCGCATGAAGTTTGCTGGGATGACTTGCCTCTCGAGTCTGTTGCCGTGATTTTAACTATAAACCTGCCTGTTCTTGAGTAGGTGTGGCTTGCAGAATTCGCGCTTTCGGTTGTTGTAGTTGTGCCGTCTCCCCAGTCAACCTCAACTGTAAAAGGATCCCCTTCCGGATCAGTAATCTGGTAAGATATGGTTGCCCTTTCTCCTAGCCTGATTGTTGAGCTTCTTGGATTGCAGGATGAGATTATTGGGGCTTCATTTGTAATTGGCTTGTCAAACCTAAAAGATTTTGGCACCCCAAAAAGCTGCCTGTTGGAGTTTCCAGAAGGGTCGTCCCTGTCAATGCCGTACACCCAGACAGTGTGGGTTTGGCCGTCTTTGTATCTGTCAGGAACAGGGAAATTATAGCCGTGGTTCCCTGTAACGCCCTCTGCCTGATTGACATCCGGCCTGTAAAGGTTCGCATTAACGCTTGCGATAAAAGTTCCGCTGCCTGCAGGCCCGTCAAAATAGATCTGCACATCAATTGACTCTGATGGCCTGTCTTTGTCAAGGGCCCATCCGGAGATTATTCCATCTTGGGTTATGCCGTCAAGCCAGCCGAAAGGAAAATTATTTACAGGCGGTGGAGGGCTTGCCCCCCTTATTGTGAAATAATCATCGCTAAAATCCTCGACAACCTTGCCCTCGTGTACTGTTGATATCCTGGCCTTGTATTGTCCAGCCGGGTAATTTAATATTATTCCCTCGCTTTTGTCATTTGGAGTTGAGGCTGCGGTAAAGACTTCGCCAGTTGACTTATAGAGCTGTACGGTTATCTGATTTCTGGATGGTATTGTATTGCTGCTCACAGTAAAGCTCGTCCATGTCACAAATTCCCTGGAGCCGGCATCAAAAACCTCGTTGCCGTTTGGAAATATGACCCTTAATGCAGGCGCATGGCTTGGCGTTCCATGCACGAGCCATTGCCATGCATCTCCGCCGCCTTCTACGCTAGCTGCCCGAATTACATCAATTGCCCCATAGCCATCGTTAAAATCAATTTCGTCAAAGCTGACTTTCACGACGTCATTGCCTTTGGATCTTAAGTCTGAAACCACTGAGTTAAGATTGCTTATGTCAGGAGCATAATGCTCAAAAACCCTTCCGGCGCGGTATTTATTGGCCTGAATTCTGGGGTCATCAAGCTTGGCAAAATCGAAACCAGCCAGAGTATGCCTGTACGGCCCGGGAGAGCTTGCCAGAACTGCACTGGATAGTATGGAGAGCACTATAATCCCTAAAAATACCGATAACAATCTTTTTATTTTAATTGTACCATCCCCGAAGTGTTGGATAAATTTGCTATTTATAAATCTTTTGAATTGTTACTATCTTTAAATGGTATAATCTATTTTACTACTTCATAATAGAAATATTTAAATACCCTAATAAAACTCTTGCTTTTATGGACAGGCCGATGAGTTTTTTCGCTATGCTTTTTGTGCTTTTTTTTGTAGCTCTAGGCTTCATATTCGTCATTTTTGACTTGAGGGGCGTAGCGTTTGTATTCGGGCTCGGGCTGCTTCTGAGCTTTATGTTCATATTGGCTTTTGCAATGTTTTTTGTTTATAACGGCAAGAATTCAAGCTGGGCAGTCATAAGCGCCGTGCTGATATTGCTGATGTTCAACGTTTTTGTGGTGTTCCTTTTGACAAGAAGATTCGGGCTCTCTTACATGCTCACAACGCTGTTTTCCTTGGCAGGCCTGATAATCGCATTGGCCAATGTGGCATTGCTGCCAAGAAGCGAGGTTACAGATATAGAGCCGGCAGACGGGAAAGTCTATTATTACCCCTACATCAGCAAAGCAGAGCAGAAACAAAAGCCCGAGGGAGTGATTTAAATGAGCCTGAGAAGGGAATTTCTGGACCATAAGAGAAAAACGATAGAATCATTCGGGCTTGTAAGCTCGGACATATCCAACCTGCACATACATCTTGAAAACCTGAAGATCACGCTTGCATCCATAGAGTCAAAATCTTCTCCCCTAAATGACAGGATTGCCGAATTAGGCGCCGCTGTGGACAGGTGCGCTGAGGACATAAGCATGCAGAAGTCCAAAGACATGGTCATCACATCAACAGTGGAGGACATAAACAACTCCATTGGCGAAATCAACAGCAGGCTGGATTCGTCCAGAAATTTGTTTGCCAATAATGTGAATTCACTTGGGCTGAAGCTCAAGAGCTTAGGAGCTCAAAACAGGAAAATGTCGAAGAAATTGACATTCAGCAGCAACTCGGTGAAAAAGCTTCTGCCGAGATCTAGAAGCCAGTCGCTGAAAATCAGGAAATTAAATTCCGCTTTGCGGGAATCCCAGGATCAAATAGTAAAAATCAAAAACCTGCTGAACAGAAGGCTGAAGACGGTAAAAAGGGCTAATCTGGAGCTTGAAGCAAGGCTCAAAAGCCAGCGCAGGAGAATCGCGCAATTGAACAGGAAAATTGAGGGCGAAGCGCCAAGAAAGCCTGCAAGAAAAGCCGCGGCAGGATCAAAGGCAAAGAAGACCGTCACAAAAAAGGTAACTCCCAAGAAAACAGTCACAAAGACGGTTACCCCAAAGAAAACAGTGACAACCATAAAAACTCCAAAAAGAACAATCAAAAGGACAGTGACCCGAAAGAAAACAATTACCGAGAAAGTAACTCCTAAAACCAAAAAAGTTTATGAAGTTGTAAGGGAAAGAAATCCTTTGATTTGACAGCTTTGCACAAATAATCCATAAAAAGTGCCTCTTGCAAAGTGCCTCTTGCATAATAAGTGAATTTTCTGCACAAAAAGTCTTAATCCTGCACAATAAGTCAGAGTTTTTGGCTACTTATTGTGCAAAGCTTGATTTGACGGCTTTGCATAAATAGTCCCTAAAAAGTAGCTCTTGCACAATAAGTAGCTTTTCTGCACAAAAAGTAATTAATGTCTTGGTTTTCTTGTTATTGCTTTAGAAACAACCACTTCTTTAACCCCTATTGTGCTTTTTGAAAGCTGGTATTTTTTGATGAGTTCTTCTGATTTCTTCTTATCCGCTTTAGACCAAAATATGTAGTTTATCCTTAATTTTAGATTATTGAGCATTTTTTTGATAAACTCCCATTCCTTTAGCAAGAGTATCAAAGTAGATACAAAAGCAAATATTAAAATGATTACTTGTAGGGTTATTTCAATTGACATTTAAACCAACTTTGCCTGCTTTTCTGTCTTTTCTTCATTAATTACCTTGCCCCTATGCCAGCCAGAATAATACATAACAGATTTTTCCTTTCTTACTTTAAAAATTGGCTTTTTTTTCTTTTTGGCTTTCTCTTTTGCTGTTTCTTCTTCCAAGATTTTTAAGAGGCGGGTGTCCATATTAAAGGGTAAATTACTCGTGCTCTATGTTTAAGAATAAATAATTAATTCTTACCTTTCATAATTAAATGGGACATTTGTCCCCTTGCTTTATTCAATGCTAATTTTGCTTCTTTAATTCTACTTGTGTAATCTATTTGTGAAACTCTGTTTATTTCAGCAATTTCTTCCTGTAGAGGCTTAGATGGGAGTATTATATCTAACCTTTTTAGGTCTTTTGAATAAAGATGAGCAGATTGACCTTTAACCATTCTTTTTATTTGTTCTTGAACAATTGGTAATCTTAAAAAGGTAATAAGATACTCTGAAATTATCTTTTCTGGATTTGCCCTTACGATTATAAGTTCCCCAACACAACAACATTTAGAATCATTCTCTATAACCTCATTAGGAAAAGAATCAATTATATCACATCTTCCAATATAGGATTTATTATGAGCAGAACAAAGAATTAGAATATCGCCTAGTTGGACTTTTGCTTTATGTTTAAAATCATCATAAAATTCATCTGTAACATAAAAATGATGTTCCCAATTAATTCCACTTCCCGTAACATTTTTTACTTTTATTATTCTTATACCTTTATCTGGATATGAATTTCTTGCCGCTGTTTTTCCAGTTCCAATATACAAACAAATATTTTCAAGTTTATCCTGAGTAAAACCTTTAACAATAGAATCTGTCATTTTTGGTTGGTTAGGGGTATAGAAATCATAATCCATTCTACCTTTTTTAATTACTTGTCCCAATTCAATCAATATTATTTCCATTACCAACCTCTCTTTTCGTGGAATTGCTTAATCATTTCAGGAACTTCTGATTTACCTTTATCTCTTCCAGTTGCATCAAATCCTATATCATCTATTCTTCCAAAAAATACTGGTTTTTGCTTCTTTGAATCATCTCCAGAAAATTTATGTAACCCGATATTAGGTCTTTCACCTTTTTTATATTTTCTAAAAAATACAAGACTGGTTTTAGGACTTGCCCCGTAAGGCGTAAAAGTATGTTCTGGAAGGCTGATAATTGCAATTAGTTCTCCTTGAGTATGCAACCATTTTCTTACATGGTCATGTGAACTATCAGTTAAAACTCCATCTTGTAAAACAATTGCCAATCTTCCATCTGGTTTTAAAAATTGAAAACATCTTTCTAACCCTAAAATTTCTAATGGTAATGATTTTTTGCCTTTGCCTAATTCAAATCTTCCTAAAATATTTCCTATCTCCCCCCCCCATCAAAGAACCAAAAGGCGGATTTGTTAAAATAAGTTTAAAAACTTGAGGGTCGTTATTATCTTGACCGCCTAATGCTTTAATATCTGGATAATTATCAAAACTTAAAAATGCATCAGTGCATCTTATATTACTATGACCATCATCTTGCATTAGCATATCACACATTGCAATTCTTACCATTCTTTCTGATTTTTCTATGCCATGCAAATGAAAAAATTTGAATTGATGATAACTATAATCTGTAATAGATTTATTTTCATAATCCCGTCTAATAACTTCTAAACAAGATGTTAAAAAATGACCACTACCACAAAATGGGTCAAGAATTAAATCAGTTACAGTAGGTCTTATTATTCCAACTGCTAACTTTACAACTTCATCTGGTGTGAAATATTGTCCCATTCCTGCTCGAATTGCAGGAGCTAAAACTTTCTGGAATGCCCTACCTTTTATATCTCCTTTTGAATCTAAAAAAGAATAATTTTGCAAAGTTTCTACTACTTTTACAAGTGCATTACTACTTAATCTTATTTGTTGTTTGAATACCCCCCTCGACCTTTCATAAGAAGGAATCCGTTGAGAGTATATTTCTAAATCTTTATCCTTAGCTTCATTATATAAATCCCTTATATTAGATGCAATTTCTTCTGTGTTTCCTGCACCATATATTTGAAATCTAAAAGAAGTTCCTTGTGTTAAATTAATGGTTGTTCTTTCATCATATATCTTTGCATATATTAATTTACTCAATTCGTCTAATGCTTCATCTGCATGAACCCCATCAATATCCCTTATTATTGAGTGGCAATCAAATAGTAAATCTTCATACTTTTCAGTTATAGGTGTTAGACCTGTTTTTCTACCTTCTTTTATTAATTCTGGAGTTAGTTCTAAAATTAGTTTAGATTTTTGTCTTAATCCTTTTTGGTCATAAGAAGGTATATCTGTAATATAATCAAAATCATTTGGGTCAATTTTTTTAACTAAAACCTTTGTACGTTTACCATTGGTTATCATGCCAACTGTAGCTGTATGTGTGCTGGATAAATAACCCATTAACTGCCTTTCTGCTTTATCATATTCAACTCCAACAATAGAGGATTTTTTTGTTTCAATATACAAAAAAGTTTTATACCTTTCATTTTTAATTGATATATCTGCTTGTTTCTCCATAGTTGCCATCTGAACAGTTTCCTCAACAACAATTCTTTCACCCAACCATTCAATTGGATATTTATATATATCAATTAACTCCTTTAAAATCCATTGACGAACATATTCTTCAATATCATATTCATCCAACTTTGGATTTTCTAAAGCTTTTTTTCTTGCAACTGCTACATCAGGATTAGTGACCAATAACCATTCATTTGGATGAATTTTATAATAAGGTCTTAATTTCATTTTATCCTGTTGCATTAATTTTTTGCCAGAAACTTGCCCATCTTGATTTTTCAGTTCTAACAAAATCTATTGCTGAGTTAGGTAAATCTCTTGTTTTAAGAATTTTCTCATTTAATAATCCTAAATCCTCTTGTTGATTATTGAAATTCGCCCATTGAATTGCTTGAAATGGGGTTAATCCTTCATTTAAAGAAACATTCTCAAGGAATGCTCTTGTCATGTTTATACCATTCCAAAATTCTTGTTCTTCAGAGAAATTAAAACCCCCTTCAGTTGTGTCATATCTGTAAACATCGTCTGGTTTTTTCTCAACTATCTTCTTAACTACATCTGGAGGCATATTTTCTAAAAATGTTTGTCTTTCTGACAGGATATCACAACCAAAACAAGCATAAGCGAAAGCCCCACTCACATTTGATATACTGCTTATCATTCTTCCGTGATTTAAACCTAAAATTAATGGTGATTCCTGTCCTATTGTAGTAGATAAATTTAATATTTTGACTTTCGTAAGATTCAAAAGACTTAGTGGGTCATTCAAACTATAACATTGGATTCCTATAAGTTTTGAGTTTCTAAATTCTTGTGCAAACATTGGCTCAAAATATTCTCTTTTGTGTTTTGAGCAAAATATAGGAATTAAAGTTTGGCTTTTATTAAGGATAGATTCTGCATCTTCTTTTCGTGCTTTCCAATCATCAATTGCACCTTTTAATGGAATACTGTAAGGGACAAATGGCAAACCTCTTGTTGCTATATCTTGAAAATTATTTTCTGCTTCAGCCCAAGTTAAAATATCCCACATTTCTTCACTTCTTTGTTGAAATACAAAATAAAATCTATTTTGCTTATTTGCATGAGTTTTATTTATAGGGATTCCATTAAAATCCCATGCCTGACCTTTAATGTCATATCTAATATGTTGAATTTGGAAAGGAGATTTTAAAATTGGTTTTTCAAATCTCAGTCGTGCCAACTCACAACTAAACAAGCTATTATTTACAGCTAATTTTCTATTAAGTTGCTCCCATTCACTTGTTACAATTTTTTTGAGAACAAATCCAGTTCGGTTATCGATATGCTCAACTGTTACCCTTTTTAATAACATTTTCAACCTCTTCAATTATCTTAGTAGGATTACTCAATGTATAAACTCTTTTTCTTGCATCTTCTTGGCTAAGTTCCACATTTAACCACCCAGACTTTCTAAGCTCCATAAAAGTTACACTTATGGCTGATTTGTCATCATATTTTAATACTTTTTCCGCTTCTTGATAAGTAAATTGTTTATCCTTAAATTTTTTCCATAACAAAGCATATCTATTCCATACCCACTTTGGAATTGCATTAACCATATTAGCTATTAATTAAACTAATTAGTATTTAAATATTTCGCTATTGTAAACTATACATTAAGAATTAGCTAACTCAAAAGCTGGATTAAGGTTAATATGCAAAAGTTCTTTTGTATGCTTTTCGAGATGTTTTTTAACATATTGAGCCATCTTTTTTTCGTCATAAGTTGGATGTTCAATTTTGTATTTGTTTTCGAGTTCAATAATCCTTAATTCATATTCCATTGTTTTTATTATTAAGTTAGTTTTTACGTCCCCTATCCTTGTAATAATATTTTTGTTTATTTCTTTGCCCATTTTCTTACATGCACAGCTAAGCCAGAATTTTTTGCCAAATTGAGCTTCATAATAACTTCTTTAGGCACAGTTATAACAAAAGAATTGCCTGTTTTTCTGATGATGGCTTCAAAATTGCTCTCGGTTTCCATTTCTTTGTATATACAAAAGATTATTATGTATATACCTATTTATAAACATTTGTATAGTGGAGTATATATAATTTTCAATACATTTATATATTAGTTATACACTAATTATATTAGTAAATAGGTAATACAAACTAAAGGTGAGCAAAAATGCAAACAGAACAAATGGAAGTAAGAAAACAAAGGGGCTACGAAATAGCCAAGACATCAAGAATAGAAAAGACCGATAAGGGCTGGAAAGTGCCTTCTCAAAGTGGTGGCGGTCATTACATTGTAGTTAGCAACGGATTTGGGGCTGAATGTAACTGCCCTGACCATGAATTAAGAAAATGCAAATGCAAGCATATCTGGGCTGTTGAATTGATTGTTACAAAGGAAGTGGATAATGATGGCAATATAAAAATTACCCAAACAATAAGGAAAACTTATTCACAGGATTGGAAGAACTACAACCTTGCACAGCAAAAAGAAAAGGAATTGTTTATGAAATTGCTGGCGGACATAACAAACAGAATACAACAGCCAGCATATACTTTTGGAAGACCTACGATTCCTTTAAGCGATATGGCTTATAATGTCGTCTTTAAAGTCTATTCCACCTACTCTGGAAGAAGATTTACAAGCGACATGAAAATAACAAAGGAAAAGGGCTACATTGAAAATACAGCCCATTTCAACAGCATATTTAACTATTTGAGGAAGAAAGAATTAATGCCTTTGCTGTCCCAAATGGTTACTATAACTTCATTGCCATTAAGGACAATAGAGCATGACTTTGCCATAGACAGCACAGGATTTGGAACTTCAATATTCCAGAGATGGTATAGCTTTAAGCATGGCAAGGAAATCTCGTCAAGAAGATGGGTTAAATGCCATTTTGTAACAGGGGTTAAAACAAACATAATCCCAAGCGTAAAGATAACATCAGAGTTTGACAATGACTGCCCACAATTGCCAGAATTGGTCAATAAGACAGCCGAAAACTTTGACATGGAAGAAGTTAGCGGTGATAAGGCATATTTGAGCAGGGATAACTTAAAGCTGATTTCAGAGCATGGAGCAATGCCTTATATCCCATTCAAAGAAGGCAACACAGATAAAGCAAGAGGCACAATGGTATGGACAAAAATGTATCATTATTTTATGCTAAACAATGAGGAGTTTTTACAGCACTACCACAAAAGAAGCAACGCTGAAAGTTCTGTCCAGATGATTAAATCAAAGTTCGGCGATAGTGTGAGAAGCAAGACATGGACAGCACAGATTAATGAGGTATTGTGTAAGGTGATATGCCACAATATTGTGTGTGTTATCCACGAAATGCACAGCTTGGGGATTAATCCTGATTTTGCTAATCAAAATCTTTAGGATATTTTCTAAAATTTAGACCCCAATGAATTTCTTTTACATCTCGATTATTTAAAGGAGGCAATTCTCCAAAATAATCTGCATAACCCATTAATAATCTCACTTCTTCTTTTTTATAATCTCTGAGATAATATAAATTAAATCTTAAATTATTCTTTCTAAACTTTCTTTTTTTATACAATTCAAGTATAAAATATTTATATCCAGCAGGATGTTCTCTGCTTTTATCATTCATCCCTTTTATAAATTCCTTTAATCTTCTATTAATATTTGAACTAAAACCTATATACAAAATACCCAATCTATCTTCATTAAGCAATCTACCTAAAATAAGTGGTTTTCCTTTGTTGTAACATCTTATTTGATAAACTCCCGATTTCTTTTTAATATATTTATCAATAGTTTTATAATTTAAAGGAAAAACTTTTGCCATATGTTCTCATAAAATTAAGAAGTATAAATATATGTAGGTTTATTTTGCACAAAAAGTCTTAATTCTGCACAATAAGTCAAAGTTTTTGGATACTTATTGTGCAAAGCTTGATTTGACAATATCTTTATAAACATCCTTTCCTTCTTTTTCTTATGAAATCCATAAAGCTTAATGCCGAGTTTGGCAGCCCCGTTCTCAATCTGGCATTGGACACGATAAAAATCGGAAAACAGGCGCTGGTGTTTGTCAACACCAAAAAATCCGCTGAAAAGACCGCAGAGGAAATCTCCAAAAAATCAAAGATAGGCGACACCACACTGAAAAAAATATCCGAGGATGCGCTAAACGCGCTTTCCAGGCCCACGAAGCAGTGCGAGAGGCTGGCTTTATGCCTGCAGAATGGGATTGCCTTTCATCATGCCGGCCTGGTTGAAAAGCAAAGGCGCCTTATAGAGGATAATTTCAGGAGCGGAGCGATAAAAATAATATGTTGCACCCCGACATTGGCTTATGGGGTTGATTTGCCAGCCTACCGGGCGATAGTGAAGGACATGAAAAGATACACTTTGCATGGCCTGGCATGGATACCTGTTCTGGACTATATGCAGATGTCCGGCAGGGCAGGCCGCCCAAATTACGACAAGGAAGGCCAGGCGATAGCGATTGCGGCTACCGATTCTGAAAGGGAAAAAATAGGGGAAAGATACCTTAATGGGGCTCCGGAAGACATATACTCGAAGCTTGCCGTCGAGCCTGTGCTGAGAACTTATGTCCTTTCGCTGATAGCGGCAAACTTCACAACAACAAAAAAGCAGCTTTTCGATTTCTTTGACAAGACATTTTATGCCTTCCAGTTCAGGGACTTGAGAAGGCTGCATTCCACTATCAACAAGGTGATTGACTTGCTTGATGACTGGGAGTTCATACTGCGCTCAGGAGACGAATTCTCAAGCGCAAACGAGCTTGACGATGAAAAATTCAAGACGACCTTGATGGGCAGGAGGGTTGCCGAGCTTTACATAGACCCATTGACTGCGAATTTCATCGTTGCGTGCATGCGAAACGCATCCGACAAAAGGCTTGACGCATTTTCATTCCTGCAGATGATATCCCATACCCTGGAGATAAGGCCGCTGCTTAAAGTCGGCATAAGGGAGCACGACAAGGTGCAGGAAGCGATGCTCGGCTTAAGCGATTTCCTGCTTGAATCCGAGCCCTCGATGTACGAGCCGGAATATGACGAGTTCCTGAATTCCGTAAAGACCGCGCTCATGTTCAATGCGTGGATTAGCGAACAGGACGAGGAATTCCTGCTGGAAGAATACAGCATCAGACCCGGCGAGTTAAGGGCAAAGCTCGACATAGCAGACTGGCTTCTCTACGCAACAGAGGAGATCTGCAAGATCCTGCATTATCATCCATTGATCAAGGAGATCATCAAGCTAAGGCTGAGGCTGAAGTACGGCGTGAAGGAAGAGCTGCTGCCTTTGGTGAGGCTTGAGAACATAGGAAGAATGAGGGCAAGAACACTCTTCAGGAACAGGCTAAGGGACATCAAAGATGTAAAGAATGCAGACCTGTCCACTTTGACACAGCTTCTCGGCGAAAAGACTGCGCTAAGCCTCAAGAAGCAGCTCGGGCAGGAGCAATTGGAGGTTCCGGAAAACAAGAGGAAAGGGCAGATTAGCCTAAGGGACTGGGATGAATGACTTCACTTCTCCAACAAGCTTTATAAATCGTTTTCTTTATCTTCAGCATATGCCCCTGTAGTATAACGGACCAGAACGTAAGGTTGCGGTTTTCAGGAAAAGCAATCACCTTGAGGTCGGGGTTCAATTTGCGGAAAGCAAGCATGCTCCCGCATGCAAGTCCCCGCAGGGGCATTTTTTAAATTACAAATAACTCTTATCCACATAGCACCATTTCCAATCAGCATTTAAAGCTTTAATAATTGGATGTTTTGTTGTCTGGAAATGCTTTGTTGCATGCCTGTTTTTAGAAGAATCACAGCAGCCAACATGCCCGCAGCTTAAGCAAAGCCTTAATTCCACCCAATTGTCTCCTGATTTTAAGCATTCTTCACACCCAGTAGTTTTTGGATTTACATCCTTTATTTGATTTAAATGGTTGCATTTCATTGTTATTTCTCCAGCTCAAATCCAGCATCAACCCAGGTTTTCTTGCCGCCTTTGAAGTCCATAACATTCTTGTACCCAATTTCCAGCAATGCTTTTGCTGCATTCGTGCTTGCATGGCATTGGTAGCTTGTGCAATATACAATAATTTTGTCTGTTTTCTGGAAGTGTTTCTGCGCTTCAGCCTTCAAATTTTCAACTGGTATGTTTATTGCTCCCGGTATGTGGCCTTCCTTGTAGCTGTCTTCCTTCAAAACCTCAACCAGCCTGAAATCTTCTTTGTTCTCCTGCATTTCCAGTACGCTTTCAATTGGTACAAATTTTATTTTTGCCATGCTTAACCTCCCTAGAAGCCAATCTTTTCCTTTATGATGATCATTATTATTCTGCCCGGCCTTATCTCTTTATTTACCACGAGCAGTTTGTTGACAGCGCTTCCTGGAACCCCATAGGCTATCCTTGCCCTTTCGCTTTCCAAAGGCAATGAATGCTCATAAACCCTTTTAAGCCCTTCCTCAAAATTTTTGACTATTTTATGCGCTCCAACAACCCATATGACTTTTCCGGCGCCATAGGCGTAAGCGGGAAGCTGGCTCCCGGACTGGGATGCAATCAAGACGCTTCCATCTTGGGTCACTGCATGGATGCTTCCCACAACATAGTCCGGAGCGCTTCCAAGCTGATTCATTTCTTGCCCTTGCTTGCCCCTGTCCATACCCATCAATTTTTTCTTTATGGAGTTATATCTGTCAGATTCTTCTATTTCTTTTGTGACGCCTACTGTGTTGAGAGTCACAGAAGTCATGGCCATTACATTCGCGCCTTTAGGCATAATCTCAAGAATTTTTTGCCTTGCTTGCACGCCGTTATCAGTGATTATGACGTCAATTCCGTTTGCTTTCAAAGATTCAGCTGTTCTTTCTATTATATCCTCACTTGGTATTGTTTCGTATTTTGACTCGGATTTCATTTTTCCTCCTTTAATTTATATAGTTGATGTTCTTCCTGTCAATGCCCTTGACAAACTCCACATTTATGTCCGTTGGCTCTATAAATCCTTCTGGGTATGTTAAGTTTGGCATGAACTTCCCTATATCTGAGGCAAATTGTGCAAGTATATGGTTATTGCCAAAATAATGCCAGCTTATCTCATGCACAAGAATCCTTGTCTGTGCCTCATCATAAGATCCTATGGAGTGGATATACTCGTGCAGCATCACGTGAAACAGGTAATAGTTGTAAATGGAGGGGTTTGTCTGCAGTATTCTGGCCAAAGGCCTTTTGTTTATTATGATGGAGTTTGAATTCAGGGAATAGAAAGCCCCTATAAATCCATTCTGGTACGAGCCCAAGTCAGTGACTCCCACCATCAGCCCGGCCTGGTCCGCTCCAAGATACTCATAGACGATTTCTTTCACTATCTCAAATACGTCAGAAATGGATTTTGCCTTGATTATCCTTGAATTGTGATCCATTTTATCATAAAAAACTATGCGGGCCAGCAAAGAGGGTAAGCTGGCCGCACATAGCTGACTAAGCATGATTAATCCTCGCTGAATATCTTGTCCAGCTTTTCGTTTAATTCCTGCCTTTTCTTTGATAAATCCTCCTCTGTTTTGTACTGTTCAAGCAGAGCCTCAACAATTAAATCGGCCACTTTATCGAGCTTTTTTCCATGGATTGCTTCGAGCCTTTTCTTCATCTTTTCCTTCAAAAGCTCAATTTTTGCTCCCTTTGCCATGTAAAGGAACATGTCAAGCTTGCTGTATTCCCCTTCACAGCATCGGCATTCACTTTCGCAGCCACAACTTTGCTCACTGCACTCATTTGAGCACGAGCATTTTCCTTCTTCGCATTCGCACATTTTTGTTCGCCTCCACGGGACTTTTTAAATTAAATATCGGATATACGATACTAATATATAAATATATCGGTTATACGATATAATGGAAAACTATAAATACCTTGGGCTTATTTTTGCTTATATATGAAAGAATGCTGCGAGATGAAAGGGTTTTTAAGTTTCATGGTGCTTAAGCTGATTAGCAAGAAAAATATGTCTGGCGATGAAATAAGGGAGGAACTAAAAAAAAGGAGAGGCTCAAGGCCAAGCCCCGGCACAATTTACCCTGTTTTAAAGTCTTTGCACCAGAGCGGCTTTATTGTTGAAGTGAAGAACGGCAGCAAAGCCAAGAAATATAAACTGACGAAAAAAGGGGAAAAAGAAATCGCAGCAGCCACCAGGAAATTCTGCATTATGTTTTATGATATGGAGGATGATTTTCACAAATGCCGCAGATGATCTGTTCTGATTTAAAATGCCAAAATACAAACTAGTCTGCTTTGATGTTGACGGCACCCTGATAGACAACGTCACGTTCTCCTGGCAGGTCTTCCATGACTACTTCCGGACAGACAGGCACAGGAGGGAAGATGCAAAAAACAGGTTCTTCAGTGGCCAGATAACCTACAGGGAATGGGCGGAGCACGACATAAGCTTGTGGAAGGAAATGGGCGCAAAAAAGCAGGATTTTTTTAACGCCATGAATGGCTTGAAGCTGATGGGCGGCGCGCTGGAAACGCTGCAGGAGCTCAAAAACAGGGGATTAAAGCTGGCAGTGATCTCCGGCTCTTTGAATATAATGCTGGAAAAGTTCATTCCAAACTATGGAGAATTCTTTGATGACGTTTTCTTGAGCAGGATACACTTTGACGAAGGCGGCAATATAGGGAAGATTGAAGCTACAGAGTACGACATGGACGGGAAGGCATTGGCGCTTAAAAAAATTTGCCGAAAGGAGGGAATAAGCGTTAAAGACTGCGTTTTTGTCGGAGATTATTTGAACGATAAGAAAATCATTCAGGATGCCGGGTTGGGAATCGCATTTAACTGCGAATACGATGAATTAAAAAAAGTTGCTAATGTTGTAATAGATAAAAAAGATTTAAGGGAGATTTTGAGGCATATACTCTGATTTTCTTATCAGCTTGATTGATTCATTCAACCTTTTTTTGTTATTATGGTGTTTATAGATTATTTCCAGCTGTTTTTTTGACAATCTTAATTCTCTGAATTTTTGTAATTGTTTTATTAGCAGTGGAATTGCCCTTGTTATATTGTCAACAATCGCTATTGTCGCCTTTTTTGACGTCCTTGACAGCGGATTCAAGTCTATTGTCACCACTTTTTTGCCGTTTTTAATCAAAGCTTCTGCCCGGTCTCCATCCTCCAAAGGAACAAAGACAACATCCGCCTTCAAAATCCCGTCTGGATTTGCATATTTTCTGTTCGATTCCAGAAATTTTATTTTATGGTTTTTGCTCGGCAAAAGAATGTTTTTTGCACCATATCTCTTCAGATGATTTTTTATTTTAATCTCCCGCTTTTTTGACTGATGAAAAATATTGACTTCAAGCGGCGCATTCAATAATCCTGACAATCTAGCCAACTCCGCTGGCACTAATGCGGCAGCATTCCCATTTACAGAAACAACCGGATATCTCGCTGATGATAACAAAGCGGCCGCGCTCTCAATTGATTTTTTTGCAGTTTTGCTTGTCTTCTCCCCCAATAAATAATCAAATGCTTCTCCCCTCCCATGCGCCATCAGCCCGTGAATGGATGTTATGCCTTCTTTTATTCCTTTTGCTATCAAATCCCTTGCCCTTAATGACTCGTATCTTGGATGCGATTTTGGCAATTTCATAGCAAATGCGCTCCCTTAGCGGATATTCTAAATCTGGCCGCGCCTTCGAAATTCTTGTCGCTGAAGACGGAATTCCCAAGCATTATCATTGAGGCATTACCTTGTTTATTTTCAATTATTTTTATTGTTTCTATTGTTCGCTTGTCTTTTAACAGGCCGCTATTTACCGCAAAATTTTTTGATATTTTTATTATATCTTTAAATTGTATATCCTTGTTTTGTTTTGCCAATTGTTTTATTTTGTTTAATGAATCTTCAGCGGCATTGTTTATCTTGTCCTTGATTTTTGAGTCTGTTATTATAGATTTTGTCGAAATTTTGCTGAAATACCTACAATATGCATTAACATCATTAAAATGCAG
>Ga0209541_10006933_pt1 | contig 19151 bp, 17 predicted proteins | sample RifCSPlowO2_01_FD_184027 | JGI IMG/M metagenome (GOLD analysis project Ga0209541, IMG submission 184027) | Groundwater microbial communities from Rifle, Colorado - Rifle CSP2_plank lowO2_0.1 (SPAdes) (version 2) | ecosystem: Environmental > Aquatic > Deep subsurface > Groundwater | place... | reverse complement strand
TCCCAATGACTTCGCGATGGGCAAGCGCCATAAACTGGAATTCGTCAACGTCATGAGGCCGGACGGTGTTTTAAACCAGCGCGCCGGCAAGTTCGAAGGGATGGACCGTTTTGAGGCGAGGGAGGCCATCGTTGAGGAACTGCGTCAACTGAAATTGCTGGAGAAAACAGAGCCGCACACGCATGCCGTCGGGCATTGTTACCGCTGCCACACGGTGGTCGAGCCGTATTTATCGAAACAGTGGTTCGTAAAAATGGGACCCCTGGCCAAGCCGGCCATTGAAGCCGTGCGTAAGGGGAAGATCAAGTTTTACCCGTCCCGCTGGACGAAGGTCTATCTTAATTGGATGGAAAATATCCGCGACTGGTGCATTTCCCGTCAGATCTGGTGGGGGCACCGGATTCCCGTCTGGTACTGCACGGCGCGAAAAAAAGATAAATGCCGGGAAGCCATTGTGTCGGAAATAACGCCACAACAATGCCCGCATTGCGGCTCCGGGGATCTGAAACAAGACGAAGATGTTTTGGACACGTGGTTCTCTTCATGGTTGTGGCCGTTTGCGACCTTCGGCTGGCCGACCTCGGGCAAGAAGGATTGGGATTATTTCTATCCGACGGCATCGTTGTTTACGGCGCCGGAGATTATCTTTTTCTGGGTGGCGCGCATGATTATGGCTGGATTGGAACTCATGGGCGATATCCCGTTTAAGGATGTTTACATCCACGGCACGGTGCGCGATGCCAAGGGACGCAAGATGTCGAAATCCCTGGGTAACGCCATTGATCCTCTGGAAATTATCAAAGAGTACGGGGCCGACGCGCTGCGCTACAGCCTGATCATCAATTCCGGGCAAGACCTGTTCATTTCCAGGGAAAAATTCGAGCTCGGCCGCAATTTTGCCAATAAACTATGGAACGCCTCCCGGCTTATTCTGATGAATGTCAAAGACCCGGATATCAATGTCGATCTGGGCCGGCTTGACAGAAAAACGCTGGATCTGCCCTCGCGCTGGATCATCGCGCGTTTTTACGCGACGCTGGAGAAGGTCGGCACGGCAAACGAGCGGTACCGATTTTCAGAGGCGGAAAATCTGATTTATGAATTTTTTTGGGGGAATTTCTGCGACTGGTATCTGGAGCTCATCAAAGACCGCTGGTCCGATCCCCTCATCCAGAAAATTGCCTTCGGGATTCTGCGCGACACATTAAAGATGGTCCATCCGTTCATGCCGTTTGTCACCGAGGAGTTGTGGGAAAAAATAGGAAAAGAGAAGGGGCCGTTGTGCCGCCAGGATTGGCCGGTTACCTCAAAAAAGTTGATCGACACGAGCGCTGAAAAACAGATGCAGACGCTGATGGCGCTTGTGGCGGCCATTCGCAATGTCCGTTCCCAGTGGAATGTGAACCCGGCCGAAGAGATTGAATGCCGGCTGGTCACAGCCTCGGCAAAAGATGCCGCACTGCTCGAGAATAATACAGCTGTTTTAAAACAAATGGCGCGGCTGGGGGACACCCGGATTGGGCCTACCCGGATTGTTGGCCCCGCCGTTAGCGGGGCCAAGAATTCTGACAAGGTCCAAAACGCCGTCACGGTCCTGGTCGGGAACATTAAATGCGTCATTCCTCTGGGCGGGGTCATTGACGTGGACAAGGAAAAAAAGCGGATCCTTGACCAGGTTCAGGAGCAGAAAAAGGTGCTGGGCACTTTGACGCAGCGTCTTAAGAACAAGGAATTTTTAAAGAAGGCTCCGGCGGAAATTGTGGCCAAGGAGAAAGAGCGTTTAACGTCGTTAAGTACCAGGGTGACGGAATTAAGGCAGGTCATCGCCAGTCTGGAATAATCTTGCATGCGCACTCCCGGCATTCCCGATTTTGATTTTATCGTTCGTAGAGCCCTTGACGAAGATCGTGTTTGGCATGATGTCACGACGAATCGGCTTGTCGGAGCTGCGGAGATTTCGCGCGCGCGGATCATTGTGAAAGAAAACGCCGTTGTCTGCGGCCGGGCCATGGTCCAGCGGGTTTTTCAGGAACTGGACAAAAACATTCGATGTGATCTCCGTTGCGCCGAAGGCCAGGAAGTAAAAAAGAATACGACCGTCCTGCTTGTGAAAGGAAAAACCAGGGCGCTTCTGGCGGGAGAGAGGACGGCGCTTAATTTTTTGGGCTATCTTTCGGGCGTCGCGACCAACGCGCGCAGGTACGTCCAGGCAGTTTTTCCCTGCCAAGTCACAATTTTAGATACACGTAAGACAACGCCGGGCTTGCGGGAGTTGGAGAAATACGCGGTGCGTTGCGGCGGTGCGCGAAATCATCGTTCAAACCTTGCAGACATGATCCTCGCGAAGGATAATCACCGTTGGGCTTGCCGCGGGATGACTGTCGCGCAGATGATCAAACGTCTTCGCCACGGGGAGAAAAAGGTGATAGAATTCGAGGTGGATACGTTGCCGCAATTTGCACAGGCGCTGGAGGCCGGGGTTGACATTATCTTGCTGGATAATATGAATTGCACACAAATGAAGAAAGCAGTCGCTTTGCGCAATAAAACGGGAAAGAAGGGGCGGCCGCTTCTGGAGGCCTCCGGCGGCATTACACTTAAAAATATCAAGCGAGTTGCCCGGACCGGCGTCGAGCGTATTTCCGTCGGGGCATTAACGCATTCCCGCAGGTCCATTGATGTCACTATGGAATTCATTGGAAAATAATCTTATGAAGCAAATCCGGGCTATTTTTTTTGTTACTTTTGTTTTATCCGCGTTTTGTTTATCGGTGCCGCAGGGGTATGGCCAGGATGATATTGCCGGTCAATCCATTTTTGACGACAAGCAACTTTTGGATGGATACGCGCAGAAATACGCTGATTTTTCCAAAGACGTCATTCTGGAAATGATCATGGACGATACGCTCAATTCGTACCAGATCGCATCGGCCGTGCGGGTATTTAAAGAGCGTTACAGTGGAGAAGTTGTTTCGCGGGAAAAAAGTCGCGGGGAACGTATTTTAGTACGACGGCTCAAGTTGACGGATTCGCCGTTTGTGGAGGTGGAGATTATGCACACGTTATGCCGGATGGACCGCTACCGCTACTTTCAGCCGATGGTTCCCGCGCTGATCCAGAAGCTTAATCATTATAACGCGGCCGTCAATGAAATCGCCTTCAATAGCCTCAATGATATTATCGATGTCAACAATAAACGCGCGCGGGAGGCGCGGATTGTTTTTGCCACGATCCGCAAGATGCTGTTTTTGTCCCGTAACCGCTTGGTTAACGTCACCGACCCCGATGAGAAACTGGCAAGAAAATTGAAACTGCTGCGCTGGTCCATTAAAGTGCTCGGCCGCCAGGAGCTCAACCGGTTGCCGCCGGAAGTCATTAATCTGCTTTAAAATGAAACCCGACCGTCCAACCTGGATCCTCTTCGCCGGTTTATCCCTCCTTGGTTTCATCCTTTGGCTGCGATTAAGTTGTCCTCAACTGGAATTCGTTAATTTTTCCGTTGACCGTGCGAAGGCATCCGGAATTGCCAGGGAGTATCTGCGCGCGCGCCAGGAAGACCCGGCGCGTTTTCGCGCGGCGGCGGTATTTTCCGCAGACGGCGAGGCTGATCGTTACCTGCAACATACTGTTGGCTTCGCCGGGCTTGTTGAATTTATCCAAAAACATGATTTTGATCTGTTTTACTGGGTCGTCCGGTTTTTCCGGGAGAACGAAAAAGAGGGGTACAAAGTTTTTATCAGCTCAGCGACGGGCGAGGTGATCGGCTTTCAGCATATCATTGACGACAACGCCGCGCGTGAACCCTTGGAAAGGAACGAGGCACGGCGTAAAGCCGTCGAGTTCCTGAAAGAGGGATTCCAGTTTAATATCGACCAATACGCGGTCAAAGGCGATCTCGTGACGGTTTACGATAACCGCTCGGATTTTTCGTTCAGCTGGCAGCGAAAAGATGTGCAGATCCCCTGGAGCCCGCAGGAGAATTCCTCCTCCCCGCGGCCAGAGGTCCCCCGAGGGGGAGGAGCCTTTGGCCGAAGGGAGCCTAACGGCGGGACAGGGAAGCTGCTCATTAGTGCCAAGGTGACGGGGCAAGAGATCCTTTCTTTTGGCAAGCACACTTTTTTGGTCCCGGATCAGTTCAACCGTTATTTGGCGCATATCCAGGATACCGGAAGGATCCTCTCGCAGTTCATTTACCTCCTGTATTTAGCGCTTTTTACCTCGGCTGTTTTTTTTATGATCGTCCGGCGCAATCATCTGGCTACTCACATGACCAAACGTTTTTATAGCGGCCTGATGGCCTTTTCATTCGCTTTATCGCTGCTGGCTGTTTTGAACCAATGGCAAAATGTTTTGTTTGATTACAATACGACGGGCGCCTTTCGCATTTATCTTTGGCAGCTTGGCATGCAGACGCTTGTTGGCGCTTTGTTCGTCAGTGTGGCGATCATCATGCCGGGCCTGGCCGGAGAGGCGTTGCATGATCAGGCTTTTAAGGAAAAGCCCGAAGGGTCATTTTTATATTATCTGCGTTCGACGTTCTTTTCGCGGGAAGTGGCGAAGACAATTCTACTGGGATATGGCGTATGGATTATTATGCTGGGCATTCAGTCGGTTCTCGTAGGATTGGGTCAGCGCTATGCCGGGGTGCGGGTCGAACACACCTGGATGAATAATCTTTCCACGGCATATCTGCCGTTTTTGGCGGCTTTTACCCTGGGACTCAAGGCCAGCTTTACCGAAGAATTGATGTACCGGTTGTTCGCTATCAGTTTTGGGAAAAAGCTTCTGGGAAGCACCGTTGCCGCGGTTATTATTTCGTCGCTCATATGGGGGTTTAGCCACAGCAATTATCCGGTTTTCCCCATGTGGTTTCGCGGCATCGAAGTTACGTGTCTGGGGCTGTTTTTATCCTGGGTTTATTTGCGTTTCGGGATTATTCCGGTCATTGTCGGCCATTATCTTTTTGACGTTTTCTGGAATTGCGCGGAATACATGCTGGGTGTTACCAGGCCGTTTTATTTCTTTAGTTCGCTTTCGGTGCTTCTTCTCCCTTTGACGTGGGCGGCGGCCGCGTTTTTTTTGAATAAAAAAGCAGAACTCCAGCCGATGCGCTGGCGTATGAGTAAACATCAGCTTTACAATCTGGACGTATTAAAGACGTTTTTTCGCCAGCATCCAGAAGAAATGCGTAAAAAAACACCGCAGCAAATTATGGACGAGATCTCCGGTCATGGCTGGGATCCGGCGGTCGTGGAGGCGGCCCTGGAAGACGCAGGAATTCCCGTCCCTAGGCCATAGGTCGGGGTTTGCTGATATTTTTCTTGCGCAAATCAGATTCTTTGATATACTACACCAAATAGTAAAATTTTACTATATTTTGGCGGTGGGGAAATTATGCTGTTAAAACCATTTAACTTCCATGCTCCCAACAGTTTAGAATCTGCCCTTCAAACATACGGAAGTCTGCAGAACGTCAAATTGCAGGCAGGAGGGACCTTTTTGCTTAATGGCCTGAAAACCATGAAGCGAAAGGGGGCCAAAACCCCGCAACATATCATCAGTCTGGCCCATATCCCGGGATTGAAGGGGATCGAGGATCAGGGAGATTACGTCGTAGTCAAATCCATGACCAATATTGATGAGATCTATGATTCGCCTTTACTGACCGGTAACCTAAGGGTATTGAGGGTCGTCGCCAGGAATATTTCATCACAGTTGATCAGGAATATGGCCACCCTGGGAGGCAATCTGACGTGCCGGTATACCTGGACCGAAATGCCAGCGGTCATGATCGCCTTGCAGGCCCGGATGCATTTTACGGGTGTTGACGGTAAAGAGGAAATAGTCCCGGCCGAAGAATTCTTCAAGAACGCCGCCAAAACAGACAAGATCTTTACCCAGGCAAGCATTAAAAAAGACAAGGACATTTCTTTCGCTTATTACCGGGCCAAGAAATCTTTGCCCGTGGACATCCCATTATTATCTTTATGTGTCACGACTCGTTTGCTCAAAGGAAAATTTTCGCAAACGATCGTAGCGGTTAATAATTGTGTCGCCTTCGCGCAGCGAGATCGCAAACTCGAAGACTTTCTCAACGGAAAAGCCGTTGATCAAGCAGTCGCGGAAACAGCTCTGGAGCATCTTGATGAATCCATCTATGCCGCGCGCGGTACCGATTATAAAAAATACATGTTTCGCGTAGGGATCAGGCATGTCTTGCGTGATCTGACAGAGAAACAGCGATGACCAAACTCAACATTAATAAGCGAGAATATCAGCTTGACCTCAAGGGGCATGAAACGCTCCTGGAGGTTTTGCGCGATTTCTTAAGCCTGACCGGCACTAAGACCGCGTGCGAAGAGTCTGAATGCGGGACGTGCACGGTCGTTATGGGAGGCAAAGCGGTCCTTTCCTGCATTACCTTGGCGGCAAATTGCGTGGGTCGGGAGATCACGACGATCGAAGGCCTGGCCGATGGGGAAGAGCTGCATCCCGTGCAGCAGGCGTTCATCGATTGTGGCGCCGTGCAATGCGGATTTTGTATCCCGGGGATGATCATGTCGGCCAAAGCTTTATTGGACAAGAATCCCGAACCGACCCAGGAAGAAATTGAATATGGTTTGGACGGTAATCTTTGTCGCTGTGCCTGTTATTTAAAGATCTTTGACGCCATTCGTGATGCCGGACAGAAAATAAAAGCATTAAAGAGCTGATATGGTCACCTCCGTTAAAAAAACATTTTCCAAAGAATATGTCGACCCCGTTGGCAAAAGTGTGCCGCGTATTGACGGCAAGGGCATAGTCACGGGTCAGACGAAATATGCCTTTGATGTCAGTTTCCCAAATATGCTCATCGGGAAAATGCTCCGTTCGCCGCATCCACACGCGCGGATCATCAGGATCGATACTTCAAGGGCCGCGAAGCTCCCCGGCGTGCGGGCCGTCATCACAGCCAGGGACACGCACCAGATCAAATTCGGCTCCAACGAATATTTTTTCCCGCATACCGTTGATCAAATGGCCATTGAGGCCGAAAAAGTGCGTTACGTCGGTGATGAGCTTGGAGCCGTGGCGGCCGTTGATGAAGAAACCGCGCTGGAGGCGTTAAGCCTGATCGACGTCCAGTACGAGATCCTTCCGGCTGTTTTTGATGTTCGGGAAGCCATGAAGCCGGGCGCCCCGCAAATTCACGAATCCCTCAACAATATCGCCGTTATCTTACCCGTAAATTTCGGGAATTCTGATCGGGCTTTAAAAGAAGCGGATTATGTCCGGGAAGATCTGTTTTTCGCGCCCGCCGCGCATATGGCCGCCCTGGAACCGCATGTCTGCGTTGGGCAATGGGAAACATTCTCCAATAAAGTGACGTTGTGGGCTTCCAGCCAGGCGCCTTTTAAGTGTCGTGAAGCGTTGGCCAAAACGCTCAAACTTGATTTGAACGACGTGCGTGTCATTAAAATGGCGGTCGGAGGGGGGTTTGGCGGCAAGTTGGAAATGTTGCCGATGGATTTTGCCGCCTGTTTATTGTCCAAGAAGGCCGGTGGATTGCCGGTCAAGATTTGTTGTAATCGTGAAGAGGAGTTTTTGGCTACGCGGCGCAAACACGGAATGATCTATAAAATTAAATCCGGAGTTAAAAAGGATGGAACGCTGGTCGCCATTACCGGAGAAGTTATTGCCGACGGCGGCGCGTATTGCAGTTACGGCCCGACGGTGTTGGCCGCGGCGATCATGCGTATTTTTATGCTTTATAAGATTCAACATTTTCGGATGACCGGTTACCGCGTTTATACCAACACTCCTATTAGTGGAGCGATGCGCGGCTTTGGCGGTGTGCAAGCCGGATTTGCCATTGAATCCCATATGGATATGCTGGCGGAAGCGATTGGCATGGACCCGGTTGAATTCCGCCTGAAAAATATCACCACGCCCAATATGGTCACCATCAACAAAATGGTTTTAACGACCAATGGTCTTAAGGAATGCATTGAAAAAGCTATCGAATCCTGCCGTTGGTATGAAAAACGGGGAAAACAGAAACATCTTTGCCGCGGCATCGGCATCGGCATTGCCGCCGATGTTATGGGTTCTAAAATGTATAAATCGCACGAATCCGCCGGATCGATTGTCAAGGTCGAAGAGGACGGGTCCGTGTATTTATTTACTGGCGCCGCGGATACGGGACAAGGATCGAACACCGCGCTTTCCCAGATCGCCGCGCAGGAATTGGGCGTCAGTTACAGCCGCATCCGTTGCAAATCCGGAGACACGGAGATCACGCCGTTTGACACGGGAAGCTTTGCCAGCCGTGTCACGTTTATTTCCGGCAACGCCACTCTTTTGGCCGCGCGCGACGCCAAAAAGCAAATTCTAGCCATTGTCGCGGAAGACTTGCAGTTGAATATCGATGATCTGGACATCAAAGCGGAAGAAGTCATCAATATAAAAAATAAGTCCGTTCTGATGAGTTTTGATAAAGCGCTGGAGTTGTGTTACGCGTTTAATTATGGTAAACAAATTATCGGCCGCGGCAGTTACAACCCGAAGACAACGCCGATCGATTTTCGAACCGGTGAAGGAAACGTTTCGGGGAGTTATGGATTTGAAGCGCAGATCGCCGAAGTTGAAGTCAACAAGGAGACGGGAGAAGTCCAGGTCCTGAAATTATGGGACGCCCACGACATCGGAAAAGCCATCAATCCCCAATCCGCCGAAGGCCAGATCGAGGGGTCTTTGGCGATGGGATTAGGGTATACCTTTATGGAAAACCTTCGTTTCGATAATAAGGGCCGGCCGGCCAACGGAAATTTCGCGAACTACAGGGTTCCCAGGTCCATCGGAACACCGCCTGTTGAATGCATTATGGTCGAAACCGACGATCCCAACGGTCCTTTTGGGGCCAAGGGGATGGGGGAGGCCGCGTTGCTGCCGACGTCAGCGGCCATTGCCAACGCGATCTATGACGCGGTGGGGATCCGGCTTAAAGAATTACCATTTACTCCAGACAAGATCATCAAAGCGCTCAAGGAAAAAGAGCAACTTGAATCCCAAACTACAGCCGCTTCACGTTAACTCCGCTTTGAGCTGTTCAAATTCTTCTTTTGTATTAAAACTTTTTATAACACCCGAGTCGTCAACGGGCAGGATCGTTATATCATCGATATGGTGCTGGAGGACGGTGTTAACCCCCGCTGAATCCTTGAGGGTGAGAAGTTCGTTCTTTAATCCGGCATTTAAAATGGGCGGGTGGCCTTTTTTGTCCCGGTAAGAGGGGATGAGCGCCACGGGCTTTTTTCCCTCAAAAAGGGTTATTAACGTATCAAAAGTTTCGGCTTTGATGACGGGATAGTCGACCGGAAGAAGCAGGATGCCTGCTGCCTGCGCGGCGACATCTTTTAATCCGCATTTAAACGAAGAAGTTTGTCCGAATTTATAATCTTTGTTATAGACAACCTTGATCCTTTTGTGCTTAAATAGAAAAGGTTTTATTCCTTCGGCGCCGTGTCCCAGAACAATAATGATTTCATGGAGTTGTGTCGAGAGAAGCAATTTTTGCAGATGCTCGATGAGTGTCTGGCCATTAAGCCGGGCCAGAGCTTTGGGAGATCCGAAACGGCTGCTGAATCCTGCGGATAACAACAAGCATGAAATCATTAAATAAAATTATAGGCGGCATTTCGTTTATGTCAATCAGGAATATCTGATGAATATCTTCCTTATCTTGGTTGGAGTTTCGGTTGTCGGCATTCTGGTCGTGTTTTGGCTGCTGAAGAATGAAGACAAGCCTTCCTTGCGCAATTTGGGAGCGCCGATGCCAGCGATGATTTCCTCCGCAGCATCCCCCGCAAAGAGACAATCTCTATTCGCCGGGCTTTTTGTCAAATCCAGGAAAGAGGCCATGCCAGGGGGACCACTGCTAGTGGCGAACCCTCCCGTGACACCCCGGGTAAAGAAACCATCCTTATTGGCCGGACTCGTCGCTAAATTCAAGAAAGAGAAAAAAGAGGCTCCCGTAACAGTTCCGTTGCCCAGTGTGACTGATTTTGTTGAAAAGTCTTTTGTCGTTTATCAGGATAAGCCGGAAGCCGATCGTGCTGCTCCGCAGGTTGTTCTCTCGGCCGCCGAGGAAAAAAAAATCGAGCAGGAGATTGACCTGGCGGCGCAGATCGAGGAATGGAAGGGAAAGCATGAACGTCTCGACAAGCTTTTTAATGAAAAAAGCGCGGCGTTGGCAAAATTCGAAGAGTCCCTGAAGGCTGAATTAAATAACCGTAAGGAGTTCAACAAAATAAAAGATATTCTGGAAAAAGATTTGCGGGAAGCCAGGGACAAGACGCGCAGCGTCCAGATGGAATTAAATACTGCCAAGACCGAGGCTGAAGGAAATAAAAAAAAGGCCGCCCAGCTGGAAGAAAAAATTACAAAAATGGAAAAAGCCCTTCTTGGGAAAGATGATGAAATCGCCGCGCTGAATAAGCGTTTGCCGGCAGCTGCCAGCGCTCCTCCGGTGGCTGCCGCTCCCGAGCCTGGCGCGCCGCCGGAGCCTCCGGTAGCTCCCGCTATTCCAGAAGCTCCCGCCGCGCCCGTTGCGGTTGTCCCGGCTGAACCGCCGGCTGCTTCCCCTCCGGAAAAACCTGAACTGGAGCAAAGAAAAGGGGCAGGAGAGCCGGAACAGCCAAAAGAAGAAGGGTTTCTTAAGCTCCAGCCTGATATTCTTGCTTCAGGCAATCCCCCGGATGCTGCCAGAGAACCGGAAGTCCAACCGCCTGCTTTAGCGCAGGAGGGTGGATTAGCTCAATCCGCCCCGTCAGTGCCGCCAGAGGCGAATCCTCAAGACGCGCAGGATAAATCAGTGTCTCAAGAAGAAACCAATAAAAATAAAGATGAACCGAAGGCCGCCTTTTAAAGGGCGAGCCTCTTCATTTTCTTCTAATCTAATAAGGAAATGACGAAAATAACGGGAGTAATCGATGTTGAGATGGATTTTAGCGAGTATGTTTTTGGCGGTCGTTTTTTATTACGACTGTGGCAACGCCATGGTTTAACGGGCGGCACACAATAAATAAACAATGGAACATGAACTGCTGATAAGGGCCCTGCGGGCCAGCGAAAAAGGCCGGAGCTATGCCGTGGCCACGCTGGTGGAGTCCACCGTCAAGGGGACTCCGCGCAAGGCGGGGGCCAAAATGATCGTTCTGGAGGATGGGACCCTCTGGGGGTCCATCGGAGGGGGGCGTAACGAAAAGGCGGTCCAAAAAGAATGCCTTAAGGCGATCCAATCCGGTAAGACCTCTCTGGTGACTTATGATTATTTTGGCGGGGTGGGGCAATCCGTTTGCGGCGGCCAGATCAAGGTCTTTATCGAGCCTTTTAAGGGATCCAGGCATTTTGTGATCTGCGGGGCGGGACATATTGCCTTGCCGCTGTCGGTCATTGGCAAGATGCTGAATTTCCAGGTGACCATTATCGATAACCGCAAGGAGTTCGCGAATTCCAAGCGTTTCCCGCATGTGGACCGGATTATCGTAGGCGACCATGCCCAAAAACTGTCCCAATTGCCCATTGACCAGCATACCTATATTATGGTCGTGACCCAGGGCAATGAATTCGATTTTGAGTGTCTTAGAGTCGCCATTAACGCCAATGCCGGTTATTTGGGCGTCATTTCCAGCAGGGCCAAGAGGGTAAAATTTTTTGGGCGCTTGAAAAAAATGGGGGTTTCCCAGGCCCGGCTTAACCGGGTCAAAATACCGGCCGGAGTGGATATCGGAGCCCAGACCCCGGAGGAGATTGCTATTTCCATAGCCGCGGAAATGGTGGCGGTAAAAAACGCCGCGTTTTTGGGGACCGATAAATTCAGGGCCAAGAGGAAATCCGATGAATCGTAAAGATAGAGAAAGGATGGAGCAATGAAGAAGGAAGAAGCTGTCGATTTAATTCGAGATGCCGGATTCGGATATTTGGCGACTATGGATGGTAACCAGCCGCGCGTGCGCCCTATGATGCCTTATTTATTGGAAGATGAGAAACGGCTTTTGGTGGCTTTTCTGGGCCGCTCCCGGAGCATTGCGGACATCAAGAAAAACCCCCGGGTTGAGTTCTGTTTTGTGGATCGGAAAATGTGGTATTGCCGGGTTGCCGGCCAAGCCAGGATCAGCAGCGACATTGATAAAAAGACAATCCTTTGGGATAACGTCCCAATGTTAAAGCAGTATTTCGGCAGCCCGGATGACCCCAATTTTGTCCTGGCGGAGGTGACCATCGATTGGGCTGAAGCCATGACACCGCACCAAAAGATCCCGGATATTATCCAGTTTTAGAGGTCTTGCCGGCGATTTTTCAGCCGCCTCCCCCCGGTTTTGCTAAAAAACCGGGGGGAGGTAAATTCTTCATATTTCCCTGATGTTTTGCGTAAAAAGGACGCATTCTGCTAAAGAAGCGCCATTGTTTTATGGTTGGATTTAATTCGGGTAAATCTATGCACAGATTTCAACAGGACAACATAAAATTTACACAACCTCTAGAACAATATGGCATTATACGGACAATCTTTCTATTGCAGTAGTTAACATAATATGTATTATAGGAAGTTGCGGAGAGTAGCGAAATCAGCTTTTATTGGGTGTCCTGTTGGGCTGAAATTTCAAAATATCGTCCCGAATACCTGTTTCGGTGAATTTTTGGGTGGGTTTCGGGGTTGGCTTGATTAATTGACGCTTGGCCGGCAGATTATGCGGGCGTACCCCCACTTGCGTGTCCCCGGTCCGGATGCGAATTATTTTGCTGTTGGTAAGGGCGTCCGCCAGGATCTTTCGGGCTTCCCGCAAAATCCGGCCAAATGTGGGCCGCGAAATGCCCATCGCTTTGGCGCCCTCGGATTGGTTATAGCCTTGATGGTCGGCTAGCTTTATCGCCTCATAGTGGTCGATATTCAGTTGAGCCTCATCCGGCCGTCCCGGGTTCCCCCGGGGGCTGAACTGGGCTGTCTTGGGCATTTTTTGGATATAGCGGATTTTTTTTCGTCTGCCGCGGCGTGTCAAATGATCTCCATAATATGTATGTTATTACGAGCAATTGCTCGTAATAATATGCTATTTAATTTGAGCATGTGCTTATTATAAAATAAGTTTCCGGGGACGCAATGTTTTTTCAGGTTTTTATTTACGGTTTTATTGAGGGGATCAAACAACGGATGAAAGCAGATTGGAAAGATATCGCAGGTTCTCGATATTGTTCTCGATGCTGCATTGAGTTTCGCGGGTATGGAGGTTAAGGACCCCGAAAATCCGGCGCTTGGCCATCAGGGGCATGACCAAGGAATGCTGAATCTCCGGCCGCTGCAAAAAGGGCTTGATCCGGTTGTCTCCTCCTTGCTGCCCGTGAATGACAAATGGTCGATTTTCCTTGGCGGCCAGGCCGGCAATGCCTTCCCCAATACGAACACGGGCATTTTTGACCTGCTCTTCTTTGAGCCCGCGGGACACCTTAATGGTCAAATCCCCTTGCTTTTCCTGGTCCACCACCATGATCGAGCCGCATTCGGTATTGGTCATTTTCAGGGCCAAATCCAGCAAGGTTACCAGCAGCTCATCCAGGCAGACGGTTGAGTAAAGATCGTTTGCCGCCTCTTTGATTCTTTCCGGGAAGCCTTCTTTTCCCTCCGTTTGAGTATGCCTTTTGATACTGCTTAATTCGATGTTATTTTTTACAATCTCATAAAGCAAATCCAGGATGGAATTCATCATCACGTTGGAGACTATCCGAAGGCCGTTGATCTCATTGATAAAATCTTCCAGCGGGATATTGAGCCCATGGGCCAGGGCTTCGTATTCAGTGCTTTTAAGACGTTTGTCCAGGATAACTGGGCCAACGATCATGAATCCTAACGGCCCCCCCTCCCCGCCTATGCCAATGGGAATGGCAAACTGGTGCAAATTAAGAGGGCTGGTATATTCCAGGTATGACCCGTATTGTTCAAATTTTTTCAGAAACTCGGCCGGTTCCTGGGCGGGATGAAATCCTAAAGAGCGTTCCGTTAGCAGGCGTCCGCCGTATTTGCCTTTTTCGGGAGGAAGTATGGTAAGTCCCTTTCGGTCAACAATAAATATATTGATGTGCAAGACATCGATAAAACGCGACAAAATGTCCCACCACTTTTCCTTATTGATGATTTTGAGAGCTAATTGTCTGGAGGCGTCTTCGTTGAGCATCAGATTGTTTCTTCGCTGATATTATACTTTTTCATTTTATTGTAAAGGGTCGTCCGGTTCACCCCTAGAGAAGCGGCCGCCTTGTTGCGGTTCCAGTTGCAGTCTTTGAGAATTGAAATGATGTGCTCTTTTTCGGGTTGCTCCACGGCCCTTTTGAGATTCTTCTCGGGAGATTTCGAAGATTTTAAATGATCGGGTGCGAATTTTGAGAAATTGGGGACATCTGTTTTATTAATGGCAGCACCTTTGGTCATAATGACGGCCCCTTCAATGGCATTTTCCAGTTCGCGGATGTTCCCCGGCCAGGAATATTCGATGAACATTTTTTGCACGTCTCCAGACATGCCGGTGACCTTTTTGTTGTTGATCGCGCAATATTTCTTTAAGAAATGGTCGATCAAGATCGGGATGTCTTCCTTGCGGTCCCGCAAAGGCGGCACCGGTACGCAAATAACGTTAATGCGGTAATAAAGGTCTTCGCGGAATTTACCCTGACGTACCAGGTCCGTGAGATCCTGATTCGTGGCCACGATGATACGCGCTTCAGCCCGGCGCGGCAAGTTGTCCCCCACCCGTTCGAAAATGCCTTCCTGTAAGACACGCAAAAGTTTTACCTGGAGGGTCGGGGAAAAGGCGTCAATTTCATCTAAGAAGATGGTGCCGCCGCGGGCGTACTCAAAACGGCCTTCTTTGTCCTTGATGGCTCCTGTAAAGGCCCCTTTCATATGGCCGAAAAGTTCGCTTTCAAGGAGCGTCTCGGTCAGGGCGCCACAGCTGATCTCAACGAAGGGTTTGTCCTTGCGCGTCTGGTCCGTTTGATGGATCGCCCGGGCGATCAATCCTTTGCCGGTCCCGCTTTCTCCGGTAATGAGGATCGTGGCGTTGCTGCTGGCGACCGAGTCAATGATACGGTAAACTTCCTGGATCCTGGCGCTGGCGCCGATCAAGTCGCAAAAATGATCACGCCGTCCTTTCGCGATGATTTGTTTTAATTCCTCGTTCTCGGCGACGATCTGCTTTCTTTCGATCAGTTTCTGGATGACGATTTTTATTTCACTGTCATTGATCGGCTTGGTGATGTAATCGGAGGCGCCCTTTTTCATCGCCGTGACGGCTGATTCGATAGTGCCATAGCCGGTGACGAGAATGACCTCTGTTTTCGGGGACCAGTGCTTGACTTCCTCCAATAGCTGGATCCCGTTCATTTTGGGAAGCTGAAAATCCGTTACAACAATGTCGATGCGCTCTTTTTTGAGAATGCCCAAGGCGGCTTCCCCTGTTTCGGCCATCTGGACGCGGTAGCCGTCAATGCGCAGGATCTCATAGAGAGATTTGCGAATGAGCGGTTCGTCATCGACAATCAGTATTTGAGTATTTTTCCCGTTTTTGTTAACCATGATCATTATCGTAAAGGCAGATCGATGAAAAATGTCGTTTGTTTGCCCGGTTCGCTTTCGACAGCAATTTTTCCGTTATAGCCTTTAATGACTTCGCTGACGATCGTCAGCCCGAGCCCGGAGCCTTTGTTGGTCGCCTTTGTGGTATAAAACGGCTCAAAGATTTTTTCCGTTTCGTCGGCGGCGATGCCCACGCCCGTGTCGTGGATTTTAATGTGAAGGATATCATTTTGACATTTGGCCTCGATCGTGATCTTTCCGTTGTTGCCCTCAATGGCTTCAGCGGCGTTGCGGATAATGTTTGTGAGGATGCGCTCCAGGCCTAAATCTTTGACGGGAGGAATTTCATCGTCGATTTTTTTTTCGACCCGGATATTTTTATATTCAATGTCCATGTGCATGCTCGCCAGGGAGCGTTCCAGGGCCTGTTGAAAGCTGACGGATTGTTCGCCGCGGGGCAATTCGTTGCGCGAGCAGGCAAGCAAATTTCTGACAATTGTTGCCATCCGGTTAAGTCCGTGTTTGATTTCCAGAAGATACCCGCGGACGACCTCATCGTCCTTGATGTGTTCGAGGCAAAGGTTGGTGTAGCGGATGACCCCATCCAAAGGATTATTAAATTCGTGCGCGATGCCGCCGGCGAGTTTGCCGATGGTGGCAAGCCGTTCATGGATGTGGATCTGCTTTTTAAGGTTTTGGGCCTCCTGGTCGCTTTGGCCCAAACGGTCTTTAAGGGTTTGGGTTTCCCTGACGATATTTTTGAACTTCTGGTACAGCTCGATACGGCGGTAATTCAGGGCGATTTGGCTGGAAAGAAAATCCAGCAGCTGCATCTCATTTTTCGTGAAGCGCAGGCCTGATTCCTTGTCAGTAATGTTTATAACGCCGATGAGCTGGTCTTTGATAATCAGCGGCGCACAAATAAATGAAGGTGTCTGGTAGCTTTTGCGGGCCTTGAAGTCATGAAAACGGTCGTCCGTTTCGATATCGTCGACGACGATGGGGAGTTTGCGTTTGGCCACGTGGCCGATGATCCCCTCCCCCATTTTTTTTATCATTTGGTTTTGTTCGTCTTTCTTGAGGCCAATGGCAGTTTGGAGGGTCAGGTCTTTACCGTTGGGATTAAGAAGAAAAATGGAGCCCCTGGTCGCGCCGACAAGGCGCATGATTTGCTGAAGAGATTTTTCCAGCAGATCATGTTCGTTAAGGGCTGTGGCCACCAGCGCGCATATCTCGCTAATTTGCTGAAAGGCATCAAGCTGCGTTTTGTCTTCCTGTTCTGTTTTTGTAAAGAGTCCCATGACGTTTCCGGATTGTTTTTACTGTGCCGGCGAAACCTGGACGCCCTTGGCTTTCAGTGTTGACAAAACATCGATCATTTTTTCGAAATAACCTTTCAGGGGATGATTGGGATTTTCGTTGATGATGCCCTGGTATATGGAAAGCGGAAGTCCGTAGTCTTTTAGTTGATACACCGAAACCGTGTTGATGGTCTTAAGGATGGTATCGAGCGTGCGGATATTCATATATTCGGGGCGCCCGTATTGAGACGCGATCTTGCCTAAGACCTCCACCGCTTCTTTCCACCGCTTTTGCTCCAGATAACAATTGCCAAGATAACGCAGTGCGGCATATTCCACCGGTGAATCCGGATTTTTGGCCGTCAACGTGTTGTAGTGCGTGATCGCCAGTTCGTAGGCATCCATGGTTTTTTGATAATCATTCACTCCTTTGTAGTGATTGGCGATATAAAGCGGGATGCCGAGTCCTGTCAGGGTCAACGTGTATTCGGCCATGATACGGTCGTAGATCTTTCTGGCCCCGGGCCAGTTGTCCTGGGCCTCATAAGTCCTCCCGATGGCACTGAGAGCCTGCGCCTGCAATTCCTTGCTCTCCGGGTAAAGTTTGATGATCTCATTGAATTTTTTCCGGGAGGTTTCATAATCCTTTTTCACATGGTAGACATTCCCCACCAGCATCCGGATCCCCGGGGTGAGTTTGGAGTTGGGATACCTCTTGATGATCTTTTGATAATCTTTAATGACCTTGTCAAATGTTGGTTCCGGGACGATTTTAGGGTCCTTGAGTATGTCAAGATATTCTCTCTGGACTTTCCAGGCCATCTGCTCAATGGCGTAGTCGCTGTTTATGCCAAGCAGCGAGAACAGGACAAACACGCCGGCAAGGATGCCGATATAGATGAAAACCATCTTTTTCATACCGCTTCTTTCTTCAATAAAAAGTGGATTGTGATGGCGGTATACACCGTGGCATCGATTAGGGTCAATACGACAATGCTTATGGCCGGCGACAGTAACCGCACTCCTTCTAACGTCTGGCTGGCGATGGAGGACAGGTTGCCTTGCAATAACAAAATGGGAACATAAAATAACATCGGGATCAAGACAATAAAAAAGATAAACCAAAAAGACCCCCACAGGTATTTAAAATTGAGAGCGATCGCCTGGAAAATTTTTTTGCGTTCGATGACGATGACTGGGAGCACAAAGGCAAACAAGGTGGTGACAAGGGTCCCGATCAAAAGATTCCAATAGGGTGCTCCATAGAGGACAGTTGTTTTGATCATATAAAAAATGCCCGCTTTCGAGCTGATCTGTAAAGCCCGTCCGATGATCAATGCCTGCGTTTTTGAGAGAAGATAGAATACCAGAAATGTCGCGACCGCGGCCAGACATACATGGACATACCGGGGCAGCATGGCGCGCAGCGCGTTGGGAAATGTTATCTTTTTATTGTTGTCGATATTTTTAATGATCTCGATGGCAACGGCGATCAGGAAGCTGCTGATAAATATAAAGAGAAAATACTGGGCGGCCTGGAACCATTTCGGCAGGATAAGCAGATGCTGCGGATAGTGCAGATAGGCCTCCCCCTCCATCCTGCGGATAATGGGGCCGAAAAAGTAAACCAGCGGAAACCGGGGGGCGAAATAGATGATCTCAAGAACGAATAGCTGGATAAAAGCTGTTGTTATAAAGGGGAACAGGATAATGGGATTGGCCACAAAGGAATTTACCGATTCGCGAAGGAGGGGAATAATTTGTTTTTGAGATTTTGGGATCATGTCCTGACCGAGGTTCAATAAGTCTTTGGGGTTGAATGAATTGTGAAAATCTTAACACAGCTTATCCGTGCTGTCAATTGATATGGCGGCAATTCTGGGTTCCCTTCGTATTTTTGGGGAAACAAAAAAGGCAGATTATTTTTCAATAATCTGCCTTTTTGATGTTTTGCGCATGAGATAATAACCAGCGCTGGTTAGTCCGCTTACCGTTTTTGGTCGCGCGGGAGGCTGTTTTTTCGGTTACGCGCGAATCTCATCGCGACGATCCCGCTTCCCAACAGGAGCATGGTTGCCGGTTCCGGGTTGTGAATCGTGCCTAGTTCTGTGCCCGTTGTCGTGTCTGTGCTCGTTGTCGTATCTGTGCCCGAGAGCGAATTGAGTGTCGGGGGAAGTGAACCCGTATCGTCACCACCACCAAAAGCAAAACTGCTCAAAGAGGCGCCGCTACTACTACCACCA
>Ga0209541_10006931_pt1 | contig 19155 bp, 16 predicted proteins | sample RifCSPlowO2_01_FD_184027 | JGI IMG/M metagenome (GOLD analysis project Ga0209541, IMG submission 184027) | Groundwater microbial communities from Rifle, Colorado - Rifle CSP2_plank lowO2_0.1 (SPAdes) (version 2) | ecosystem: Environmental > Aquatic > Deep subsurface > Groundwater | place... | reverse complement strand
CTGCAAGAAACATAATTTAATCCAATTTTATGGCAGAACTCAACAGAAGCTGGATCACCGCCATGTTCGCCACAAATACCTATTTTTAGCCCTGGCTTAACTGCCCTTCCCTCCTTTACACAAATTTGCATTAATCTCCCTACTCTTTCTACATCAAGAGTTACAAATGGATCTTTATGGTTATAGAACATTTGAGTATATTGAGATATAAATTTCCCACCGTCATCTCTGCTAATGCCTAATGTTGCTTGTGTAAGGTCATTTGTCCCAAATGAAAAAAAGTCAGCTTCTCCTGCAATCCTATCAGCTGTTAAAGCCGCACCTGGTAGCTCTATCATTGTTCCTATTTTGTACTCAACATTAACTCCTTCGTACCTAGCTTTTACCTTCTCAATTACTTTTTCTGCTTCCTCTCTGGTATATTTAATTTCACCAGCACAATTAGCCACAGGAATCATAATTTCCACTATCGGATTATAACTGTCTTTTTTTAACTCATAAGCAGCTTCTATAATCCCACTAACCTGAGCCTCAATCAGTTTAGGGTACATCACACTAAGCCTGTTTCCTCTACAACCTAACATTGGATTTATTTCATGCAAACTCTTCATTTGTTGCGAGATCCTCTCTCTTACTCCATCTCTATCCCCTCCATAATGAGTAACAAGTTGCTCTGCGAATCTATTAATCGCGTCATTATCAGGAAAAGTAAACTCTTCTAAAGGTGGATCAAGTAAGCGTATTGTAACTGGAAAGTTATCCATTACTTTAAACATTCCTTTAAAGTCTTCTTTATGGTATTGTTTCATTTCAGCTAGACCATCCGTCTTCATTTGTTCTGTATACCCAAATATAAATTTCCTTATAGCATCTGTCTTGCTACCTTGGAAAAACATATGCTCAGTTCTGGCAAGGCCAATGCCTTCTGCGCCAAATTCTATTGCTACTGCAGCATCAAGAGGCGTATCAGCATTTGCTCTGACACATAATTTGGAATGTTTCTTGCATATTTCAAGATATTCATTAAAAGCACGATAAAGCTTTGAATTCTTATGCTCTTCTGCAAATCTAATTTGTGCTCTATCTTCTTCTGTTTGATTTTGACCTATTAATTGTTTAGCAATGCCTATAGCGGTTTGTGCTATAATTGACTCTATTGTTGGAACTTCTCCTTTTATAACTTCTCCTGTCGAGCCGCATAAAGAAAGCATATTGGTTGAGGTTTCTTCCCCTTCCGTCAATTTAACTCCATTAATTAGTATATACCCCCTATTAGAATTATTCCCTTCATAAATCTCCAAACTGTCACCATACCCGCAAACTACTGACTTATTCATGCCTCTTCCAACTACTGCTGCATGTGATGTTGGCCCTCCGATTTTTGTGAGAATTCCTTTAGACGCACTCATACCACCAACATCCTCAGGAGAGGTTTCTCTGCGAACAAGTATAACTTTCTTCCCCCGTTGGTATAATTCTTTAGCATAGCCTGGTGTTAATGCAATAATCCCAGAAACATCACCTGGCGATGCACCTGTGCCTTTACCTAAAACTTTCTTCTCTGATTTAGGATCAAACACAGGATGTAATAAAACATCAATCTCATTAGGAAAAACTCTTTCAACTAATTCTTTTTCATCAATTATTTTTTCACTATAAAGGTCAGTTGCAATTATCAAAGAAGCAAGGGCTGTCCTTTCTTCTGTTCTCGTTTGGAGAAAATAGAGTTTTCTTTTTTCTATTGTCCACTCGTTTTCCTGCATATCTTTATAACGCTTTTCTAATTTTTTTCCAGCTAAGATTAACTGTTTATATAAGTCCGGAAATAGTTCAGCTAACTTTTCCAGTGGAAGAGGTGTTCTTATACCAGCAACAACATCCTCTCCTTGTGCATTTAGCAAAAAGTTCCCAAACAGTTTATTCTCTCCAGTATTAGGGTTTCTTGTAAAAGATACACCTGTCCCTGAATCTTCCCCTATGTTACCATACACCATTGGCATGATGGTGATTGTATTACCACTTTTGCCCATTAAATTATTTAATTCCATATATTCTACAGCTTGTGGGAGGTATGCAGACATAAACACTGCTTTTATTGCCAAATCTAATTGTTCCTTAGGATCATAAGGAATTTGATTACCAGAATCCTTCACTAATTTGAGGTACTCTCTCGCTATTGTTTCCATATGGGACCCTGTTAGGTCTAAATCGTTTTCAATACTCCAAGTATTTTTTACATCCTGAAATACTTTTTCAAACCTCTCATGCGGAACCCAAAAAAGAGTATCAGAAAACATATCGATAAATCTTCTATAAGTATCGTAAGCAAAGCGCTTGTTTCCTGTTATTTTTTCTAATCCTTTTACAATATCGGGGGTTATACCAAGGTTAAGTATAGTAGCCATCATGCCAGGCATTGTAATGCGAGGACAGCCACGAACAGAATTTAAAAGTGGGTTATCTGGATTGCCAAATTCTTTTCCTACAATCTCTTCTAATTTTCTGATTTGGAGGTCAATTTCCGCATATAATCCATCAGGTAGTTTGCCTTGTTCTAAATAATACGCGTGAACATTTAGTGGAAGAGTAACACCTGGAGGGATTGGAATTCCGTCTTCAGTCATCTCTGCATTATGCGCTGCTTTCATTCCAAGAAAATCATATAATTCTCCCCCTGCAACTGCGCCATTTGAATCAAGGATTACTTTACCATCTTTATTACGAGAAAGCCTGTCAACCATTATACTATCTTCTTTACCAACTCCATAAAAAACAGCCATTGGTTGGGTAATAACGTCTGAATCAGGTAGCTGTACAACAAATGGCTTTCCCATTTCTTTCTTATCTCTAAAGCCGATATATGTTAATGTTATTTTCCTATCAAGGGTTGCATCCCCGATTTCAAACCCAAATGCAGTTCTCATCTAGTCTACCTCCAATTACTGTAACATATAGCCTATAACAGCACACTTTCCTTCGTCTATACAGTTTCCATACAAAATGCGTTTTTGACAAATTATATAACTCCCTTTATCAGTTTATAAATAAAAAACAACAATACTTTCATCTAAAAAAAGTTATTTATCCTCAAATTCTTTCATTTTGTCCGTATCACAAAAGATAACAAACCAAAACGCATCTTTCTTATCCATTTTAACCACCTTAAGCTGCTCTGGCTAAATTAGATATAGATGTGATGGGTGGTCTTTTATCAACAGTTTCTCCATATTCTCCGTATACGCACTCATCCTCTTTAACAACCCGCATTTCATTTGGCATGATCATTTCGCTCACCTCGTAATATTTACATGAATATATAAGCTGAATAGATATATATTCTTTTTGTATATTGTATATATAGTAAAATATATGTATATTCATAGAAAGATTTAAATATATGCTCGTCTTACTATACTATATGAAAAGGAAGATAATAAAGCAGGGGGTTAATACTCTAACTCTATCCTTGCCTTCTGATTGGACCAAAAGGCTTAATTTAAAGCCAGGTGACGAGGTAGAAGTGGAGGAAAGAGGCACTGCACTGAATATCTCCACAGAGGGCACCCCCCAGATTGAAGAGATATCTGTTGATGTTAGTGGATTATTACCAAGGTTAGCAGACAGGTTTATGGCCAGGTCTTATCAAAAAGGTTATGACAAGATAAGCATAAAATTTGACAGCGAGGATTTAATGGTTGCTGTGCAGAATAAGGTGAGTGAATTAATAGGGTACGAAATAATGGATATTAGCAATAATCATATTGAAATTAAGGCTATTTCATCACAGCTGGATATAGATTTTGATACTACATTAAGAAAAGGGCTGTTATTATTAATCGATATGGGTCAGACGTGCCAAGATGCTTATGCTAAAGGAAATAAAAAAGCATTAGAAAACATTTTTCATAAGGATTTTGATGTAAACAGGTTTTTATATTTTTGCTTGAGGTATTTAAATAAAAGTGCTCAAAGGATGAGCTTTGGCACCTCTATTCTTTATTATTTAATTGAAAGTTTAGAGGATTTGGGTGATGAATTAAAAGTTTTAGGGGCGCTCTTAGCTAAGATAGAAAAAAGAAAAGAGAATCTTATTGAAATATTAAAAAAGATGAATGAGATGTTCAGATTAAGTTATGAATTCTTTTATAAACCCGAAAAACAAAAGGCAGTAAGGGCTTTTTTATTGCACAAAGAGATAGAAAAATTAATAGAAAAATCGTTAAGAACAAATAACCTGAATGAGATAAAAGCGTTAATTTCTATGGATTTTTCAACAAGAATAATTTACCATCTGACAACAATGAGGCTGGATACTTTAAAAGAGCTTAGTAATAATCATTGATAAAACCTACATAAACTTTATAAATACTTTACCATTTTGAATTGTTATTTGATAATCACAGGAGGGATTTTACATGAAAAAATATGTTTATTCATTCGAGGAAGGAAGCGAAAAGCTGAAAAGCCTGTTGGGGGGCAAAGGGGCTGGCCTGGCAGAGATGACCGGCTTGGGCATTCGTGTTCCGCCCGGCTTTACGCTCACAACAGAAGCCTGCGCTGAATTCTATAGGTCAGGAAAGAAATGGCCCGCTGGCTTAAAAGAAGAGGTAGACAAAAAGCTGGAAGAACTGGAAAAAAAGATGAAAGCAAAGCTTGGAGATAATGAAAATCCCCTGCTTGTTTCTGTAAGAAGCGGGGCAGTTGTTTCAATGCCCGGAATGATGGACACCGTATTGAATTTAGGCTTAAATGACAAGTCAGTTTTAGGATTAGCTAAAAAAACAAAGAATGAAAGATTTGCTTATGATGCGTATAGAAGATTTATCAACATGTTCGGGGATGTTGTTATGGGCGTTGACCACAAGTATTTTGAAGAGGTTTTAAGCAAAGCAAAGAAAACGAAAAATGTTAAGTTTGACACTGATTTAGACGCAGAAGATTTGAAAAAGATCTGTGAGCAATATAAGGGAGTTATTAAAAAAAATACAGGAAAACTATTTCCTGATGACCCCAAAAAACAATTGCAGATGTCAATTGATGCTGTTTTTGATTCGTGGAACAATAAAAGAGCCATTGCTTACAGAAGAATAAACAACATTACAGGTTTATTGGGAACTGCTGTTAATGTTCAAACAATGGTCTTTGGCAATATGGGTGATAACTCTGGAACAGGAGTTTTCTTTTCGAGAAACCCCAGCACAGGAGAAAACGAGTTTTATGGAGAGTATTTAATGAATGCCCAGGGCGAGGATGTTGTAGCAGGCATAAGAACGCCTCAGCCAATAACGCAGCTAAAGAAAGTGATGCCTAAAATTTATGATGAATTAATTGATATCTACAAAAAAGTAGAAAAACATTACAAAGATATGCAAGATATGGAATTTACTATACAAGAAGGCAGGCTATATTTATTGCAAACAAGAAACGGCAAAAGAACAGCTTATGCTGCTGTTAAAATAGCCACTGATATGGTCAAAGAGGGATTAATATCAAAAGAAGAGGCTGTTCTAAAGGTTGACCCTGAACAGCTTGACCAGCTGTTGCACAAGCAGTTAGATCAAGTTGCAAAACAAAAAGCTGAGGTTATAGCAAAGGGACTGCCAGCTTCACCTGGGGCAGCTGTTGGAAAGATTGTTTTTACAGCAGAAAGAGCAGTTGAATTGGCAGGGAAAGGAGAAAAAGTTATCTTGGTGAGGACTGAAACAAGCCCAGAGGATATTCAAGGGATGAATGCTGCTGAAGGCATATTAACTTCTAGGGGTGGTTTAACAAGTCACGCAGCTGTTGTAGCAAGAGGCATGGGAAAATGCTGTGTTGCTGGCTGCTCAGATATCATTGTGCATGAGGATGAAAATAAGTTTATAGCCAAAGAATTAACCTTTAAAGAAGGCGATTCAATAACCTTAGACGGAACAGAAGGAGAGGTAATAAAAGGAGAAGTTCCAACTGTAGACCCCCAGCTAAAGGGCGAATTTAAAACTTTGATGGGGTGGGCAGATTCATTTAGAAAAATAAAGGTAAAGACAAACGCAGACACGCCGCATGACAGCAAAGTAGCGAGAGATTTTGGAGCAGAAGGCATAGGGCTTTGCAGGACTGAGCATATGTTCTTTGAGGGCGATAGGATAATAGCTGTAAGGGAAATGATTCTAGCAGAGAATGCTGAAGAAAGGAAAAGAGCGCTAGATAAAATCAAACCAATGCAAAAAGAGGATTTCAAAGGCATTTTCAAAGTCATGAGCGGCTTACCTGTCATCATAAGGCTGCTAGATCCGCCACTGCATGAATTTTTGCCAAAAGAGGGCAAAGAGATAAAGGAAATGGCTAGAGAGATGAAGGTCAGTGAACAAAAAATTAAAGATACTATAAGCAGCCTGCATGAATTTAATCCAATGCTTGGCTTTAGGGGATGCAGATTGGGGATTAAATACCCTGAAATAAATGAAATGCAGGCAAGGGCAATTTTAGAAGCTGCTGTTGAATGCAGGAAGGAAGGGATTAAAGCAATACCCCAAATAGAGGTTCCTTTAGTTGGAAATGTCAAGGAGTTTGTAATTGCTAAGGATATTATAGAAAAGGTTGGCGCTGAATTAAAATTAAACAGGGGCAAGGATTATTGGATAGGAACAATGATAGAAGTGCCAAGAGCAGCCATAACTGCTGATGAAATTGCTCCTGAAGCAGATTTTATGAGTTTTGGAACAAATGATTTAACACAGATGGGCTGTGGCTTTAGCAGGGATGATGCTGGCAAGTTCTTGAAGCCTTACGTGGAAGAAGGAATTTATGCAAGAGATCCTTTCCAGAGCATTGACCAGGAAGGGGTTGGAAAATTAATGCAGATATGCATAGAGAAAGCCAGGAAAGCAAAGCCACATATTGAAATAGGAATCTGCGGAGAGCATGGCGGTGACCCAGAATCTGTTAAGTTCTGCCATAGGATAGGGCTGAATGATGTAAGCTGCAGCCCTTACAGGGTTCCTATAGCAAGGTTAGCTGCTGCACAGGCTGATTTGGAAGAGAAGAAGAAAGGCAAAGCTAACCAATTTTTCCAGCACTAAAACAAAAACCTTTAAATATTCTTGATTAGGATGTGTTTGTTAGAATGAATGTAGCAAAAGCTTTGTTTAAGTATACATTGAAGGACAAAAAGGTTAACCCTCCTTTTGGGGATAATATAGTAAGCCCAGCTACAGGAAAGGTTCTGAAGATTATTAAGATTTCTGATAAAAAGAAAATAAAAATCAGAAAAGGACTTCTTGGTTTAGTTGAAACCACAACCAAAGGAATAATAAAAGAGGGCTATCTTATATCTATATTCCTTAGATTGTATGATAATCATATAAACAGGGCTCCGGTAAATGGTAAAGTGGTGTCCGTGAGCCATTCCAATGGAAAGTTCAGAAATGCACATTCTTTGAAAGCATTGAGAAATGAAAAAACCGAGATAGTGTTTGACAGCGATATAGGCAGGATAAAGATGCTGCAAATTGCGGGTTATGTCGCAAGAAGAATTGAAACATTTATCATGCCCGGCCAGATAGTTGAGAAAGGCCAGTCAATAGGGCTTATTAAATTAGGCAGCCAGGTAACAATAGTGCTGCCAGCTAGCATAAAACTTAAAATAAAAAAAGGACAAAAGGTAAAAGCCGGCTTAACAGTTATTGGTGAATTCTAATGGACCTTTTTAAGCTGGTTAGAATCAGTGATGTTTTTAGTTTTCTTAATGCTATAAGCGGCCTTTTAGCAATATTCTTGGCCATATCGGGCATACTCAACAATAATCCACCTATGTTTAATGTTGCTCCTATCTTAATATTAGCAGCAGTTTTCTTTGATTACTTTGACGGCAAAACAGCAAAAATGAAGAAGATAGAGAGTGAATTTGGAAAACAACTAGATTCGTTTGCGGATTTAGTCAGTTTTGGAGTTGCACCTGTTGTATTTATTTTTTTAATGTTTGGGGACATTGCTTTCTTGTTTGCTTATATAATATTTTTAGTTGCAGGAATAACGAGGCTTGCTAGATTTAATGTAACCCCAAAATTAGATTATTTTGAAGGGATGCCAATAACGGTTAACGGTGTAATCTTTCCATTGTTATATTTTTTGAAGGTTGATGCTATTGTTTATTACGCTGCTTTGGTTTTATCTGGAGTTCTTATGGTCTCTAGGATAAGGGTTAGAAAGTTTAGTTAAGATTTAGTTCTAAAACAAATAATTTTTTATTAAAATAAACACCAAAAATGCTTCGCATTTTTGTCGGGAGGTCAGCAGGTCGGCCATAAGCGCGCTGTTCTGCATGATACGGGCCGACCTACAGACGCCCTGTGAGGAGCGTAGCGACGAACAGCCAGGTGATTTACCTTTATTAAGAATTATATAACGCGCCTGCGAAGATTTAAATGTAAGGGTTTCACCCGATACACCCCTGTGGCCTATTGCTCAACGCCTTCGGCTTTCATTCGCAATAGACCGTCGCAATGTGTTGTGATAGTAATGATTGCGAAAAGTGAAAGAACGCGCCTGCGAAGATTTGAACTCCGGACCTAAAGGTTAGGAACCTTTCGCTCTATCCAAACTGAGCTACAGGCGCATAATAGCAAAGAAATAATATGTATTATTAAAGATTTTGGGTTTTTGGTTTATAACTACTCTAAAATAGGAAAATTTAAAAATAGGGATAAAATCCTATATAAGGGGAGGTTTAAATGGTATTTGGATTGGAAAAGATTGGATTGAATAAGTCATTGACTCAATTAGGGAATGCATTAGAAGGTATTTTTCAAAAACAATATGATGAGAAATTAGAAAAAGATAAAGATGTTCTAGAGATATATGGGGGATTAAGGAATATAGACACCACCTCTTACGAAACAATTAGCCCTGATTCTGCTTTTTTTAATGCACAAAAAATTATAGCTGAGTCTATAACCGCTAAAAGTGATATCAGGAAAAAGGGAAATGATATCAAGAAAACAGAATATTTCAAAAATATCCAACAAGGACTTACAGAAAAGACGCAAGATGCTTATAGCGAGGCAGAAAAGAAGCTGAGAGCATGCAGAAAAGACTACATACTAAGACACCCAGGAGAGGTAAATATTACAGACAGCGGATTCCTAGAAAGATGCGTCATTGACTTAAAAGGCATTTTTGAAAAACCAGATTATAGAAAAGAAATAGAGGATAGCTGTGACTTTAGAAGCATTAAATATGAAGGAGCAAAGTTTATAGAAAAAGAAGACGAGATAAAACAGAAAACAGGATATGCCCTATTTATGATTATGAGGGATAGGCTTAGGGAACAGATTACCAATCTAGGCTCTAATATAGAGAGAGGATCGGACCTTGATGGGGTAAAAAGAAGGATAGGGAACATCGAAAGGATATACACTTTAGAAGTCTTTAAAACTATAAAGGTTTTTGAATACGACCAGCATATTATCCTACAACCACATAAGACACAATTATTAGAAAATACAGAAGCGATATTAAAGAACCCCAACTATAGAATCAGGTGGATGGGATTAGAAGGGATATTAGGAAGGATACAACCAGAAGGAGAAGAACTGCTAAAGGAAGGTAATCTAGAAGCTGTTTATAAAGAAGTTGATGAAGCTATAAGTAATGACTTAAGAAGTAATGACTTTAGGATAGAACAGTATAGGATAGGCAGTAGGGTATATAGTATAGTAGCAGATATGTACAACCAAAAATTGGAGGAGATTAAAGCAAAGGCTAAAGGTGACACAAAATATGAAAATGTCATCAAATCGCTTGAAACCCAAGAAAAGAGATACAGGGATACATCCAAGAAGTATAGTGCAGTAGAAGCATTTTTGCAGGATATTTTCCAACGTAAGGAAAATATAAGGTTAGCATTAAATGTCCTCAATTATCTTGTCAAGGAAAACGGAGCCAAACCTTTAGAGGCAATACAAAAAGCGGTTAGTGAAAAAGAGCCAGCGCAACTACAATCAACTGTCAGCTATCTTGTTGATAAGGGATTTGTGAAAGAAGGAATGCAGGATAATATGAAGGTTTATTCTTTAAACAAAGAAGATAGAGAGCTGCACTCAATAGCGACCAGAATGATACCCCAAGATATCAAAGATAAATTCAAACTAATCTATGATAACCCTGCCAAATAGATTCTTAATATTTTTCCAAAACCCTTAAATAACCTCTTTCTTTTCTAATGTCTATGTACAAGATTAAACAGCTCCCAGAAGACTTCATAGTAAGGGAGATAAATAACATAAAAGCAGAAGGCAATGGAGCATATTCTTATTTTATGCTGAAAAAGAAAAACTATGATACAGTCAAGGCTATAGAGAGGATTGCTGCAGAGCTAAAAATTCCTGTCAAATTCATTGGCTTTGCAGGAAATAAAGATAAGAAAGCAATAACAGAGCAAATAATATCCATTAAAACCACTAAAAAAACAGGTAATTTGAAATTGAAGGACATTTGTCTTACGTACATTGGCAAAGGCAATGAGCCAATATCCTTAGGGAGCAATGAGGGAAACCAATTCATGATAACTATTAGGGATTTAACCAATAGGGAGATAAACAGATTAAAAAAAATAAATAAAAGTAAGATACTAATCCCAAATTATTTTGGAGAGCAGAGATTTTCAAAAAATAACATAGAAATAGGAATATCAATAATAAAAAAAGACTTCAAAAAAGCATCTGAATTGGCTGGCTTAAAAGCTGATAATAATGACTATATTGGCGCATTAAGGAAAATCAATAAAAAAACCCTCACATTATATTTACATGCTTACCAAAGTTACCTATTCAATGAAACTGTTAATCAATACCTAAAAATTAATAAAGGTAAAACAATAGAGAACATAAAAATACCTGTCATTGGCTTTGGAACAGAAACCGGCAATAACCAATTGGGAAAAATAATCGGCAATATCCTAAAACAAGAAAAAATATCCTTAAGGGACTTTATTATAAGGCAAATGCCGGAATTAAGCTCTGAAGGGACTGAAAGGGATTTGTTTGCCGAGGTTAAGGATTTTAAAATCAGGAAGCTAGAGAAAGGCAAAGCAACCCTTTCTTTTTATCTGCCAAAAGGCAGCTATGCTACTGTTTTTATAAAAGAATTATTCAGCCGTCAATAGCCCTGCACGTATCCTCAAATATCTCCTCTATCGGCTTTTCTGTGTCAATATCAGCCAGCAGCCTTTTTTTTTCATAGAAGTCTATAACTGGCGCTGTCTGTTTTTTGTAAACTTCAATTCTGTTTTTTATGACCTCTGGTTTGTCATCCTCCCTTTGAATCAGTTCGCCGCCGCACTTATCGCAAATGCCTGCTTTTTTTGGCTTTATGTTCTGCAAATGGTAGATAGCGTCACACTTGCTGCACATCCTTCTCCCGCCTAATCTCTTGATTACTGTTTTTTCAGAGGCTTTAAAGTTAATCACCTTTGTGATATTTGTGCTTTTTTGCTTGACAAAATCATCCAGAAATTCTGCCTGGGCTACTGTCCTTGGGAAACCGTCAAGAATAAACCCTTTTTCGCATTCTTTTTCCTTCAACCTGTCTCCAACAATTTTGTAAACAAGCAGGTCCTGAACTAAATAGCCTTTATCAATTATTGATTTCAAGTCTTCTCCTGCAATACCCTTCTGGACCAGCTCTCTTAGAAGGTTACCACTGGAGATATGAGGTATACCATACTTTTTATTGAGCATGGCTGCAATTGTCCCTTTTCCAACACCAGGTACGCCAAATAATACTGCTATCATTTTTTACCCCTATGGTATAAGCCTCTGGAGGGAGTTGCACCCTCGACCTTCTGATTTCTATATCCATACAAGTCAGACGCAATAGCTACTATGCTACAGAGGCGTTAAAAAGAGAATTATTCGGTTTTATTTAAATAATTTTTGTTTAGGATTCATAACCATAGATAGGATGCCAGAATGGCTCTGGCACAGGTATAAATGTCCTCATATTAAGAAAACGCTTGATTTTTCCTTGTAGCTTATAAACATCCCTCCATAATTCCTTTTCCCTTTTTTCAAATTCCTGGCTTAAAACCCTAGTATCATATAACTTCATAAAATGCTTTAGTAGCCAGTGTTTTTCCCATTCATTTCTGTAATCGGCCTCAATTTTTGGCCTAAAAAATATCTCTAATTCCCCGAATTGAACCTTCATTTTTTTGCCTTGATGGATTACTTCCTGGTCCCTGATGTAAACACCATGAAAATCTATGTCAAGGAGGTACCTGTAATATCCACTCAGCTTACCTTCCGGTCTTTTTATTGCGCGCCAATAAATCCACATCTCTTTGCCACCGGCATGCAACCCTTTTTGGCAAAAATTTTCAAGATAGAGCGTTTCAATAAACCTATGCCCATTGTATGTTTGGTTTTGGTCCTCGTCAAGGAAATTCTCTTCCACGAGATACTCGTGCATCATAACATACAGGTTTTTAAGATGGAATACATCTTTGTATTTTACCTTTATTTCGGGCAGTTCTTTTATTATGTGTGGCATAAACCTAACAATGGATATCGGTGTTTATAAAATTTTCGGTTGGGTATACCAGTATACTAATTTGTTATCCACCCTCCTCTTTTTCATAAGCTTTTTATATTATACTAAATCTCTAAATATATGATGTTAATCGGCGTAGTAGGCAAAGCAAATGTTGGCAAGAGCACATTCTTTAAAGCGGCTACATTGGCAGAAGTTGAAATAGCTAATTATCCTTTTGCAACTATAAAGCCAAACCATGGAACGGGTTATGTAAGAGTTGACTGCGCAGAGAAGTTCTTTAATGTTAAATGCAACCCAAGGTTTGGGTATTGCATAGAGGGCATCAGGTTTGTGCCGGTTGATATGCTCGATGTAGCAGGGCTTGTACCTGGAGCCCATGAAGGAAAAGGAATGGGGAACCAATTTCTTGATGATTTAAGGCAGGCAGATGCTCTTATCCATGTAGTTGATGTTGCAGGAACAACAAACGAGAAAGGAGAGCCGATAACACCAGGCAGTTATGATCCTGCAGATGACATAAAATTTCTTGAAGAAGAATTAGACTATTGGTATTTGGGCATATTAAAAAAGGGCTGGGAAAAATTCGCAAGGGATGTACAGCAAACACACAAAGAAGTACATAAAGCGCTGGCAAAACAGCTTTCCGGCTTGGGCGTGGATGAAAAGATGGTTGAAAGGCAAATAGAAAATATTGGCCTCAACAGGGAAAGGCCTGTAGAATGGACAGAAGACAACCTTTTCGCCCTGGCAAAACAGCTTAGAAAACTAACAAAACCCATGGTGGTAGCATGCAACAAGATAGATGTCCCGGGGGCAGCTGAAAATTTCACAAGAATTGAAAATGAATTTCCCGACCATATATTAATCGCGTGCTCTGCCGAAAGCGAATTGGCATTAAAAGAAGCGGCAAAAAATAATTTAATAAGGTATACACCTGGAAGTAGCGGCTTTGAAGTAATAGCGGAGGAAAAACTCAATGAAAGGCAGAAAAAAGCCCTTGAATTCATTAAAACAGATATCCTCAATAGGTACGGCTCAACAGGAGTGCAGAAAATTCTTAATGATTCTGTTTTTAAAATATTAAAATATATAGCAATATTCCCTGGCGGAGTGAATAAGCTAGCTGATCAAGACGGCAATATACTCCCAGACTGCTTTTTAATCCCGCCAAATTCAACAGCATTGGACTTTGCCTACAAAATTCATTCAGATTTAGGAGACAATTTCATAAGGGCTATAGATGTTAAAACAAAGAAGATTGTAGGGAAAGAATATAAACTTAAAAATGGGGATGTTGTAGAGATAGTTACAAACAAATAGTCAAGCAACACCCCTATAACTCCAACCTAAAATATAGTTTCTCTTTATCCCCGAGTCATTAACTTCTTTCCCATCCAGTATTTTCCTGTATAACCTAACAACACCACCAACATCCCTTTCGGTATCAACAAAGAAACTAGCCACCCCATGCTCTAAAAGTTGAGAGCTTTTGCTTAACAATCCAAGCTCTTTCCCGTTCAAAATCTCACTTCCGTTCATGATGCTGTTTACCCTGAATAAACCTCCTTTTTCGTCCTTTAGCCAGCCTCCTGGCAATTTATGCCTTAATGTCATTAATCTTATTTTGCCATGCACCATGGCTATGAAATTTTTATTCCTAAACTGCCTTAGCTCCTTTATGCTCAATTCCGGGGAGATTATTGGCAAACAGTTCATTCCCAAGAAATAGCCCAAATCAATGCCATTGAAGCAGTTAATATTATAGTCAAGGTGGATAGGGAATTTCAGATTATAGTTTAGGATTCCAAGATTGCCAGCCAATATTCCATCTGGTTTTTTCTCCCTTAAGGTTTTGGTTATGTTGGGGGTGTCATTGCCAACCATTATTCTTGGGGTAACACCAAACAGCTTACAATGCAGGCTATCCTTCAAATCAACAAAATGCTCGTCAAATAAATCAAAATAGATTATATCGGCTCCATTGGAAGCGGCCTCAAATGCATCTTTTTTATTGTACACTCTTACTAAAAGCTGTTTAACCCCGTTTTCATTTTCCTTTATTTCTGGTAACTGAACATTTACCCTGTTTCTTTTAATATCAAAACTTCTTTTTTGAACTTCATAGAACTCCCTCATTTTGCTTTTAATTTCCCCAGTTGATTTATCCCTGTTAAAGACATCCTGGGAATTAAACCATCCTGCTGTAAATTCCCTGCTAAAAGCGCCCTCTAGGCTAGCAAGCATCTCTTTTGAAACCTTAAAGTCACCATTATAAAAGCTATCAATGGCTTTCTTATAAACCTCGGTTACAGTAGCTGTATAATAAGGTGTCCTCATCCTGCCCTCAATTTTCACAGCATCAACACCTAATTGGATAATGGCCGGGATTTGTTTGACTAAGCATAATTCTTTTGTTGACAGGTAATACTGGTCATTATATCTCTTTCTGCATGGCTGCGCGCATTTTCCCCTGTTCCCGCTTCTCCCTCCTAGTAAGCTTGAGAAAAGGCACGAGCCGGAAACAGAAACGCATAAAGCGCCATGGCAGAATATCTCTAACTCCTCTGAAAAATTGTTTCTGATATTTTTTATTTCTTCTTTTGTTAATTCCCTTGCCAGTGTTATTCTATCCGCTTTTGATAATAAGTTAGCATGGGCCGAGTTCATAACTCCTGCCTGTGTTGAAATATGAACCTTTAAATCAGGATAATATTTTTTGATAATATCCAAAAAAGAGATTTCTTGGATTATAACTGCATCGATGCCTGCTGAATAAGCAAGGGATAGTTGATTAAAAAAATCCTGAATTTCATTATTTTTTACTAGGGTATTCATTGCTAAATAAACTTTGACATTATTTGATTTACAAGCCTTTATCGCTTCTTTTAGATATTGCTCATTAAAGTTGGTAGCATAATCTCTTGCACTAAACCTTTTCATCCCAAGATAAACAGCATCTGCTCCTTTGCTTACAGCTGCTTTTAAATTAGCCATGCTCCCTGCCGGGGCTAATAACTCAATTTTTTTTGTGTTCATGCCTGAAAGAAAACGCATTCTCCTTAAAAATGGTTATGTTTTTTTACCAGCAGATCTCCTAAAACTCTCTACCAAATCAATCATATATTTTCCCTCTTCCAGCTTGAATATCAAAGGCTCTCCCTTAAATAAATGCACCAAATCGAGCTCATACTTTCCAGGCTTTAATACCCTTATTGCCTCCAGGTCAAGAACAACGGGCTGGTCTTTGTCCACATCAGAACCGACTAAATCAAAAACATCCTCTTCAATCTGCAGCTTCTGCTGTTTTGTCAATTGGATATCTTCGGCAACTTTCTTTGCCTGCTCCAGCTTTTCTTGCCTAATAAAATAGAATAGTTTACCGCCGCAGCTGCACCCTTTTAATATTTCAGTGGCTCCATCATCATAGAATGTATTGCATCTTACACACTGGTGCGGCATTTTTAACCTTTTTTCTTCTTTTTAGAAACATCCTTAGTGAATAACTCTATCTTATCCGGGTCTTTTTTGATTTCCTTTACAACAGCAGCCGGCCCTATTATAGTCAAGCCAACCCTGTCCCTTAGCAACACATTAACAAAACCATGCTTCATCTTCTTTAAAATGTTTTTATCCTTTTTTTCTGGGTTTATTACAGCTAATTCTATGCCTTTAAATTTATCATCTATCTCTTCCATGGTTATTTCTATCAGGTCTGTTTCTTCCTGTTTCTTTAACCTTCCTTCCAACAAAACAATTTTGTTCTCTTTTACTATATCCATTATTTTCTTGACTCTACGCGCTGAACCTAAGTCCTCAATTTCTGAAAAAGGTATAAATTGCAAAGTTAGTGTCATTTTTTACTCCTTTTTTAGTTTACTATAGCAAATAAACCTTCATAAAACTTGTCTATATTATTACCATATTTAGCTGATATGCCAACAACATCATATTGCGGGAATGCTGCTTGTATCTTTTTTATATTTGATTTTCTAAGGTCAACTTTGTTGGCAACAATCAAAACGGGGATATTTCTGGCCTGTAGATTTCCTATAATTGTTATATTAACCTGGGAATACGGGTCTTTTGTTGAGTCTAGAACAACAACAATTGTGTCCATCTCATCCAGCCATTTTATTGCGTCTATAACACCTTTTGTTGCTTCTTTTGCCCTTTTCTTTGCTTCTTTTTCCTTTAATCCTGCTTTTATAAACTCTTCATAATCAATTTTTGTAGCTATGCCTGGTGTGTCTACAAGATTAAAGCTAAGCTCTTTTCCCTTGCTTCTTATGTTCACTTGCTCTTTTATTTGTATCTCCCTTGTCTCATGGGCTATATTTGAAACTTTGCCCATATCTTCCCCCAACCAGTCCTGGCAGATTCTGTTAGCAAGGGTTGTTTTTCCTCCATTTGGGGGCCCATACAGACCAAGCTTTATGTGTTTTTTTCTTCTAAATAAGTTTCTTAGAACTTTATTTATGAATTTTTTAACTAAATTTATAACCATCTAATACACCACATTATATTCGTTAACTATTTTATTTAAATACTTTTCGTTTTGAAGTCAAAAGGAAAACTTTATATAAATAATGAAATTAACAATTGGTATGAATGAAACGGTAAAAGGGGATATAGTTGCTATTTTATCCAATGCTATTGGTATTCTTAATGTTAAAGAAGAAAAAGATGTGGTAGAATTAAAAGAACTTAGTAACCATGTGATACATAATGCTTCTATTTTCCAAGACGAGGATTCTATCTCAATTGCAATATTGGTCTATTCCTTATCAAAAGTGATTGAAAGGAAAGGGAAGGAGTTAGATTATAATGGTATCTTATTTTTCTTGAATAAAGCTAAAGATAGTTTATTAAAGGATGGGATTGATGATTACAGGGGGATAATAAAAAAGCTGTTTGTTGTTATATCTGATATGGACTCCAAATTAAAGCTATATATAGGAGAGGTTATAAACCAAGCACAAATCAAGAAAGGCTCTAAATTGTACGAGCATGGCATCTCTCTGGCTAGAGCTGCTGAAATCCTTGGTGTTTCACAATGGGAATTAATGTTCTACATTGGTAAAACAAAGATTAGTGATGCAACCGAAGAAGGGGTAGATGTCAAGGAGAGATTAAAATTTGCAAGGGGGTTGTTTGGTTGAAGAGTTTAATTTTTGATAGCGGCCCAATTATTAGTTTGACTACCAATAATTTAGTTTGGTTACTGGAAGAATTGAAAAGAGGGTATGGGGGAGATTTTTTTATAGTTGAGGCTGTTAAAAGGGAGCTTATTGACAGACCATTAGCAACAAAAAAATTTAAATTCGAGGCATTGCAGGTTTTGAAATATATAAATGGAGGTATACTAAAAATAATAGAAAGCAGTAAGCTAAAAGAAGAAACAATAAAATTATTGGATTTGGCTAATAATAGTTTTAATGCCAAAGGGAATTGGCTAAGGATAGTGCATTATGCCGAGATGTCTGGTTTAGCAGCCTGTAATAAGCTGAATTCAGATGCTTTTGTTGTTGATGAAAGAACAACGAGGCTTCTGGTTGAAAACCCAAACAGGTTAGTTGAAATATTAGAAAGTACATTACATACAGATATAAAAATAAATGATGATAATTTGGAAGAGTTTGAGAAGAGAACAAAAAATATAAAATTGATAAGGTCTGTTGAGCTGGTTACAGTTGCATATGAACAAGGATGGTTAAACAAGTATTTACCAAATATCCCTAATGCTAAAAAAATTTTATTGGATAGTGTGCTTTGGGGGGTAAAGCTAAATGGCTGCGCTGTTTCAAAAAGGGAAATAGACCAAATCATAAAGCTTGAAAAATAATGAAGGGCCTGATCATATCTGGTGAATATGGGAATATACTAGCTAGACAAAAAGCCGACCAAGATATTGAATTGGGTGAGCTTTTAATAGCTGAAAAAGGCGCTAGTAAGATCTTGATGCAGGTATTTGATTTAATTTATGGAAGCCAGATTTCACAGCAGAACAGGGAGCTTATTTCTGGGATGAAATTAGAAGAAGGAATGGATTTAGATTTGATGGAACCCAATTTAAGAAATTATAATATGGCCAAATTGAAGAATCTGGTAACTATTGACGGAGATTCAGCAAAGATATGCAAAACATTACCTGGATTTTTTGCTTCTGTAAGAGAAGTAGGCAAAGAAGATTTAAAATTTCTGTCTAAACCTAAAAATCCATTGTTTATCGGCAAATTGCGTTCCGGTTCAAAAATATTGGATGTTGACCTCTTTTTAGAGGGTGATAAGGTGTTTACACACCATGTTTTAATACCGGGCACAACAGGAAGGGGCAAAAGTGTTTTGGTATCAGACCTATTGTGGGATGTTATAGGCAAAGAATATTGCAGCATGTTGGTGTTAGACCCGCATGACGAGTACTATGGCAGGAACAAAATTGGTTTAAAGGACCATGCCCAAAAAGAAAAAATAGTTTATTACACAGCAAAAAACGCGCCGATTGGCACAAATACTTTAAGAGTAATAGGAAATAAAAACCTCTCAGGTGCCACTCATTCAATTAGGCCGGATCATATAGAGGTTGGCACTTTTGCAATTCTTGCCGCGGTCACGTCTTCTAAATTA
>Ga0209541_10006930_pt1 | contig 19156 bp, 15 predicted proteins | sample RifCSPlowO2_01_FD_184027 | JGI IMG/M metagenome (GOLD analysis project Ga0209541, IMG submission 184027) | Groundwater microbial communities from Rifle, Colorado - Rifle CSP2_plank lowO2_0.1 (SPAdes) (version 2) | ecosystem: Environmental > Aquatic > Deep subsurface > Groundwater | place... | reverse complement strand
GTTTGGAAAAAGTTCCAGATGCCGAAGAAATAATAAAAGAGGCAAGCCGCGTCCTGAAACGCAATGGCAGGCTCATAGTGTTTAACAAAAATAAATTGTCATTTTATGGATTAATGTATTTTGGTATAGAACGCCTGCTGGGAATCAGAAAGCTGGAAGGATTTTTTGTCCGTTCGGGGCCCTTCGAGCCAGTGTCAATTCTAAAACTAAAATCTATTTTGGTAAAAAATAATTTTAAAATAACCGATGCAAAAGGCATGTCCTTCCTGCCGCCCGAAGTTTCTATTTACATGGACAGGCTTGACGGATATTTGAAACGGCACGGGAAAAAACTTTCAGTGCTAAAGAATTTCATGGGGCAGGCCCTGCGCAGCAGCATATTTTTATACCATCTCACAAAAAACATAAAGATAAGCACAATCTGCTCAAGCACCTGTGTAATAGCCGAAAAAAATATTTAGTTTTGTGTGGTTTTGTTTTTTAAATAATGCGCCAATGCAGCTTTCCACGGGCGCATCGCTATGCCATTTTTCTTTAATTTTGTTATGCTCAGTGCGGAATAGTTTGGCCGTTTCAGCCCGTCAACCCCGGAAGCGCACGGCAGCATACTTGTTTTTGATTTTATTTGTTTTGCAATTTCTTTTGCGAAGTCGTACCACGTGCAGTGCCCCGCATTTACAACGTGATATATTCCAAACGGGAGTTTTTTTTCCAGTATTTCTTTTATTGCCTGCGCCGCATCAAAAGCATATGTGGGCGATACTGTTTGGTCATTCGTAACTTTGAATTCCTCACCCGCAGCCAGTTTTTTCAGCATTGTTTCGACAAAATTTCCTCCGCCTTTCGCCCTGCAGCCAGACTGCCCGAACAAGCCGCAGACGCGGATAATGTAATAATTGGCAGGAGTGTTGGCAATTGCCAGCTCGCCGGTAAATTTCGACATAGCGTACCAGTTAAGAGGATTTGGCGCGTCTATTTCTTTGTATGGCCTGCCTTTCATTCCGTCAAAAACGTAGTCTGTGCTTAGGTGCACAAATATCGTGTTTGTTTTCGCACATTGTTCGGCAAGGTTTTTTGCGCCGATGGCATTAACAGAAAATGCCTTCAGAGGTTCCTGCTCGCACTTTGGTGTGTCGTGGTATGCTGCGGTGTTTATTACTGCATCAACTTTGTTGTTTGCGAAAAAATTCTCAATTGCCTGCCAATTTTCTACGTCTAAATCTGCGTGCATCAGCAGGATCGCATCAGGAAAAGCCTTGGCAAGTTCACTCCCAAGCTGGCCATTCGCCCCTATTATGGCTACTTTCATATGTTAGAGTAGTTTTAGATAGTGTTTTATATTTTTCTGTTTGTACTTTTGTGAAATGAAAGTATTGGTTACGGGTGGCGCAGGGTACATAGGCAGCGTATTAGTAAAAGAATTATTAGACCGCGGTTATTCAGTCCGGGTTTTCGATAAGTTTTACTTTGGCAGGGAAGGCCTCAAATCTGTCGAAAAGAAAATCGAGATGGTGCAAGGCGATCTAAGGAATTTCAACGAGTCTATTTTGGATGGCGTTGGTGCAGTAATACATTTGGGCGGATTTTCAAATGACCCGATGGCGGAGTTCAATCCAAAGTTTAACGATGAAGTTAACGCAACAGCAACAAAATTACTCGCAGAGGCCTGCGTGCACAAAGGTATCAGCAGGTTTACTTATGCCTCAAGTGCGTCCATTTACGACCGCGGCCTGAAAGGCAGCGACAGGGAACAAATGGAAGATGAGGAGGTTGAGCCAAAGTATGCGTATTCAGTATCAAAGTATAAGGGCGAGCAGTATTTGCGTGAAATCATGAAAACAGCGCCGAAATTTTGCCCGGTGATTTTGCGGCAGGGAACAGTTTTTGGTTACAGCCCGCGGATGCGGTATGATTTAGTAGTCAACACCTTCGTAAAAGATGCCATGAAAAAAGGCAGGCTTACAGCTTTTTGCGGCGGCGTTGCCTGGCGCCCGCTCGTTTCTGTAAAGGACGTTGCGAAAGCGCACATACTGGCAATGGAATCAAAAGAAGACGTTGTCAAGGGCCAGACATTTAACATCTCTCTTGACAATTTTCAGGTATGGGATATCGCGCACAGAGTAAAAGAAACGTTCAAAGGTATAAAGCAGATTGAAGTAGATATAGATTACTCGCCGGACAGAATGGACAGGAGCTATAAGCTTTCAAATAAAAAAAGCGAGAATATTCTTGGGTTGAGGTATACAGTATCAATAGAAAGTTCTGTCCGCGAAATGATAGAAAAAATAAGTGCAGGCTTGGCAGCAGATTTCGACAACCCTGCGCACTACAACATTCGCTGGCTTGAGCAACTCAAGGAAGTCGAAGACAAAGTTAAATCAATGGGCGGAGTGTTTTAGATGGGCAACTTGATGCTGGCAAGCGTGGCAGGGCTTTTTTTCAGCGGATTGTTTTATCTTGTGTCATTGTTTTTGTTTATTTTGTCAAGGTTGAATTTTATCGGCCTCGGCAAATTGTTCGGTTATGTAATGAACCTTTCATTTTATTTTGCAATCGCATTTGCAGTCCTGTTCGTGTTGGACTTAGTGACTTATGGCAAGAAAAAAGCCCGCCGCGAGCATTATATTTTAAATAACACCCGCAAAAAAAAGTTTGTTGTTGGACTGCTTGCATACAACGAAGAGCCGTCCATCGCGCAGGTTGTAACAGAATTCAAAAGCCACCCACTTGTTTCAAAAGTTATTGTTGTCGATAATAATTCAAAAGACAAAACTTCGGAGCTGGCAACGAAAGCAGGGGCAGATATTGTTGTTTTGGAAACGCGCCCCGGCTACGACAGCGCCTGCCTGCGCGTTTTGAAAGAGTGCCTCGAACATTGCGGCACAAATGAAGTTATTGCGTTATGTGAGGCAGATGGAACATTTTCTTCGCTTGATTTGGATAAATTTTTGGCGTATCTGGCTAACAGCGACATGGCAGTTGGCTCACGGATGTGCCCGGAGATTGTTGATAAAAAAACGCAGTTAGAACCCGCATTTTACAGTTATGGAAATTATTTTATTGCGAAATTGATACATCTGAAGTATTATTTGCGCTTGACTGACGTTGGCTGCACTTATAGGGCAATAACCCCGGAGGCTCTGAGAAAACTGCTTCCGTATCTAAAATATAGGGGGCATGCCTTTTCACCGCACATGATAACCGAAGCCGCAAAGCAGGGCTTAATCGTTGTTGAAATCCCAGTTACGTTCAAAAAACGCATCGGCATTTCAAAAGGCGCAGGTGGCAATTACTGGCTGGGCTGGAAAACTGGCTGGAAGATGATTTTTGATATAATTAAAGCATGATGTTTCAGTTAAGTTTATAAGAGTTTGGTCCGCATTTTTTGCAATGAAAACGCACATTATGGAATTTTGGCCTTATATTTCTGGAATTATGCCGCAGGACATGAGAATTGAGTTAAAAAGTGAATTTGCCTCTCTCTATCGCTCGCCATCCTTTGCAGGCCCAACGGCAATGATTCCGGAAGGAATTACTTCGGAAATCCAACAGGATGCAGCGAGGGTTTGGGAAGAAGGCAGGGCTAAAAATCCTCAATTATCAAATAGTTTGAAACCCATAATATCAAGCATTTCTGACGGCGGCAGGGTTATCCGTGCGAGCCTTTCAGATTATCAGTCTTCTTTTTGGATTAAAAACAAATTAAACAGCTATGCTTTTGAAACACAAGCTAATATTGCAGGGCAATTCCCATTTCTTAATGTGGGGCTTATTACCTTGACATCAGATGGCAAATTACTTATTGAGCAAAGGCCGGAAGGCTTTACTGCTTCTGAGATGTTATTAAATTACCCTTGTGGTTATGCAAGTAACGGCGACAGAACCCTCGCCGATGTCGTTGATTCGCAATGCGAAGGCGAGCTGGGGTTCGATACATCAGCCACAGATGAGGCTTATGGGACAATTGTCAAAAGCATTAGCGCCATTGGCATGCAGCGAGAAAGTGCTGAATGGACACCTAATTATGTTTTTGTTATGCGGCTGAACATTCCCTACGCTAAAATTAAGCCAACAAGAGAAACAAAACACCTTTTGGCATTTCCGGCAGATCCGAGACGACTTGCAGATAGTGTGGTTGAGCTTTATTCCCCTGCCACTAAAGGCAATGTAAAAGGAAAACTTATTCCAAATGCCACGGGTATGCTCGCCCTTTATATTAGAAAAACCGCAGGCGAATCGGAATTTTTAAAACTCGTTGATGGGCTAATAGGCGCTGCATCAAGGCAAGGCCATGAGTTGAAATTAAAACAATACACTCCAAAAACTAATCCATTCCAATAGATGTTTATAATTTTTATCTTCCTTTAACACTCCAGTCAAACCCTTCGTGGCTTGGCGGCACACGCTCTTCATCGGGTGTTTTCCTGTCGTACTCATGGCTTGCAATTGAAATCATCACGGTGTTGTCCTCCAAAGACATCCAGCCGTGGTAGACGCCGGGTGGCACAACTATTAGTATGGGATTTCTTTCCCCTGTTACTATCGTTTCCTGCACTTTGTGTGTTGGCGAGTCTGGCCTGCCGTCAATCAGCCCAAATTTTGCAGAGCCTTTGACAATGTAAAACAAATCCCAAAGCTGGGCATGCTTGTGAAACGCGCGTATCAGCCCTTTTGTAGGATCAATCACTGTGTATACTTGTGAAACGCCGTGCGGCAATGGAATTGTGTCCCACGATTTCCGCCAGCATTCAATTAAATAACCGCGGTCATCTGCATTTGCTCTTAGGGCAATTACCTTAACGCCCTGTATTTTTCCATCCTTTACAGAAATTCCATCTCTTGTGGCAAGCTCTTGGTAGTCAACCATGTATGCTGTTAAAAGCAAAAACTTATAAAACTTTTCTAGGTTTTGTGTTCTTCATAAAATTTTTTCTTTTCGCGCCATAATTTCATCAGGCCGGAACCCATTCTGTTTATGTCCCGGAACAGATGAACCTTGCTTTCGCGTTCAAATACGTTTACCACTTTTGCCGGCAATTCTACTATGTTGCAATTCAGCCATTCCGCTTTTACGAGTATTTCCGTATCCCATGACCAGCCTTGTTCTTTGACCAAGGGCAGCAATTTTTTTATGACGTCACTTTTGAATGCCTTGAAACCGCATTGGTAGTCGTATATTGTTGAGCCAAGCAGCAGCGTGGCCATGAATGCATAACCCTTGCTGGCAATTCTTCTGAGCAGCGGGTATTCGACTTGCGCTCCTTTGATGTGCTTGGAGCCAATTGCAATGTCAGCGCCATTTTCAATTGCAGACATGAGTTTTGGAAAAAGTTCCAAATCGATTGACAGATCAGCATCTACATAGACGCAAATTTCGCCTTTTGCCGAATTAAACGCATTTGTCAGGACTGCGCCGCGCCCCATGTTTTTCGGATTGCTCACTAAACGCAGTTCCGGAATCTTTTCCAGCCTGGCAGTTACGATGTGTGGCGTGCTGTCTGCGGAGCCATCATTTGCAACAATGAGTTCAAATTCTTTGTTGAAGTTATGCATAAATTCCACCAATTTGTCGATTGTGCTGCCTATTATTTTTTCTTCGTTGTATGCCGGGATTATTACAGAGTATTTTATATTTTGCATCGCTGTTAACTACAAAGAATAAATTTTAAAATGCATCGTTACGCCGCGGCAGGGCCAGGCTTTGCAATAAATACCTTCATGGCAGCCAATGATTTCTTCACAAAATCCGCGTTTAGGACCTTATCAATGTGCATCAATATGTATTTCGGCCGCATGTAAAATCTACGATATGCATTTTTTTGTATATCTAAAAGCTCATTTTCAGTTATGCCATTCAGCAAAAAAGGCGTGTGCGGCGCATGGTCAGAATAATCATCCCAGTTATCAGATACGGAGCCATATTTTTTTGCCTCTTCACGTAGTGTCGTGTTTGGGTACGGCGTGTATATATTAAATGATGCCCCGTCCAAAGGCAGAGACATCGCAAATTTTACAGTTTGTTCCATTGTTTCGCGCGTGTCTTTGGGCAGACCAATTATGAATGAGCCATATGCCTGTATCCTATGCTTTTTGACAATCTGTAGTTTTTCGCGAATTAAAGAGAGTGTCATACGCCTGTTCACGTAATATATCATATCCTGATTTCCCGATTCTATGCCAAAGTATAACGTGGCACAGCCGGATTTTTTCATCAGGGCAGCGGTTTCATTATCTATCCATTCCAGGCGCATGGAGCAACCCCATTTAAATTTATAGCCGCGGTTTATTTTTTCTGCGCAGAAATCCTTTAATCTGACTTTGTCGAAGCCAAAATTATCGTCTTCAAAGCTGATGAAAGCTATGTCCTCGCCTATGGAGTCTATTTCTTTAAAAATATAGTCCGGTGAATGGCCTCTGAAGCCGCTAAATGTTGCCTGATCGCAGTATTTGCAGCCCAATGGACAGCCCCTGCTTGTCACCATGCTTACCATTATCCCTTTCATGCTGCGCAAGGGCGTATGTGAATACCTCTTTATGTCTGGCAACAAATGCCTTGCCGGCAGCGGAAGTTCGTCAAGATTTTTTATTTGGGGCTGTGGCGGGTTGACCACTATTTTTCCGGCGCTATCGCGGTATATTGCGCCGAGTACGAGAGGCGGCGCTTTGCCGTTTGCCAATTCTTGGAATGTGCGTTCGCCTTCACCGTAAACGCCGATATCCAGTTCAGGCACGTCTGCTAAAACCTTGTCTTTGAACATGCTGATGTGTGGCCCGCCAAATACTGTCCTGATGTTTGGGAACGCAGATTTTATTGCTTTTATTGTCGCTTTCGCTTTGTTGTAGGTTATGATGCTGCTGGACAGGCCAACAATTTCTGGCTTAAATTCGTTTATGATTGCTATTACATTGTCGGTAGTGATTTTATCCATGACACAATCCAATATTTTTACTTTATGCCCGTCCTTCTCAAGAACGCCGGCAACGTATGCTAGGCCCAAGGGCGGCATCCTTGGAGCTGCAAACGCATATGCTGAATAGGTATCTTTTTCCTCCACTGGTATTGTTGTCAAAAGAATGTTCATAATCTATGCTCCGTGGCCAACGATTTTTGTGCCCATGCAACGCTGCACAGGGCGTTAGCCTTAATATCAGTAACATTTTTAAAATTTGCGTTATGCATGGACTGTAGTAGTTCTCTCGCGGAAAACAACCTTATGTTTATACCATGCGATTTATGGTATGCCCAGTATGCGCAGCCAGGAACGGATTTGCGCGGGTACAGTACCACGAGCCCGCCACCATTTTTTAAGTGCCGGTTAAAGTTCCTCAATGCTGCATCGTGGTTTTTAAGGAACTCCAGTGCACCAGAGCATAAAACCTTGTCAAAGCGCATATCCGTGCGAAATGTTTCTAAATCAGAAACTGTGCCGTCAATACCACGTTTTTTTAGGTTGGTTATCATTTTTTCTGAAATATCTATGCCGAATGGCACTGCGCCAGCCTTTTTCATTAAAACAGAATAATAGCCATCGCCACAACCTGCATCTAATATGTGCTCGCCTTCTTTTATATCGAGCAATTCAAGCACGCAGTTTTTTTCTTTATCTATGTGTTTTTTTAGGAAACCCGTTGCTCTGTTTGCGGCGTAGTTCTCCGCCTTAGCATCAAAGAAATCTTTTGTTTTCATAGTTCTGCAAATAATCGCTGATTGTCATGCTTTTAATGTTTAATCTGTTGCACCAATCCAAGTACGACGATAATTCTTTTAATAGGTGCTCGCCGGTATTTTTAGTGCGCGACTTCGGAATTTTTTTGAAATTATATTTGTCAACGTCAGTAAATTCCCATGGGTGAAAATAAATATTAACATACTTCTGGTCTGCAAGTGTTAGCATCGTGCACAGTTTACTATAATTTAAGCCCAAAAGGCGGAACCAAACCCATGAATACGGAAGCCGCAAGATTGGCGCGACAGAAACTGGCACCACAATAATGCCGTTCTCTGAGAATATTTTTCTCTCTCCAAAAAAATTATTATACCTGCCGGGAATGTATGTTGGATGAAAAGAACTGTCGTATTCAAACCCGATTTTTTTTAGGATTGCCCTGTCTGGATGAAACATCTGCGGCGCCCGGAAGCCTAAAATCTGTTTTCCGAATTTTTTCTCCAGAACGTCTTTTGCAGATTTTAAATAGCGAAACGCATCGGCAGGCAACATTTTTTTGTAATTATGCTTGTGCGAGTAACCATGCGAGGCCAGCTCATGCCCATCGCGGATTGCGCGTTTGATGGATTCTTCCGCAAATTCCGCAAATTCCGCGGTTGTAAACAACGTTGCCTTGATTCGTTTTTCTTTCAGTAAATTCAGGATGTTGTCAAAACCTTGCCTGCCCAGCTCAAACGCGTCTCTATCTGCTAAGTCCTCGCCAAATTCCGCAGCTGGCACGAATTCTTCCAAATCAAGTGTCAATAACAAGTGTTTCATTTTAGATCTGCACGCGAATATAAACACACCGCGCCGCTTTTAATCTCTGTCCAGCCAAAGTCTGCCAAAACCTTGCAGCCATCATAATAACTAATTATTGTTGTGGCGTTTAAATAACTTGTATGCCGCGAAAATTCTTCGCGCGTTCTGCCGTCAAAACTTGGCCCGACAGACCGCAGCCGCGTCATGTACGAATTATCTTTTACTTCAGGGTACCAGCCGGAAGCGCTTGACAAGCCCAAATACGTAGATGCATATGCATAGTATGCTTTCGAGTATGATGTTTTTTGTGTTCCAAGGATAAGAAATTTTTCCGCAGGGTTTACAGAATTTAACGCAGTCAACATTTCGGCATCGAAAACAGTGTGTTGTGAGAAGCCTGGCGTATAAAAAACACTTATGGCCACGCTGAGCATTGCCGTGAAAATAATGCAAATGCTGATAAGTTTTTCAAAATTAAGGGATTTTGAAAAATTAGTTTTGAAAAACATAAACAGGCCTGCAAAAAGAAATAACACCATGTGCGGGTCAGGATAAACATATTTTAAAATTGGCACGAAATATGTGAGCCTGAAAAACAGCAGCGCACTGGTAAGCAGTATTGGGGAAAAAAATATTAGCTCTTTTTTGGATTTATTGTGCGACTGCCAATAAAAATAAAACAGCACCCAAAGTGCAATTGGCACGATAAGTGTTGCTATGTTTTGTGGCAGGTTAAGCTTGTCAAAGTTGAATAATTCTGCTGTTGCTACGTGCCCAACAACGCCCGAATTGCTAAAACCTATCGCGTAAGGCAGCAGCCAAAACGACGTCATTGCAATTGCCGCGGCGGCGGATGCAATTATGGCCAGTTTTTCCTTCATATTTTTTATCAGGAAGAGCCCGGAAAGCGCCACAAATGAAAGCACGGCAACAACCTGGTGCGATAAAATTATTATTGCCAAAAAAGGAATTGTTAAAAGGTATTTTTTATCCAATGGCCTGTCTTTGTACCAGAGCAGAATAAACGCGAAAATAACAAAATTCAGCCAAGCAAATAGTTCTGGAATCCTGCCAGATCGGATAAAATTTCCGATTGAGATTGCATTTGCGAAAAGGAAGAGGAAAAAAGCCAGCCGTTTAATTCTTGAAAGATTGAAAAGCCTGCCAAAATACCAGATTGCGGCAAATGCCAGAACGAAAATCAAAAGCATGGACGCATATGTGGCAATTTTAACGTCTCCAAACAGCAAATAAAGCGGATAAGTGAAGAAATACCATGCCGGCGGCGTGAATTTGAACGCAATGAACCCATTATACCAAAATGGGCAGAACTTTAGGAAGCCGCACACTTTGAGGAAATGCAGCTGTGCCATGTACGAGCTAACGTCATTTACAAAATCGAACGGGAATTGCCGCATTATCTGCGATTCATCAATCAGCCGCCAGACGAAATTGGCTGCCAGCACGATCACGGGTAGCACGAGCCATTTGTTTGGTATCTGTTTGTCCATATGTGTTGTGATACGGTTTAGAAAAGGATAAAAGCTTAGTGCCAGCCATCAGCCATACGGGCTGTATTCGAGGTATTTTTCATCTGGCTTTATGTTTGCAGGGTAGTTTACTTCCCATATTTTTATTGGCCCGACAATTCTGCCTTGGTAAATTGCCAGCGGAGTTTGGTCTGCATAAGCCAGCCTGAAGTTTTGGTCTGGCTCATTATACATATACAGCCGTGCGAAATTCGTATCCCAGACTTTTTCAGATGCCCAAAGCGCTGCTCCATCTTCATGCCCTTGCGCGGCATCAGTGAAGTAAGGCACTAAGATAAGGCAACCCTTCATCGTGTTAGGCGTTATGGGGAAGCTGATTCGCTGGCCATTCCTGTAAATGCACGAAAGGTCAAACTGGAATTGCTTGCCAGAGTGGCTAACGTATATTTTTGGCGATTGTGCAGTGTTATTTTGCTTCAAATACGAAAAGGCGGTTATTGACGCCTGGCCTGCTGGCAGTATGAGGTTACCTATGGCGACATTGCTGTCAAATGACCAGCCCCCGCCGTACAGGAACATCGTACCGTCCCGCGCTTCTTTTACGTCTTGTAATGCGAAAATGCCTATTGAGCTGTATCTGTCAAAATTTTCGTCAGAGCCTATCAGCGAAAATGCCGGATATTTTGGTATCTCTTGGTCTGAAATCAAGATGTGTGTTACATTGTGGCTTTTTAGATATTCAAGCGTCGAGGTTTTGTCTTTGCCCGTGAGGAAATACCTACCCGATGCGTGATTCCAGCTCCTGACATTCCCGCCATCAGTAACAGTGGCACGCTCGCCCACCGCAGCAGTCATGTGCCCGTAATCCCACCAGTGCGTTACTACTGAATCTTTTGGCGTTTGCTCCCGGATAAATGCCATTGCAGCGTCCCACTGGCCCGGCACCATTGAGCCAACGTAGTGGTTTTGCGCTTCCGCCTTGACGGCAGAAGTGTAAAACACGAATAACACCAAGGCGCAGAAGAGCAGTGCGGCTATTTTTGGCGCCCTTGCGAAATATTTTGCTTTGCCTGTTTCAGAATTGTTTTGTTTTATTGAGGTTTTCCAAAGAGTTTCTAAAACCGTAGTTACAAAAAAGCCACTTCCCAGCGCGGCAACAGGCGCAAACGCGAACAACAGCCGGATTTGGACATTTGCAAGTATGAGTGTAAGAAAAATAAATACAAATGAAAGCAAAAATGCGTATTTTTCATCGCTGAACAGGCCATGTTGTTTTTTGGCTAAGAAATACAGGACTGCAAGCAAAATGAAAGTAATAATTATTGCCCACAGATACGTATTAGACCTGCCTTTGGTGAAAATGTAAATGAATGCAAGATATAGTAGCGTTGCTGCAAGCCCATATTTGTTTTGCTTTACCTTTTCCAAGTAGTTGCCCGTTGTTTTTATTTCATAAAGCCTGTAAAGTAGGAAGGCGGCGCCAAAGATTGCAAACCACATGAGCCAGCCATATTGGTCTAGCCAGCTGCCTCCGCCAAAGAAACTTGGCTGCTGCGATTCGGCAACAGTTGCAGCCCAGCGCACAGGATTCGGCGCAAAAGTTGTTTTTATCGTATCTATGCTTATGACACCAAATAATATTGCAGGCGCCATGGCAATAGCAGCAGTAATAACAATAGCAAAAACTTGGCGCGACATATATTTTATTTTTGGCAAGTAAAAGTAAAGTGCGGCTGCAATGAAGCCAAATGCAATTAATCCGGTGTCCGGCGCTCTAAACATATTAATATCAATCAGTTTTTTTGAATAATAATTGCTAAGCATAGCTAAAAACAACGCGCCCCAGCAAAAATATCCGGCAGCTTTTTTCTTGTCAACTTGTTTGAAAAGTATTGCTGCGACGAAAAAGGCTGCAATGCTCATGAGCATAAATCTGTATCCGCCCCAAGTCATTGAGAGCATGCCTGTAAAAAGGCCAGATAAAAGCCCATAAATTACCGCAGACTTGGTATCTTTTGCCTTCCACATGCGCACAAAAAGCCAAAGGCCCATAAACATCCAAAGGGCAGCCATAGCTTCATGGTCTGCAAAGCCTGCGCTCGTTCTTTGTATGTATGCAGGTATTACGCCCAAAAACGCTGTCGAAATCAGCGCAGTCCTGTGACCGAACAGCTCTTTGATAAATAAAAAGAAAAATACAAAACTAACAAGAGTAATAGCAGGCGGATAGTAAATATGCCACTGTATTTGTGTTAGGCTAGGGAAAATGGGGTGAACAATATGCTCATAGAAGAACGCCATTGTTTCGGGAAAAAACCTGAACGAAGAAGTCGGAAAGCCGAGCGGTGAATAGCGGAACATATCAATGGCAGGCAATGCACCTGTTTCGTAAATTGTCCGCGCGTATCTAAAGAAGAAGTATGAGTCCAGCTCAACTAAGTATTTGCCAGCCAGCAGAGGCAAGTTCCTCGTGCGCACATACCATGAGAGAATGAAAACCGGAATCAGGCCAAGCCAGTAAATCCAGTTTGCCTTGTTAGACGAAATACCATGCCAAAGCTCTGAGGCTCGCCTTGATAAAACTGCCTGTACGTCGTTTTGTGCCGCCTTTTCAACTTCTGCCATCGCCAAACTAAGAATTAAAAGTTTTATATATCTTTTGAAATATGGGTTTACGTGGAAAACGAAAATAAAACGGAGAAAATAGCAGAAAAGGGTTTTTTTGAAGACAAATATAACATTGCGTTTGTAGCCGTACTGGTTTTCGCTGCCATCATTCGCATTTATTATTTCATTCTGACAAAAGGCCAGCCATTATGGTTTGATGAGACAGAGTATCTGGGAATGGCCAAGCATTGGGCGTTCAATACGTATGCGCACATGAATGCGCAGCGCGTTCCGGTAATGCCTTTCCTGGCAGCAATAATTTACAAACTGGGGGGCGCTGCCACAGCAGTAAAATTTTTCACCAGTGTCTTGCCGTCAATAGGGATAGTAGCGATGTTTTATTTCATCGGCAGCAAGATGTATGATAAAAAAGCCGGCCTGCTGGCATCGGCAATGGCAGCAGTCTTCTGGGTTTTGCTCTTCTGGACAAACCGCGCTAATACGGATATGCTGGCATTCTTTTTCGCGCTAGCAGCCATTTACTTTATGTGGACAGGATTTGTGCTAAAGGAAAACGAAAAACACATCCGTTATGTCCTGCCGCTTTTCATATTATCATTTTTGACTAAGCCGAACATGGCAATAGTAATACTGACTGCCGTGGTTTTTCTGTTATTTTATTGCAGGACCGAACTTTTCAGGAAAAAACAGCTTTGGGAATCATTTGCTTTGGCCCTGCCAATCATAATTCCATTTTTTATCTGGCAGAAACTGCAGTACGGCACCTTTCTGGCCTTCCGCGGGGCAAGCCATGTCGCGGCAAAAGGAACAGCGCTTCAGGTATCAAGTAAGCCTGTTGCGTGGTATGTTTTTAGTTTTGTCCACTCGTTTACCGAAAAGGTTTTTTTCTGGCCGGCAATGCTCGGGCTGGCCCTGTTTGTTGCTTATTTGTTTTTGGGAAAGGATTTGATACGTAAGGACAGCAGGCTTGCCGCAAATTTGTTTCTTATTTCGCTTTTCGTAATATCGCTAGTTTATTTTGTGTTCATAGAACGTGATGCTGAAGACAGATGGATATTGCCAATGTCGTTGTCTTTGTTTTTCGCCGTGGCAGTATGCCTCGGGCACGTGCAGAAATTTTTGGAAAAATCAAACAAGCACTTAGCGCTGGCGGTAATAGTTATTATTTTTGCTTCGGGCGCATACGTCCAGCTGGCGCACGCCGATTTCATAACAAAAGCCAAGATAAATACTTACACTCAAGAGCCTGCTGCAGGGGCATGGCTGAAGGAGCATACGTCGCCAGGCGATATTATAATATCAAATAACGAACATGTGCCTTTTATATATTACTCAGAACGCATGGTGGACGGCGTAAGTATTTTTGAAACAAAAGATAAATTAAAAGAATTGAAACCGAAATATTATATTGTTACTGCATATTTTCCTTCGCCGCAGTGGACATATGAGCTGCCGCAAAAAAATCCAGGCTCATTTATTTTGGCGCAGGGCTTTTTTGAAACCCGGAATGGCCAGCAGGCGCCAGTGATTGGCATTTATGAATTTAGGAATTACGATTTTTAGATTTTTGCGGCAGGACTGCCAACACAATCAAAAATGCCAGCAGCAAGGCCATGAGCGCGATGAGCGCAGTGACTATTTGCTGCAGGCTGTTATGCCAAAATAAAATAATAAGCACTTCGGCAAGTGCAAATATTGGCAGGGCATAGACAAACCGTGTCCTTCCAGACGACAGAAAATAATTTACGAACACATAGCTTATGGAAAGCAGCGCAATGGCCGCGCCGAACAGGCCGATTAACGGCACCGCGGCGCTGTACTCTGAGCCGAAAAGAAAATTCAGCACAAAAGACGGCGCAAGGAAATAAGTTATTACTGCAATTGCTGAAAGGAGCGTAACTAAGGCAAGAGATTTGAGAAATATCGCAGTGTGCGGAAGGCCTTTGATGCGCAGTTCAGTAACTTTTGGAAACATTACCTGGCTGATTGGCAAAAGGGCGAAAAAAATCACTTTTGAAACAAGGGCAGCAGCAGCATAAATACCTGCCTCATTGGGCGTAAAGAAGTGCTTGACAAGCAGGACGTCCAGCGAATACAGGGCAGTTACGACTGACAACGCGATAAGTGTTGGAATAGAATATTCGTAAATCTTATGCCTCTGCTCGTTAGTGATTGTTTCTCCGCGGGCGCGCAGTGTTGGCAGGAGGATAAATGCGGCCAGGCCGACAGATATAAAGATAGAAATATTTGAGCCCCAGATTGCACCAAGTATGCCATGCCCAGCGAAAACAAGAGCCAGGCCGAAAGCGAGTTTTGTTGCTGATTCCGCAATCAGGTTTGCGCCGAGTGCCTTGAACCGTTGCATGCCCTGCAGGAATCCCCGTGCCGCCGCCAATATAAACATCGCTAAGAAAATGAAGCTAAAGTTGATGATGGTGTTCTTTTGCGGTATGTTGAGAAATTCCGAAATCCATGGGCTCAGCATGGAAAGCACAGCAAAAGCAGCGAAGCCAACAAAAGCTAATTTTTTAACAACTCCATTAAAAAGAGCTCCAATAAAACCGGCCTGCCCCGAAGCCTTAAACTCCGCGACAAATTTCGTCAGCGTGAGCTGCACGGCCTGCACTGGCGCAACCGAAATATAAATTATCGAAAACAAAGCCGCAAGTGTGCCATAGTCCGCAGGCCCCAAAAGCCTGCCCATCGAGAACTGGTACAAATAATGTATTGCTGAGGCGGCCAGCGTTGCCGTGATGAGCAAAAAGTTTTCGCGTATGAAGTGCCCTGTTTTTTCCATCGCGTTAGCATTTTCCATTTTAAATGTAAAAACTTATGGCGGTTAGCGCCAAGATTATCTCAAGTGAGTATAATCCCAAGACTGTCCGTTTTTCGGTTTTAAAAAGTGTCATAAAAATGTGTGTTAGCGAACTGATTTTTTCCGGCGGCGTTAGTGTACCATTAAAATTTGGTGTGCCAAAGCTTTCTGTTTTGAACCAGTAGCGCGCTTTTAAAATAAATTCCAGTATGAATGGGATAAACAGAAAAAGTGCAATGCGTTCCATGTCTGCAAAGATGGCAATGACAGCGATAAATGCGCCTGTGCTGTATGTTAGGCTGTCACCAGGGAATACTTTTGCAGGGTATTTGTTGAACAAAAGAAATGCAAACAACGCAGCAGCAAATAAAATAGCAATTGTTGCCACCCATGCAAAGCCAGTCGCATATGCAACGAAGCCCAAAGTTGAAATAATGATGAAGCCCATGCCAGCCTCAAGGCCATTCAGGCCAGCAAGCATGTTAAAACTGTTCGCGGCGCCCATTATTCCTAGCGGTATGAATAAAAGCGGATAAATTATTCCGAGATTTAATGAACCAATTATTGGCAGGTTTATTGTTGAATGGCCCACATTTGTTACCATTAATGGCACAGCAGCAGGCAACATCAGGAGGGGCTTTTGCCATTGCTTCAGACCGCTCTTCCACCCAAGAATATCGTCTATGAAACCAACAAAGCCAGCCATGAGCAACGCGCTTATTGCAGCAAGTATCTCTATTGTATTTCTCTGTGATTCCAATACGAATGTTATGAAGAATAGATAAAAGAACAAGCCGGAAAGAAAGCCGAATAATACTGCGATGCCGCCGGCTTCGGCGACTTCCTTTTTTTCAAGCTTATTCATATCTTTGCCGACTAGGCCAAATTTTCTCGCAGCCCGTATCCATGTTTTTGTTAGAACAATCGTGGCAAAAAAGCTTATTGCTATGGCAGCAAGAATCAGGAGCGTCGAAGTCTTAACCATAAAGGTGCTAGCAAAAAAAGGTTTAAAACACTTTACATGAAAATTGCTTTCAGGGCGCGTTCGATTAAATTCTTATTCCACTTTAGTTGCACCAGCACATCGCGCACTTCGGCAGGCCCGCAGCCAATGGCCCTGCAGGCATTGACAAATTCCAAAAACTTGTCTTTGTTTTTTTCTCCTTCATGCATGTCGTATTTTTTTGCCAGCGCAAGGAGGACATTTTTCCGCAAAACTTCGTCGACCGCCTCACGCGGCCAGCCTTTAGAAATAAATTCTGCTCTTACTTTGTCAATGGGCTTGTGTTGCAATTCTGCCGAAATAGTTTTATCTAAGTTAAGTTTGTTCGGCGTTATTGGACTGAATTCAGGTGTTGTTTCGTGGCGTTCGCGGCCTGCTTGCATAGGATGCTGCATGTGTTTCTTTTCTTTTCTATCGCTTTTAAATTTATACGCTGCAAATATTCCTGCTGCTGCAAGGCCGGCGGTAAGAACAATGAATGTGGGGCTGAAAAAAACCTTGTTTCCGCAGTCCTGCAGGCAGGTAAAGCTGTTTTCATCGCCTTCGCAGATATTATTGCCGCAGAGCACGAGGGTCTGGCAGGCATTGAACTCGCAGGTCTGGCTAGAGAGGCAGCCGCAGTCGCCGCAGCAACTGGTTTGGTCTTCGCCATGCACCGCATCGCAAAAGCCATCGCCACATTTTATTTCTTTGGCGGTATTGTTTTGGCAGAATTCGTTTCCAAACCTTACGCCGCAATCTGTGCAGCAGTTTACAGTGTCTTCGCTAATCTCACAAACATTGTTTCCGCAGAGCGCAGGCCTTTCAGCGGCGACAGCGAAATAAGAAAATCCCCCAACTTGCGCTTGGTAACTATAATACGTATTGCTTTCGCCTATTTGCCGCGGTGCGAATGTTATCCAGTCGTAATGTAATTCTTTGTATGCATCAGAATGTTTCCGCAGTGTTATATCGCTGCTAGTAAAATTTTTTGAGACCAGCCAGCCTTTGTACACTCTGAAAAATACCGTGGCGGAAGTGATGTTCGCAGAGGATAGGTTTTGTGTTTGTATGCGGAATGTTTGGTAAACGCTTGCGCCGTCCATCTTTCGCAGGTTGTCCGGCCCGCTGATGTTGGTGTCAACAATAATTCGGAACTCTCTTTGCGTTCCGGCTATTGCGAATTTCAGGCCGGTAAAGCTGACGCCTTCTCGCGTGAATGCCGCGCTCCCGGTGTCGTTCTCTGTCAGCTTATCGAAGAAGTAAAATTGCCTCGTGGCAGATTCACTAAGAGAGCGTTTTTCTGATTCGGGGAAACAGATGCACAGCCTGTTGTCGCACCTGCCGGGGCATTTTTCATCGCGGAAATTATCGCATTCTTCTTTGAACTCCGTGTCAACCTCGTAATTGCCGCATTTGCCAGTTGAATTGTATTGTAATCTTGTCACTTGGCCCGTTATTTCGCCGTTGTATTTTTCCTTCGCAATAAAAAATGGCACGGCGAAGAGACCAGCTACTAAGACTAACAGCAGAATAACGTATGAATGTTTTATTGCAGCCATGTCATTATTGTGGAGCGCAGGGTTTAAAACCCCGCGTAGTGCGCTCCACACGCGAGCCAAACCGCTGTTTGGCTGCGCGCAGAAAAACTTTACGAGTTTTTCTCGCGATTCAAAAACTCGCAGTTAAAGCGAGCAGCGAGTTTTTGTTATTTTGGTTTTGCAGTATTTAATAATTGCTCTTGCGATTTGAGCGCTGAAGAAACTGCAGCAAGGCAAATTATCCAGATGGACAGAAAGACCGCCAGCGGGTGCAGCAGCCACGCGCTTTCTTTCGTTTCATGGTATTTTTTTAAGGCAAAAAAAATATTTGGCAGGATAAAAATGCCTGCCGCGACATATTTTATTAATTCGGCCCATTCTTTTTTGTTCTTTGGCTTCCACGAAAAACTGTATTGATATTTGTCAGCAGATTTGTTTAGGCTCCACAGAAATTTTTTTCTGAAAAATAAAAAGAACGAAGTTGCAGTCCTGTGGTGCGTTGTGGGCTTTTTTGGTACGGCGATTTTTGTTATGTTTATGCTGGCCAGTTTGTACATGACGTCGGCGTCTTTCGTGTACCCGCCAGCCAAATCTAAATATTTTTTTCTGATTAGAAAACAATTTCCGCCAGCCACAACGAAATTATCCAGATTGTTGTCATAAATAAAGTAATCGCCAGCGTCCTGAAGCCTGGCCGTGCCGAAGCCCAGCAGGCCATCAATAGACCTGTAAGCCGCAAAAGGGTCTGTGCCAATTAAGCTAAGGTACCTGTTTATTGCAGGGTCTTTTTTGTCAACAAGCAGCCGGTAAGTGCAGCCCAGTATTTCCGGATTGCTAAATGGTTTTACAAGTTTTCTCAGCCAGTCTTTTCCAATTATTTCGTTATCCTGGTCTACAAATGCAATTATTTCCCCGCTGGCAACTGCAGCGCCCTGTGCCTTGCCCATGCCAGGGCCTTCTGGAAATCTTTTTTTATTATGAAGTATTTTTACGGGATATTTTTTTAGTAGGCCAATAGTTTCAGAATCACTGCCGCCATCAACACATATGACTTCAATTCTGTTTTTCGGGTAATCCTGCGAAAAAACGCTGTCGAGGCATAATTTGATGAGCTTTTTTTGCTCGTAATTTTTTGTGCTGTAAGTGCATATTACGAAGCTTACTTTTGGAAAGTGGGTCGAGGCGGAATTGGACCGCCGATCTTCCCTCTGTGAAAGGGACGTCGTACCACT
>Ga0209541_10006929_pt1 | contig 19157 bp, 10 predicted proteins | sample RifCSPlowO2_01_FD_184027 | JGI IMG/M metagenome (GOLD analysis project Ga0209541, IMG submission 184027) | Groundwater microbial communities from Rifle, Colorado - Rifle CSP2_plank lowO2_0.1 (SPAdes) (version 2) | ecosystem: Environmental > Aquatic > Deep subsurface > Groundwater | place... | reverse complement strand
CTTCAATTCTTGCTGCTCTTCCCGCTCTAATTGTTCCTCTACAGCCTTTCCTAGTTTATTTTCTTCCATTTCTTGCTTAATTTACGTTTTCCTTTATATTATTTTTGTTGCGCTGATGTTGTTGCGAAAATTAGTGCTGGTGTGTCATAAGAAATTTGCCGATAGACAAATTTCTGTGATGCCAAAGGAGCAGAAAACTACTTTTCTGCTCCTTTGTGCATAATTGCCTATGGAGCTGACCTCGTAGAGTTATGCTATTCGACCTGAGCTAGGCGAAGTGGAGAGGCGGTGACATGCACGAGCAAAGTGAGTGTACCTAGCCACAACTCCACACCAGCACAATCTAAGAGTTTCGCAACAACTATATTTTAATCTAATTTTGTTTACCGATGAATGTTTTGATAACTATTTTGATAACTATTTTGATAACTATTTTGATAACTCTATCGATAACTTTAAATAGGCTTACCATTTATCTCTCTTCAATGCGCAGGAAAGTAGATAGTATCAGTAAAAAGATTCTCGAGCTATTGGCCCAGGCTGAAGAGCCTCTTGAAACCAAAGAAATCGAACTTATTCTGAAAGATGTTACTCGAGTAAAAGTCCTCTATCGGTTGAATTTACTAAGAGGCGACGGTATGATAAAAGGTAAAGCCGTAGGCTCCGGAAAAGGCTGCTGGATCTGGTGGAGCGTTAAACTAAAAGAATGAAACCTAAACAAAAAACCAACTGTAAGAGGAAAACTATCCCTTCTGCTAATAGGCAGCTTGCCGGCAAGCTAAGTTGGATCAATCGAAAACTGAAGAATCTCAATCCTCCTGAAAAAGTCCTTGTTCCAGTTAAAGCAACTCCTCCAGCCGTAAATAAAACTAGAACTATTCCAGCAATTAATCTTAAACTCTTCTTAGTCGCCCTCATCATCACTCTAAGCATTTTTACAGTCTTAACTCTTGTTTCTAATTCCAACTTCACTAGCCAAGACTTCTCCTCTTTCTGGAATAAATTAAGCGGCCATGAGATAACCGGAGCTGAGATTAGTGTCAGTCCGATAGAAAAAAGTATTGTTGAAGAAATAGTTGATAATGAAAGTTTCTTACCTAGTGATAATCTTACTCAAGAAGTAAATCAAACCCAAACTGAAATTCCAAACCAAACTGAAATCCAAAGCAATCTAAGAATCCAAGGCACAGCCACTTCCAGCAGATGTGGAACTGTTGATGCGGACTTGACTCTGACTGCTAATATTGTTAATTACTCCACCTGTTTCACCATTGCCGCCAATAATATCATTCTGGATGGAGCCGGTTATACTATCACCGGAAATGGCTCTTCAAGTTATGGAATTAATTTTGATGGTTATGATAATGTTACCGTTAAAAACTTTGGAGGAATAAACAACTTTTCTACAGCCATCGGTGATAATGATGGTGATACCGGACAAAATAACACTTTTTTTAATAATACTATTATTACCGTGCGTGACAAAAGTGTAGGCGGAGGAATAATCGGGATCTATCTCCGGAAATCAGTCGGGATAAACGTTTCTTCTAATACTATCTATCTTTTTGGCAATAATACTGGTATAGGCGCAAGCAGCGGAACTGGAATCTTGCTGCTGTCCACTAACTCTAGTATTATCTCTTCTAATATTATCAATACTTCCGTAGAAGCAGGCGGCGGCGGAATAGTCTTAGATTCCGTCTCTAACTTAAATAATGTCACTAACAACATTATTACTACCGGAGATGAGAGCCAGAGAGGCATTTATCTAAGAGGGGAAGGTGCTAATAAAAATATCGGCAACCGGCTTATCGCCAATAACATCACTTGTAATAATAATGGTGCGCAAGGCATTCGGCTGGAAGTTTCTGTTAACAGCACTTTAAGCAGCAACAATGTTACTATTAATGGTGATAGCAGCACCGATTCAGCCGGAATATGGTTCACTAATTCCAGCTTTAATGAACTCTCTTCCAACCTCATCATTACTAATGGTGTTAGCACTCCTGGATTAACTTTACCTAACTCTGATGGAACTGCTCCCAATAATAATAACAACATCACTTCTAATAATATTACTGTTACCGGAACAAATTCTAAGAATATTGATCTTCAGAATTCAATTAACAATCAAATCATCTCTAATACTATTACTAGTTATAGTAAACGTACTGACGGTTGGGAAGCAGCACTCTCTTTAAGTGGAGCCAACTATACCCTAATCAGCTCCAATATTATAAATATTTGGAATGTATCTAACCATGGGCTGCTTTTATCTTCAGCTTATTACAACAACGTCACTAATAATATTATTACCACGCGTAATCAGAGCGAGAAAGGCATTCATCTAAGAAGGGGAAGCACTGGTCCGAATATCGGCAACCGGCTTATCGCCAATAACATCACTTGTAATAATAATAATGCAGTTGGCATTAGTTTGGAAGGTTCATTTAACAGTACTTTAAGCAGCAACAATGTTACTATTAACGGCAATAGCAGCGGCAGTGATTCTGCCGGAGTAATGTTCACTAATTCCAGCTTTAATGAACTCTCTTCCAACCTCATCATTACTAACGGCGCCGGCACTCATGGATTAAGTTTACCTAACTTTAATGGAACTGCCCCTAATAATAATAATAATATTACTTCTAACACCATTATTGTTACCGGAACAAGTTCTAGGAATATTAACCTTCAGAATTCAATTAACAACCAAATCATCTCTAATAATCTTACCAGTTATAGTAATTCTACTGCCAACCCAGTCGCAGCACTTTTATTAGATGGATCAAACTATACCCTTATTAATTCTAATGTTATCATCGCTTGGAACGCTACCACTTCTGGAATTTATCTTACTAGTTACAGTTTTAACGGTTCCTATTCTAACAATATTTCTTATAATATTATCTCCGCTTATGGCGGCGGTAGGACTTATGGGCTTTATATCTCCGAATTTTCTAATTTCACCCGCGTTTTATTTAATAATATCACTGCTGCTAATTTTACGGGGATTCATCTTAAATCAGGAAGTAATGTCTTCCAGAATAATAGTATCATCAACAGTGCTGCTGGCTACGAGCTTGCGGAACGTGCCATCAATAATAATATCACTTCTGATCGGCTTATTAATAATACTAATGGTATTGAAATAAAAGGTTATTCAGGAAATAAATACAACAACATTTTTAGAGATGTCCAGTTGATTAATAACACTGCTGATCTTAGCGTTTTTGTCAGTCCGAGAAGCAATTTAACGTTTATCAACAGTTCTATTAACCGAAGCAGGATTTCAGTTTCTGTCTCCACCAAGGCAGTCGTCAAATGGTATGTTGATGTCAATGTTACGGATACTTCACTTAATCCAATTAGCGGAGCAACTGTAACCGCTTATGACTCCTTATCTCGTTTTGCCGAAAATACTTCTACTAACAGTAATGGTATCGCCAGATTGGAAGTGATAGAATATTATCGAACCAATAATATTACTTTTTTCCTTACTCCCAGCACTATTATCGCCAAAAAAGCCAATTATACTTCTAATAGCACAGTCATTAACCTTATGAACCAAACTTATGTTCGGGTTAATCTGTCTTTAACTGAAGTTACCTGCGGAGCGACTATTAGCAGCAGCCTTGATCTGGGGAACAACTACAACTGTAATAATTCCGGATTGATCATTGGAACTGACAACATTACTATCAATGGCAACGGCTATAATCTTACCGGAAATGGTTCAGGGACAGCCGTAAGCTTAAACGCAAAAAAGAATATTGGCATTACCGGCTTAAAGATATCTAATTTCAGTATCGGGATTTACTATTATAATACCAACAATTCTGATCTTACTAAAGTTACAGTTTATAATCATACTTACGGATTGATTTTTAACAATTCCAATAATAATTCTGTTTATGACAGTACCTTTAACAATAATTCTATTAGCGATGTTTATGCTCTCAATAATGGCGAAACAGTTAATTCCTTAGTCAACTACTCCGGAAACATCAACAATCTCACTATTAATAGTTCAGCCGCCCTTTTATTGAAATGGTACGTCGATGTTAACGCTACTTTTAATCAAAATTTAAGTCTGCCTAATGCCAACGTTTCTGGATTTTATAATTCTACGGGAGAATTGGAATATTCTTTATTAACTGGCAGCAATGGCCTGGCCAGATTGATCTTAACTGAACTTAAGAAAAATTCTTCAGGAACTTTTTACTTAACGCCCCATAATATTACTCTTGCTTATGCTTCGGTTTCCGGAAGCGGGGTTAATTCTACCTATGTCAATTTAACCAGAACTAATAATACTCTAGTCAATTTAAGCCTGACTTTAAATTGTACTGCTCCTGCTTTAAGTACAAATCTTATTACTAATACAACCATTCTTTGTCCTGGGACATACCAAACTACTGACTTATATGCTTTTGAAATTGGTTCTAATGACCTCGCCTTAACCTGCGATAATACCATCTTAAAAGCCTCCGGTGCCGAGGATACAGGAATAAATATTATCTCGAAAAGTAATGTCCAAATTAGCGGCTGTACATTTAAAAATTATTATACTGCCATTTACCTTTCTGACGCGAATAATACTGTCGTTAACAACACCAATATTACCAGCGATGGAGCCATGCCTTATTATCTTGGAATCGGCTGCTATTATTCAAAAAACATCTCGGTGAAAAATTCGTTCTTTTCAAGTCCAGTCTCCTCAACAGCCCAGATAATTCTTTCCGGCTGTAATTATTCTCAAATAACCAGCAGCACTTTAACTGGAGATAGTTTGGGAGTTGGAATCAAGTTTTTCGATTCTTATCATGGTGTTATCCGAAATAATACATTTAAAGAATTAGATACCTCTCTTCAATTTTTTGTTGATTATCTTTCTAGTAATAATACGTTTTCTTACAATAATTTTTCCAGTAATACTATTAACATCTATTCTACTATTATAAATTCAAATTATAATTTTTTTAACACCTCCGTCTCCGGCTACCCGCAGGGAAATTCCTACTCTGACTACTGCGATAAAGGAACTGATTCCAACAACGACGGCTATGCTGATAGTGGTTCTTCTTCCCAATGGCCTTACTCAGAAAACATTACTAGTGCAATTCGCGACTCCACCTCCGGCAATGCCGGAATAGTAGATTATGGTCCAAAGCTCCAAACCTGCCCAGCTGCCGAAGTATTCCTTAGCAGCAGTACCAGCCCCTCTACATCAACAGCCGATTCCAGTTCCGCTCCGCCAGCAGCAGAATCCGTTCCTGAGTCAGCTCCTCCTGCCGCCGCAGTATCAGAAAGTGCCAGTTATTACAGTCCTGCCGAAGCTTCCCAATTCCTCTCCTCAACTGCCGAAACAGAATTCGACGAACTGGGCACAAAAATAAAATTCATCTTGGAGAATACCGGAACTAAACGAATATTTTTATTCCCGCAGCTGCTGCAGGAATACGATGACCCTTTTTTCATCATCACTAGAAAAACTCTCGGTTCTGAGAATTCTTTCTTTAACCAGCTCTCCGGAGTAGCTTATTCCGCCGATGTTATTACCGGCCGACTACTGAAAGCTACTCTCAAAAATGACGAACAAATCATTCTAGAACCGGGAGAAAAGAAAGAAACCATCCTGGAAATTGAAGAAGGCCTAAAAATACCACGGCAAATTAAAATCCAGTTTACAACTCTTGGAGAAGTCGTCTCAGAAAAAACTGTCGAACAAAAAGCTTTCTCTGGAACTGCCGTAGATTTAGATACAGAAAACCAGCTGATGGACATTTATGTAGTCATCGTCCCAATCAGCGAAGAACTGGAAAAATATTATTCCGGCAGCGGCAATACTCCTACCGGAGCTGCTGTCACCAATCTCGAACAGAAATCAGACGAATACTTCCTGGAATTTACTATCAATAAAAACGGCTCTTCATTCGGTGATTTGTACGGTCCATATAATATTAAAGAAAACCAAAGCCTGGTCTTTGCTCAGCAAATAAAATACAATTCGGAAGAATATTCCGGCAATAACGTCATCGCCACTAAAGTCTACCGCGGCGGAAAAGTCATCGTCCATGACGAATTCGAAGTAGACTTCGGCACCGGAACACCAGTATCTAAACTCAGCTGGCTATTCTTCCTTCTTCCTTTAATATTATTGTTTGGAGGACTTAGCGGTTATACTTATTATGTGCATAAACAAAAAGTAAACCTTACTCCTCCGGCTTGGCCAAAATCATTAACCATTACTAAAACCCAAAAATCAGAACCAAAAGTAATCGCTTCAAATCGTCATCTCGCTAAACTTATTCTATCTATTGTTGGAATAGTTCTCTTGCTGTCCGCCTTCATTTTTTTGCTCATTAATTTTTCCCAACCACTCGTTACCATTCTCAAACAGCTCACCGCTTTTTTAATTAATTTAGGGATGTGGATTGTTCCCATAATCGCTTCAATTATCCTATTCATATTGATTATCGTCGCTTTAAAACTTAAATTCAAGAAGTAAATCCTGATAAATTATTTTCTGCCTAATCTCTTCATTCCCATCCTCTCCAAATACTCCCACAAATTCTCTTTCACTTCCTTCTCCAACTCCCCATCCAACCCCAGCTTCTCCACTTCTTTATCCCAGTCCAGAGCAGGAATCTCAGTTAGAGTTCCTAAAAACTTCCTCCCTGCTTTCTTAATGTCAATTTCAATCTGCTGCGCTTCTTTTGTCCCGAACATTTTCGTTGCCGGAAATTTAGTGAACGCATTTGCTCCTGCCTTCAATAACAACCCCACTTCTTCATAACGCCTGGCTGTAGTTCCGGCAATAATCTCTAACTTTGGGAATCTAATTCGAGTCTGAGCAATCCACCATAAATAATCTTCTGTTTTAGGGCCTTCAGTAAAAGAAGTTCCTTTTACTGGCTTTAAAGCATAAAAAGTGATCCTATCCAGTTTATGTTTTTCAATAAATTTTTCCAGCAGCTTAAAATCTTCTTTCTTTTCACCCAGACCAATTACTATGGTCATGCTCTTCTTAAAATTAGATGCATAGCCGAACATCTGTTCATAAGGTTCAATGGGTTTATCAGGACAGACCTGGCGATGCAGTTCTGGCTCAACTGTTTCAATCGAACTGACTATGCCTTTTACATAAGGCTTGAACTTTTCCAAATCCGCCTTACTAATCACTCCCAAATTTAACCATATTTTTTCTCCATAAACCTGGCTGATAATTTTGGCTTTTTCTACCATCTCCTTAATTGGAAATATTTTATAACCGCCAGTTAAAAATTCAATCCGCCAGCCTAATTTTTTGCATAACAAAGCTTCAACAATCATTGAACTTAAGCTTCTTCTGGCATTTTTAGCGTACTTTATTTTGTGCTTAATCGTGCTGCGAAAGCAGAACTTGCACGTTCCTAAGTCACAGTACCAGCTTAAAAATAAACATCGTCCGTACCAACAGGTATCTGGGAAATTGTTGCGGTAAATTTGTTCCGTTTGTTTTAACAATTTATTGATTTCAGAATTCATTTGACTCTTTGTACAAATTTTTTTATTGGCTCTTCACACATCTTCTCAAATGAATCCTCTCCCTGAGCCGCAACATGTTCCGTAAGAATTAAATTGCTTATTTTTAATCTTGGTTTAAGTTTTTCAGAATAGACATCTAAAGCAATTCCCTTTAATTTATGCTGAACTGCTATTAATGCCTTTTCATCAATCACTTCCGCTCGGGAAGTGTTGATAAAATAAGCCCTCTCTTTAATCTGTTCAAAAGCTTTTTTGTTTATCAGCCGTTCAGTATTTTCGTTTAAAGGAACGTGAACAGTCAAAATGTCCGCTTTCCGAACAACCTCCGAAAAGCTCTTCATCTCCACTTTCAACTGATCTAACAGCTTCGGCTCTTGTTTAATCACATCACAAGCAATAATTTTACACTCTAATCCCGTCAGTTTCTTGGCCACTAATTTTCCGATATAACCCAAACCAATTATTCCCACAGTCTTATTTTTCAATTCCGCTACTGGTCTGCTGTTTCTCAATAAAGATAGAATCAAATAAACCGTGTACTCAGCAACGCTATTGGCATTAGTTCCCGAACAATTGATTAGTTCCACTTTCTTTGCTTTCAGTTTTTTCAAATCCAGATTATCTAAACCAACACTGCAGCTGACCACATATTTCAATTTCGGAAATTTAGCCAATTCTTCTTTGCCCAGCTTGGTGAAAGTTCTCAATACTACTGCTTCCACTTCTGGAAACTGCTTCACCTTAGCAAAATCTTCCGCGCTAACTTGTTGCAGTTGAGTCTTCTCTTGAAGCAGCTTTTCTGCTTTGTCATGAATCTTTCCAATCAGCACAGTTTTTATCATATTCTTTTTAGTAAACCCATTTTATATAAAATTAACTGATAATTCGGCTTAGATTATTTAGCTTAGATTATTTTAACCGATTAACCGTTCAATAAACCAGTATGAGGCTAACACAAAAATCAAGAAAAAAAGCCTCTGATGGCTAACAAAAACAAAAAAGTTTTTTTAACCCTCAGAAGCTTTCGCTTCGCTCAAGCCTCCGATGGGATTTGAACCCACGACCTGCGCTTACCTCGCAACCTTTTTGACCAGCAAAAAGCTTGACCAAAAATTAAGCGTTATACGAGAGCGCCGCTCTACCGCTAAGCCACGGAGGCATTATTTAACTTTAGTGCTATCGAGCAAACTTGTTTGCGAAGTGCCCAAATACTGCTATTCCTATTTTATCTGTTTCAACAGCTCTTCTTTGTTCCTAAACCTTTTCTGGCACTCAAAACAAACCGGATACTGCTCACTTTTTCCCGGCTTCTTGACAATAGTCCCCTTTAATTTTTCCATGAATAATTCTTGGATTTTGTTATTGCAGATAGTACATTTCGTCATTTATGATTAAAAAAGAAAGTAAGTTTTAAAATTAACGCTTTTTTTTGTGGTTGTTGCGAAAACTAGTGCTGGTGTGTATATGCCCATGGAGCCGACCTCGTAGAGTTCAAACTACCCGACCTGAGCCGAATAATATGAGGCGAAGCGGAGAAGCTGAATAGGCTTCACACCAGCACAATTAAAGAATTTCGGACAAACCCCATTCGAACCAAAAATAATATAAACGCTTCTTCTAACTTTATCGGAATGAAGAAAAGGATTGCCGTTATTGAACGGAATAAATGCCATTCTGACGAATGCGGAGATTATCTTTGCGCTAAATTGTGCCCTATGAATAGAGCAGGCAAAGAATGTATCACTCCCGGTTTAGACCGCAAAGCCAAAATTGATGAAGTTATCTGTACCGGCTGCGGCATCTGTCCTAACCGCTGTCCCTATGAAGCCATCCAAATCATTAATCTGCCAGCTCACTTGAACAAGCCTCCGGTTCATCGATACGGCGAAAATATGTTCGAGCTTTATTCTCTGCCGACTCCTTTGTTTGGAGTAGTAACCGGAATTGTAGGAAAAAACGGTATTGGTAAATCTACAGCTATGAAAATCATGGCCAACCAGTTAAAACCTAATCTGGGTAAGTGGGATAAAGATATTGATTTTAAAGAAATCATCTATTATTTTAAAGGCACAGAAACCCAGCAATTTTTGGAAAAATTAAATAAAGGCGAAATTGTCTTGTCTTATAAGCCTCAGCAAGTCGATTTGATTCCAAAACAGTTTTCCGGCAAGGTTCTTAATCTCTTGAAGAAAGTTAATCCTGACCTTGAAAAGATCAATGCCGTCAGCAAAGAGCTGCAATTAACTGAATTTTTGGATAATAACATCAACACTATCTCTGGAGGAGAATTACAGCGTGTAGCTATCGCTGCCGCTGTCCTAAAAGGCGGAAATCTGTTTCTGTTCGACGAACCCAGTTCTTATTTAGATATTAAACAAAGAATTAACTCTTCAAAATTCATCCGTTCCTTGGCTACTCAACAAACCTCTACTCTAGTAATTGAACACGATCTAATTATTTTAGATTATATGACCGACTTAGTCAATATCATGTACGGCCAGGAAGGGGCTTTTGGAGTAGTTTCCGGAGTAAAATCAACTAGAGAAGGAATCAACTCTTTTCTAGAAGGTTTTTTGAAAGAGGAAAACGTCCGTTTCCGTGACCATGCCATTAAATTCGAACGAAGTAATATCGCTTCCTCTACTAGACCTATAAAATTAATCTCCTGGAAAAAAATAGAGAAAAAATTAGGCCATTTCCTGTTAAAGACCGAAGAAGGCCAATTGTATCGAAATGAAATTGTTGGTATTCTCGGCGAGAATGGTATTGGAAAAACTTCTTTTGTTAAAATTTTAGCGGGTTTGATTGAAGCCGATAAAGGCAAAATAGAAGAAACTGTTAAAGTTTCTTACAAGCCCCAGTATCTGGAAACCGAATCCAAAATGCTCGTCGCTGAATATTTACAGAATGCTGTTAACCGTTACCATATGCAGTTAATTAAACCATTGAATTTAGAACAGTTATTCCATCAAAAACTGTCTGAAATTTCCGGAGGTCAATTACAGAAAGTAGCTATCGCTTATTGCTTAAGTCAAGAAGCAGAATTGTTTTTGCTCGACGAGCCTTCAGCATATCTTGATGTCGAACAGCGTTTGTTGATTTCCAAAATTATCAAGAATGTTGCCCAGGAACGCAACGTTACTATTTTAGTTGTCGACCATGACTTAATGTTTTTGGATTATTTATCTGACCGCTTATTAGTCTTTACCGGAAAACCGGCTAAAGAAGGACTGCTTAAAGGCCCATTTTCCATGGCCGAAGGAATGAACTTGTTCTTGGCCGAGCTGGGCATTTCTTTAAGAAGAGATTTAGGAAGTCATCGCCCTCGAATCAATAAGCCCGGCTCAGTTAAAGACCGTGAGCAAAAAGAAGAAAAAAAATTATATTATACCTGATTAACGTCACCTATTCAACAATCACTATACCGCTTATCATATCATTTTCTTGACAATAATAATGGTATTCTCCTTCTTCTGTAAAAGAGTACGATAACGTTTCTTGATCAGGGAGGTAACCCATTTCTTCACCACTCTCAAAAACGAGCATACAATCATGTCCGATATTACTTATCCAATTAACCACATCTCCCGGCTTTATCTCTAATCTATATTGATTTACTGAATTTCCGACAATATAAGCATCATATTCTTCCGGATAAACTTTCACATATTCTTCATCTGAGACACTTTCATCAGGTAATTCCTCACTTTCCGCTGTCTCTGGTGCTATATCTTGACTTATAGTTTCTTCATCAGCTGGCGGAGAACAAGCTACTAACAGTCCTATGCCCACTAATAGCAGGACAACTCCATAAAATATTTTTTTCAACCTCTCTTTTTTTTGATTTTTTTTAAAATTTAAAATTCTTAGCCCAATGCCCGATTATTGGCAGTTCTCTCTCGCTTCCGTTCAGGACGTTAATAATCCCCAGAACTACCCATACTAACGGAACATAATACAAGATGCTTAGTATGTACCATAATCCCCAGCCAACTCCCATCATTCCGAACGGGAAAAAAAGAATGCTCGACACGATTCCTAAAGCAATACTATATGCTACAGCTGCAATCAATAACACCATACTTTGCTTAACGTGGAATTTAACAAACTCATTTTTCTTCATCTTTTCATCAGCAAAAAACCAAATTATCCCTATTAATAAATAAGATAAAGCTGCTGGAGCCTTTCCCTCTTCCATTTCTTGTTTAGCCATTAATGCTCACCTCTCAACTTAAAGTAAGTTCTCTTGCTTTAAATTCTTTTCGCCAGACTTAACCTTGTTTTTTCAGTTACATAATAGTAATAAATAATCACATAATAACATAATTTAGCTACATAATAGTAATATTTATAAATAAGAATAAAATAGGTTTAGTTAAGGTTGGAAACAAGTAGGCAGAAGGAATTAGTACATCAACTTTTTAAATTAGTTTCTTCTATTTCCACTCTTTCAGAAAAAGAACGCAGCCTTCTGTTTAACAATATTCTAAATAAAAGTGATGGCATTCCTATTTCCATTTTTCGAAATGAATTGTCTGGTCTGGAAGCCATTACAGTTTATCTTAAAGATCAGCAAAATAAATCTATTAAAGAAATTGCCGCCTTATTAAATAGAAATAAAAGCACACTCTACACAACTTATACTAAAGCTAAACGGAAATTAACCAGGAAATTAAGTGTCGATTTTTCCGTTACTGTTCCTGTGGCCCTTTTTTCTAACCGTAATTTTTCAATTTTGGAAGTACTCGTTTCCAACATTAAAGACGAGCAAAAATTGAGCTGGGGCAAAATTGCGGAGTTATTAGGAAAGAGTTACAGTACCGTGAGAACAGTCTATCGGCGTTATCAACAAAAATGTCTAGAATAAAAAGAACCGGCTGGAAGAGGACTGTCCATAGATCTACTGAAAAAATTGTTCTAGCTCTAATAATTTTATTCTCTTTCTTGTTAATCACTGGTCCTGCTTTAACTGAATTTGATTTAATTGCTGCTAGCCAGAATATTTTTGGTAATTCTTTAACTAGCGCTGCGATAACCATCCTGCCAGCAATCACTTCTGTGACCACATCAGTAACAGAAAACCCGTCTATCCTTGTTGCTCCCACCATTAGTAATCTCAAACTTAACTCCACCGACCCAACCACCAATGATACTAAGGGCCCACTACAAAATAAATTGCCAGATTTCAACTAATTGTGTAATTCCATTTTGAGTTAATCTTATGATTAAAAATATTAATTTTACTAGCTTCTTTTTCTGGGATCTTTTTACCTAATTCATAAACATTTCTATCTATTTTTGCTTTTATTTTTAGACCTTTTTTGGTGGTGGTGCTTTCTATTAAATTTATTATTAATTCATAATTTCTCAACGGTTTTCCTTTCCAATTCATGCTAATAAAAGAAAACATTTTATGTTCAATCTTATTCCACTTGCTCGTGCCAGGAGGAAAGTGGCAGACAGTTATTTTCAATCCCGTTTTATTTGCAAATTTCTGCAAATAAAATTTCCACAATCTGCTACGACTGGCATTGCTTCCACCGCCATCTGCGCAGATTAATAATTCTTTAGAATGGGGATAATTTTTCTTCCCAATATTTTTCCACCACTGCCTAATGCTTTCAACTGCGAATTCTGACGTATCGTGGCTTATTCCAACATTAACAAAACCATTATTTTTTAACACTTCATAAATTCCGTAAGGAATTGCTTTTCCTTTGGCAAGGTATTCAAAATCGTAAACATTAACTATTTCTGCCTGTCCTTTTTTCATCCATTTTCTTCCAGAATTTTTGAAATTACCGACGAGCTCTTTTTTCTTTGTATCAACTGAAATAACAGGCATATTTTTCTTTTCAAATGCTCTTACTTGTCGATTAATGTACCTAAATTGTGAATCTCTTTCTTCAGAACTTCCACTCTCCTTTGATTTAATATTCGCTTGAAGGCTGTAACCCATCTGTTTTATTATTCTGCCTGTTGTAACTTCAGAAATCTTAATCCCGTTAGAAGTTAATTCTTTGGCAATGGTGTATGTAGATTTATTTGTCCACCTTAACTTACTCATGGGATCTCCTGCAGTATTTTCTTCAAGGATATTTTCAATATCCTTTTTCACTTCAGGGCTTTTTTCTGTAATCTTTTTTCTGCCACCGCCTTCCTTGCGAAGTTTTGTTGTGAACGCTCTTTTTGTGTTTCTCACTTCTCGCATCCCTTTTATAACTGTATGATGCGACATTCCCGTTAGTTTGCAAACGTAAAGAACGCCTCCCCTCCCAAGCTCAATAGCTTTAATTCCTGCTAATCTTCTACGTTGAACTTCATTACATTCTGAAAGAGTCATCAACCACAATTTGTCGGTGTTTTCTTTTTTCATTAAACTATAGAAAACAAGCCTGATTTATAAATAATGGCATTTTATTTTGAGTTAAGCACTAATCAGAACTTAACTTTATATTTTGATATTGTTGATCTTGATAATAATATTGTTAAAAATATCACTACTTGGAAATTAAACAGCAGTACAATCATGCTGTTGAATATGCCTTTTGAACGCAATGGCAGTAATAATGCTACAGATTACTCTGGATTAGGAAATATTCCAGTCTCCTTTACTTTGACTGAATGGAATTCAACCGGAGGCCATGATGGCTGGGGAGCTTACCAATTTAATAACAGCTTTATTAGATTCGCAACTACTATTTTCGATATTCCAGAAAATCACGATCTTACTATCGCTGCTTGGATTAAAACTAATAGCACTGTTGTTGATCAACAAAATATATTGAATACGGGAACTAATGTTGCTTTTCCCGGCTATACTTTTGAATTAGAAAATGATGGTGATTTGAGCTTTTATTATAATAATGATACTACTGCCGGCGTTTCTTTAGCCGACTCCGACCATGATTTAAGGGATGGATTGTGGCATTTTGTCGCTGTAACTTTTAATTATGATCAGAACGTCACTTTGTATGTTGACGGAATCAATGTAAAGTCAGTTGTACAAACTGAAAAAGGTAATATTACTGGTAATCAGCCGCCACGGATTGGTTCTCGGATTGGTCTGTTTGATAATTTTACTGGTACACTCGATGATTATATGATTTTTAACCGTTCTTTATCACCACAACAAATTCTTGCTCTAAACAACTCCCAAAATAATTTGCTGGTTAGTACCGAAACTATCGGCAAAGGGGTCCAGAATTGGAGCGCAGCTATAACTCCTAACGATGGAACAGGAGATGGAGCAACTTCAGAATCAAATGGCGTTATTATCGCTGGCAATGATTTGCCAATAGTAACTCCTCCTGCAATTACTCCAACAACAGCTTATACTACTACTAACTTTACCGCTAATACTACTTATACTGATATTAATGAAGATGAAGGTACGATTTATTTTATCTGGCACAGGAATGGTACGAATATTTTTAACAGCTCCAATAGTTCAGTGAGTTCCGGTACAACAGCAACTAGCTCTTTAAGCTCAAGTAATTTTTCTCACGGCGATATCATTAACGTTTCTGTTTATGCTAATGATGGTACTAATGTTTCTAGTTCTTTATGGTCAAATACAATTACTATCTTGAACACTGCTCCTACCCAAACTGTACCTATTTTAAATGCGACCCTTTATTTTAATACAACAAATCTCAATTTAACTGCTTATAATCAATCCACTGCTGATGCTGATAATGATGGAATAAAAAATATTTTCAACTGGAAATTAAACGGTACTTCTCTTGCTGTCTTGAATATGCTCTTTGAGGGCGGTTCAAATAACACTTTTACCGTAGATTATTCTGGATTTGGAAATAATGGTTCTGTAACTAATGCTGCTTGGAATGCTAGCGGCGGTTATGATGATGGGGGGGCTTACAATTTTAATGGTACTACTGATTATATTATCATCCCTGTTTCTAATAGTCTAAATATGAGCACTAATGATTTTAGTATCTCGGCTTGGATTAAGCCAAAATCAATTAGTCCAAATGGAGATATAATTTATGCTGATCCTTCTCATACCTGGTGTACTCGTGGTTTTAGTTTTTTCGTTCGTAATGGCAGTTATAACGGCTTAACCTTACGTACTTCCAAAAATGATGGCTGTGATTCTCCCACGAGGCTGGAAGATGTCAGTCCTTCTTCCGATTATACTAACACTTTACTGAACGGCCGCTGGCATTTTGTCGCTGCTGTAGTTAATCGGAACAGCACCTCCTATATTTACATTGACGGCCTCCAAGTTGGATCCTATGCTAACAATATTAGTTGGGCTAATCAATCCATTTCCAATACTGCTGTTCAGGTGATTGGTGCTGATTCTGGTGGCAGCAACAATTTTAATGGTTCAATTGACAATTTAATTGTTTGGAATAGAAGTTTATCTTCGCAACAAATTCTCGCTCTTTATCACAACAGAACCAATTTGATTGCTTCCCAAGAACTTAATATCGGCGATATTTGGTCAGTCGACATTACTCCTAACGACGGTTATGATGACGGAGCAACCTTAACCTCAAACAATCTGACTATTTTAGCATCGGTTTGCGGTGTAATTGAAACAGATTTCACTGTAACTAATAATCTTATCAGCAATAGTACTTGCTTCATTGTTAATGCTTCTAATCTTATTCTTGACGGGAATGGTTATACCCTTACCGGCAATGGTTCTACTTCGGGAATTAATTTAAGCGGTGTAGTAAATGTTACTGTTAAGAATTTTGTCATCAAGAATTTTACCCAAGGCATAATTTTGGAAGAAAATTCCCCAACAACAACAAATTACCTTATTTTAAACAACACTATTATCACCGCTAATCTAACTGGTGCTTTTGGAGTTTATCTTAACCAAGTAAATGATAATAATATAACTGGTAATAACATCACCGCTTTTACTCAAGGCATCCATTTGGTTTCTGCATCCAACAATACTTTCTTCTCCAATACTGTTACCGCTCTCAATGATACTAATGCTTACGGAATTTTACTTAACAATTCCCATAACAACTCTTTTACTAACGATAAGGTTAATGCCCTCTCTGCTGAAGAGATTTATGTCTCTTCTGATTCAAATGATAACCAGTTTTTTAGTATTATTTTAGCTAACCAGCCAGTTTTAACCAGCACTTCATTTAGCGGGATTAAGATTAATGTTAATATGTCTCCTCCGGCTGCCCCCGCTAATCAATATCAACTTGGCGATTATTTAACCATCGAGAATATCAGCCTTGGCGGTTTTATTGACTTTAATCTTACTTATCTTAATCATGACGTAGTTAATGTTAATGAAACTTCGGTAAGGGTGTATAAGTATAATGGTAGCAACTGGACAATATTGGATAGTTCCACTGTTGATATCAACAATAACCGCGTTTCGTCAGGAAATCTGACTACTTTTTCCTTATTTGCTCCTTTTGGTAACATTTCAGTTTGTGTTGATTTACATTCTGACCGTACTGATGATTATTATGTTGACGTCAACAGTATCTGCGGGCAGTGTAATGACAGCGGTCCAGGAAACATTACTGCCTCTTGGTGTAATGTTAGTAGAATTTTTTCTATAACCAAACCAATTAATTTTACTGGCGGGAATAAAGTTTACATTAAAGATGGCCGCTATCGGGTGAGTGATGCAGATACAGCTTCTTTTCTCGATGACCAAATTACTGGTAATGCCGAAAATAGAACCTTAATTTCTGGTTATCCTGGCCATCTCCCGGAATTATATTTTTCCGAAAATATTTCTAATTGGACCCAAGATACCAGTCGAGCTGGCACTAACATTTATTGGCATAATTGGAGCGGCTACGTGCAGAATAATCATAATTGGATTTATACTTACTCTTCTTTTGTTCCCCAGATGGTGGTCATTAACGATCTTGATCCAATCATTTTTTTACAGGAAGTTAATTCGGCTAAAAATGCTTACGCCGCAATATATATTCAATCATTAAGAACTAATCAATCTGATATGGTGGCTGGCGACTATTACTATGAAAGCAACACCAGTGCAGCAGATTATGGTAAGTTGTTCATCTGGTTACCAGACAGTTCTGATCCTAACGGTAGGAATATTGAGGTTAGTTTGGATAATCGTCTCTTGCTAGGCGAGCAGAATAATGTTACTTTTCAAGATCTGGCAATAAGGTATGCTGGATCAACTGGTGGGGGAACCGGAATAGTAATGGATGGCTGGTATAACTATTATGATCGTTTAGATTTATCTTACAATTCATTTTCCGGAATCAGCGGTACTTGCCACAATTGTAGCATTAAAAATTCAATCCTTAGTTTTAATGGTAATGGCGGCAGCAATCTTGTCGGGAATAAAACTGTCTATGAAAATAATACCATTGAAGGTAATAATTGGCGGAATTACTCTGATGGTTGGAGCTGCGGGTTTAAGCTGATCCCTTATCAACATGAAGTGGTTGTCAGAAATAATCGTTTTAAGAATAATCTTTGCACTGGTTTGTGGATTGATAATATGGGCGCAGGACATCTTATCGAGAAAAACATTTTTTACAATAATGGCGGTTATGCTGGAATCATGATTGAAATAACTAATGGAACGGAAGACCATCCTATCATTATCCGGAACAACCTGATTTATTATGATAATAGTTTTTCTGAAACCTGGAAAGGCGGGATTTATATTTCCGCTTCTGATTATGTTAAAGTTTATAACAATCTGATTTACAATTCTCCAGGTGGAGTGGTTATGCATGGAATTAGCAGCAGCAACAATAATTCCAGAAGAAGACTTTTGCTTAATAATGAAGCGTATAACAATATTTTTTTGAATGTTACTTTTCCATTGACTATCGTAAAAGAGTTGGAGAATACTACTGTCCAAAACAATACTGCCGATTATAATCTTTATTATGGTTCTGGTCCCTCATCTCAATCCGGGATTAATCAATCAAAAAATTATTTCTGCCGCCAAACTTGCAGTACTATAGCCGATCGTTACGAGTTTACTAGCTGGCAGAACCTAGGGTTAGGTTTTGATAGTAATTCCCTTATGGTTAATCCACAATTAACCAATGTTTCTTCTTTTATCTTTAATTTGACGGCGAGCAGTCCGGCAATTGATGTTGGAAAAACTTTAACCGAAGTTACTGATGATTTCATTGGCACTTCCCGTCCGCAGGGTTCTGCTTATGATCTTGGCCCTTATGAATATCCCCAAGCAGCGGCAGAAGAGGAAGAAGAAGTTGTCGGCTCGCCAGTCAGCAGCGAAGGAGGCGGCTCAGCTCTACTACTTCGCCAATGCCAGAAAGACGAAGACTGCCAGGCAGACCAATTCTGTAAAAACAAAATCTGTACTCAAGCTGAATGCCAGAAAAATAGTGATTGCCCTTCAGCTCAGTACTGCGTCCAGCATCAATGTAAAAAGATTTTCGATATTGAAATACGCGAGTTTCCTTCACCTCTACAGCCAGGCGCATATCTCTACTTTACTTATTATCTCAAATCCATGGCTAACATTGCCGGAGACGTTACTCTAAATTTCTGGCTTGAAGATAGTCAGGGCCAAACTCACGCTTCCGGTTCAGATGTAATCTACATGAACAGTTTCGAAGAGAAAACTCGCTCAGCTCAACTCTTCGTCCCTACTT
>Ga0209541_10006927_pt1 | contig 19157 bp, 18 predicted proteins | sample RifCSPlowO2_01_FD_184027 | JGI IMG/M metagenome (GOLD analysis project Ga0209541, IMG submission 184027) | Groundwater microbial communities from Rifle, Colorado - Rifle CSP2_plank lowO2_0.1 (SPAdes) (version 2) | ecosystem: Environmental > Aquatic > Deep subsurface > Groundwater | place... | reverse complement strand
GGGTCTTTTCATGTTGTTTGACCGAGTCATAAGCCGAATTCTGTCCGTGCGCTTTCGCGCACGGGACGACCATCTATCTAGGCCCTCGATTGCTCTCGGGCTCAAGCGGCGCTCCCACCACGCTCTAGTAGCGTGACGGGCACGGCCTTGCACGAAGGTAAGGATTTGCTCGTTGCACTCCCGCCTTGCGGCAGGCATGTCCCGCACCGCGGGACCCTCGGCCTTTCGGCTCCGGCGTCACTGTAGGCACCTCTATCCCCGGCGTCTGCCTGTCGACAGAGGGGGACGACGGGCGTTACCCGCTACCGTTCTCCCCGCCCCCGAAGGGACGGGGCCGTGTTCGGACTTTCCTCCCCGGACGCTGTTCGCGTACGGAGCGGTCGTCAGCTCGGTCTGGGGCAATTATACCACGTGTATAGGCAGAACGCACCGTGACCGCGCTGTCCACAGGCTCGTTGCGGTACACGCTCATTTTAGCTACACTTCTTACGAGTTCATTACAAAATTACATAGCATCATGGAAACGCAACAAACGTCTGCGTCCGTCCATGCTGCCTCGCGCCGCCTGTCGTTTGACACAGCGGCCGCGTGGGCTCTCGCGCTCACAGGGGCACTGGCGGCAATCGCATTTATCCCGTTTGGTCCGGCATCGTTCGTCTACACGAAAACATTCATCCTGTCGCTTGGGGGACTCATCGCCCTCGCGCTCTATATCCTTGCGCGGCTCACGCGCGGGAATCTTATCCTCCCTCCAGTACCTCTCTTGGGCGCGTTGTGGCTTGTTCCGATCGCCTACGTACTCTCCACGCTCTTTTCCGGAGGCGACATGGCGGCGGCGTTCTTCGGTACGACGTTCGAATCCGATACTGCCGGATTTATCATCTTGCTCGCCGTTCTCGCCTCCGTAGCGGCGCTCGCGTTCCGTCGGACGGAGCAGTACGTCTCGTTTTTCGGGATTGCCACTGCCGCGTACGGTCTCGTCGTTCTCGCACAGGCCGGCTTTCTCATCGCGTCATTTGCGGTCCCGGATGTCGTCGCTGCGACGGCGAATCTTGTCGGGTCGTTCGCTGATCTCGGCTTGTTTGTTGGCCTTGGCATCGCGCTTGCCCTGGTTACGCTTCGACTTCTCGACCTCTCTTCGCGGCAAGAGCTCGTTCTCTATGTGGGCGGTGGTGTCGGGCTCTGTATCCTCGCTCTCGTCAACTCGGCCTTGGTGTGGTCTCTCATAGCGCTCGTTGCGTTCGGTCTCTTCATCGAAGCCATCATGCGCCGTTCTTCCGCGGCCGTCGAAACTGATTTCGATGCGGACGAGACGCCGCCCAGCATGCTTTCCGTTTCGGAAAGCATCCCATCGAAAACCCTCGTTCCGTCCTTGGTGACGCTCGTCGTCGCCCTATTCTTCATGATCGGCGGGGCGACCGTCGGGAACGCGCTTAGCGAAGCGTTCGGCACGAACTTCATTGATGTCCGTCCGTCATGGCAGTCGACGTTCGATATCGGAGGGGCGTCGTATTCGGCGTCCCCGCTATTCGGTTCGGGTCCCAATACCTTCGCACAGGAATGGGTGAAATTCCGAGATCGGAGCCTCAATGACACGATCTTCTGGACCATCGATTTCGCATCCGGCATCGGCTGGATACCGACCTCATTCGTGTCGACGGGAGCCGCTGGCGCTCTTGCGTGGGTGGCGTTCATTACTCTGTTCTTCCTCTTCGGGCTGCGCTTCCTGCTCTTCCGAGCGCCGGCGGACGCGTATCTGCGCTTTGTCGCGGTCGCGTCCTTCGTGGCGAGCGTGTATCTCTTCATCATCTCGATCTTCACGGTGCCGGGACCGGTGATACTCGCGCTCGGATTCCTCTTCATCGGCATCTTCGTTTCCTCGATGCGGTTCAGCGAGACGCGCCGCGAGTGGGGTATCGTCTTCGCGCGCAATCCGCGCGTCGGATTCGTGATCGTATTTCTCGCGACCTTGCTCCTTCTCGGTTCCGTGGGGGCGGTATACGTCGTCGTCGAACGCTATCTTGCCGATGTGTCCTACAATCGGGCGACGACGATGCTTTCCTCGGGCAATCTCGACGGCGCTGATGCCGCTCTCGACCGCTCGATCCTGTTCGCTCCCTCGGACCGCGCGTATCGTGCCGCCGCCGCGTCCGGTATCGCTCGCCTCAACCGCATCGCTTCCGATGCGACGCTTCCCGCGGATACGGCGCGCAGTCTTTTCCAGCAGGCGCTCTCCGGGAGCGTCGAGGCGGCCATCACCGCAACTCGGCTGGGACCGGATGCGTACAGCAATTGGAGCATGCTTGGCGACGTGTATCGCACGGTCGTTCCCATCGGAATCGAAGGGGCGTACGAGAACGCGAAGACGGCGTACGAGCGCGCCGTACTCCTCAATCCGACGAGTCCCGTTATCCCGCTTGCGCTTGCCGAGCTTGAGATCGCGCGCGGCGACACCGCGGCTGCCGACACGCACCTTCGTGAAGCGATCGCGCTCAAACAGAACTACACGCAGGCGATATTCAGGCTCTCCCAACTCGCCGCGTCGACCGGAAAGGCTCGCGAGGCGCTTGAAGCGGCGGAAGCGGCCGCCTATTTCGCGCCGGACGATCCGGCAGTCCTCTTCCAGGTCGGCATTCTCCGCTCTGGTGTCGGGGATACGGATGGCGCTATCGCGGCGCTTGCCCGAGCCGTTGAGGTGAATCCATCGTTCGCGAACGCGCGTTTCTTCCTTGCCGTTGCGTACGCGATTACGGGTCGGTATGAGGATGCCGCGGGACAGCTCGAAGCCATTTCGGTGCTCTCGCCAGAAAACGAGGCGGCGGTCGCTGCAGACCTCGCGGTGCTGCGGCAAGAGGAGAACCCCTTCCCGCTCTCGCGGTTCGGGGCGCTCGGCATCCCGCAGGTTCCGGTCTCGGAATCATCGGGCGGCGAATAGGCGATGGTAAAGCGTCTTTGGCAGACGCTTTCCGGAGGCGTTACCGGCCTTCACGAAGCGGCATATCTTATCGCCGCATTCGCGCTCGCATCCCAGGCGCTCGCTCTCGTACGCGATCGGCTCTTTGCGCATGAATTCGGGGCAGGGGAGATGCTCGATCTCTACTATGCTGCCTTCAAGGTCCCAGACCTTGTCTTCGCCCTCGTTGCCTCGCTTGTCTCCGCGTACGTCCTCATTCCACACATCGCTGCTTCTTCGGGCGAGGACGCGCGGCGGATGCTCTCTCACGCCGCTTCCTTTCTCGCGATAGGAGGAGGAGGACTCGCTCTCGTTCTTGCGCTTTTCGCTCCCGCCATCCTCTTCTTCCTGTTTCCCCAGTTCGAGCACTCGCCGGACGCGACAAACTTCGTTACCCTTTCGCGCATTCTGCTCCTCCAGCCCGTCCTGCTCGGTCTTTCTGGGATCGCTACGTCAGTGACACAGGTGCGTCGGAAGTTCTTTCTCTTCTCTCTCTCGCCGGTCTTGTACAATCTCGGTATCATCGGGGGCGTTTTGTTCCTCTACCCGTCGTTCGGGCTCGCCGGTATCGGCGCAGGCGTCGTCGTCGGCGCCTTCTTGCATCTTGTCATCCATATCCCCGTGCTCGCGTCCGCTGGTCTTCTGCCGCGTCCCGTGATTCCATCCATCTCCTTGATGCGTTCGATCGTCACTGACTCTCTCCCGCGCTCTCTCGCGCTCGGATTCGGTTCTGCCGTCGTGCTCGCCCTTACGGCACTTGCGGCAAAGACAGGCTTAGGAGGAATTTCCGCCTTCTCTCTTGCCGGGAATCTCGGGGCAGTACCGCTCTCGTTGATCGGTGTTTCGTACGCGACTGCGGCGTTTCCCGTCCTTGCAGAACATGCGGGAGCGAGGCGCGAAGGCGCGTTCGTCCTGACCTTGGTTACCGCCGCACGGCATCTCATATTCTGGTCGACGGTCATTTCCGTCCTCGTCATTGTCCTGCGGGCCCACATCGTACGCGCCGTGCTCGGAAGCGGAGCGTTTGATTGGGACGATACACGGCTCACGGCCGCCGTCCTCGCCATTCTCGTAATCGCACTCACGGCGCAGGGGCTCTCCCTGCTCTCTTCTCGCGCGCTCTATGCGGCCGGGCGCTCATGGACGCCCTTCTTCATCCAGGCGGGAGGAGCCCTCGCGTCGGTCCTCGCTGCCGTCCTCGCTCTCTCGTGGGCAGAGAACAGCGCGTTTATCGCGAATTTCATGGAATCGCTTCTTCGCATAGAGGATGTCCCGGGCGCAGACATCGTATTCGTCGCGTGCGGCGCTGCACTCGGGCAAATGCTCACCGGCCTCTTTTCCGTCCTCGCGCTTCGCGCCGTTGCCCCCTCGGCGGCCGCGCTTCTCGTGCGCCCCGTGCTCGAGGGTCTTGGCGCCGGTATCGTCGGCGGCACCGCCGCATATGGCATCCTTTTCTTTATGGGAAATATCGCCCCACTCTCGACTTTGGCGGCGGTGGTCCTTCAGGGGGGCGTCGCGGGATGCGTAGGATTCGCCGCTGCCGCAGGAACGCTTTTCCTGCTTGAGAACCGCGAGTTCAGGGAACTCGCGGAGTCGCTCCGGCACCTATCGCTCCGATGGCTTCGTCCGCAGTCCGAATTCTAATGAAACACATCAGGAATTTTTCCATCATCGCGCACATCGATCACGGCAAGTCGACGCTTGCCGATCGTCTTTTGGAGCGCACGGGTACCATACCGACACGCAAGATGCGCGAACAGATCCTGGACAGCATGGAGCTCGAGCGGGAGCGGGGTATCACTATCAAAATGCAGCCCGTAAGAATGCTTTATAAGCATTCTGGAGGTCCCGAGCGAAGCGAGGGACGGGATTATGTTTTAAATTTAATAGACACGCCGGGTCATATCGATTTCGCCTACGAGGTCTCACGCGCTTTGAAGGCGGTAGAGGGCGTCCTTCTTCTCGTTGACGCGACGCAGGGCGTTCAGGCGCAAACCCTGACCACGCTTTCGATGGCGAAAGCCGCCGGCTGCACCATCATACCGGTCGTTTCAAAGATAGATTCTCCCTACGCGCGCGTGGCCGAAGTGACCGGAGAGCTCGCCCGATTGCTTAACGTTCCGGCCGACACGGTGCTCGCCGTTTCTGGCAGGACCGGCGAGGGGGTCGACATTCTCTTCAAGGCGATTATCGAACGCATCCCGCCGCCCCACGAGTCTCTCGCGAACGAGCCGAGAGGCCTCGTGTTCGACTTCTCCTACACTCCTCATCGGGGGATCGCGGTTTACGTGCGGGTGTTCGACGGCATATTCGCGAAAGGGCAGTCCCTCTCGTTTCGCGCGGCCGAACGCGGGTTTGTCGCCCTTGAGACGGGGACGTTCTCTCCCGAAGAGACGCCCGCCGAATCGCTCTCGGCCGGAGAGATCGGCTACATCGTCACGGGCATCAAAGAGCCGGGCGTGGTCGCGGTCGGCGACACGGTTGGGTCCGCGAAAGGGGCGCTCCCCGCGCTTCCCGGCTATGGCCGTCCTCGACCCGTCGTGTGGGCTTCCGTGTATCCCGAGAACCAAGACGACTTGCCACTCCTTCGGCAGTCGCTTGAACGCCTGCGACTCTCGGATTCTTCGCTCTCGTTCGAGGAAGAGTCTTCAGGGGTGCTCGGACGAGGCTTCCGGTGCGGGTTTCTCGGACTCCTCCATCTTGAGATCGTCACGGAACGCTTGCGGCGCGAGTTCAACCTTTCGCTCATCGTTACGATACCGACCATCTCGTATACGGTCACGACTACGAGCGGCCTCTCGGGAAAACTCGGGACAGGAAAACGCGAGACCGTCTACACTCCTTCGCGCTTTCCCGAACACGGGGACATCGCGATGATCGAAGAGCCGTGGGTACGGGTCGTTATCATCACGCCCTCGGATGCGCTTTCCGCCGTCATCCAGATGCTCTATGAGCACGAGGCAATCACGGGCGATACGCGGACCTTTGACGACGGGCGTATCGAGCTTGCGGCTGAGATGCCGCTTCGCGAACTCATGCGGGGCTTTTTCGACAAACTCAAGAGCGTTTCATCGGGCTATGCATCGCTCTCGTACGAATTTTTGGATGAGCGACCGGCTGACGTGGTCCGGCTCGACATCCTCGTCGCCGAAGAGCCCGTGCCGGCTTTCGCACGCGTCGTTTCGCGCAGGCGGGTGCAGGAGGAAGGCGAAAGGATGGTCGAGAAATTGCACGGCATCCTGCCGAAACAGCTTTTCGTGACGAAGATACAGGCGCGAGCGCTGGGGCGCATCATCGCGTCGCGCTCTTTGTCAGCGATGCGGAAGGACGTCACCGGGTACCTCTACGGAGGCGACGTGTCGCGCAAAAAGAAGCTTCTCGAGAAGCAGAAACGCGGGAAGAAAAAACTCCTCGAACACGGGACCGGTAAGGTGAATATCCCCGCCGAAGTGTTCATGAAAATGGTGAAGGACGCCGATCGCGCGTAAGGCGCCGGCGATGGGGTATACTCGTTCCCATGTACCTGAAGCGGCAGGACCAGCGCATAAAAGACGCTGTTCTCTCGGTGGCGCTTACCCTTGGCATCGTGTGGTTCGGATATCTTGCGTGGAATCTGTTCTCAAAGGAAGAGCGCGCTCGCCATGCCGCGCTTGATGCGCGAGCAACGCTCGTGTCGCTCGAAGAACGACGGGCGACGCTTGAGGGAGATGTGGCAGAGCTTGAGACCGAGCGCGGAAGGGAGGCGGCTTTTCGGGAGACCCTTGGCGTTGCGAGGCCGGGAGAAGAGGTTATCATCGTGGTGCCGGAGGCTACGACGACGCCTCCGCCGTCGTCTTCGTGGTGGCGCAGGACCCTTCTCTGGCTCGGGCTTTAGGCGGGATTAGTTTAGTGGCAGGACGACTGCTTCCCAAGCAGTAGGCACGAGTTCGATTCTCGTATCCCGCACCGGTTTTTGGTATACTAAAAACATATGGATACACGAAGGCTCCAAGATGAGGTGCGGTGGTGGACTGAGGAGGTGCGCGTACGGGAGGAAAAGGCCCGTGAAGCTAAAGATAAGCTTGCGGGATTAACGCGCGAGCTTGCGCAAGCCGCGGAAGAGGACGCTCGTCGTAGTGCCGATGAGAACAGACATGCGGCGTAATATATTTAATCGCGTAAGGAACAATCATGGACAAGCACGTCACCATCTACAGCACGCCGACCTGCCACTTCTGCCAGATGACGAAAGAGTTCTTCAAAGAACATAACGTCTCGTACACCGACTACAACGTCGCGAGCGACCTTGCGAAGCGGCAGGAGATGATACAGAAGTCGGGGCAGATGGGCGTGCCCGTGATTTTCGTCGACAGCGACATGATCGTCGGTTTCGATAAAGACAAGCTCTCTTCCTTGCTCGGAATCGCTGCGTGAGCTACAAAAGGGGAGTGTAACGCCCCTGTAGTTCAACGGATAGAACGGCTCACTCCTAACGAGCTGATCCAAGTTCAATTCTTGGCAGGGGCATAGCGTATACTTAGGTAGTACATGAACGAAGACTTGAAACCTCTTCTTGAAGAGAATCTCCGGCTCGCGCGCGATACCAACCGGATGCTTCGCGCGATGCGCCGCGACGCATGGTTCAGTTTTTTCGGCAAGATTCTCTTGTGGGCGGCGGTCATCGTCGTCCCGTTCTACTTCTACGCGATCTATCTGGCACCGCTCATGGAGTCGGTATCGTCGCTCATACCGGGTTCCGGAACCCAGGGAGGGGGAGGAGGCTTGTTCGGTCTTCCTACGTCCCCGAGCGAGTTGCAAAAACTTATTGAACAGTACAAAGTGGAGTGATCCGCTTGGATAGCTCAGCTGGTAGAGCACTTCCCTGAAGAGGAAGGGGTCGTCGGTTCGAACCCGACTCCAAGCACCGCGTATCGGGTATAGTACTGTTCATGGAGCGACTGCGGGCTTTCGTGGCGAGGAACAAGCGGCACATCTCCACCCTCGTGTTTGCAGGAGGTTTCGTGGCGGACGTCTTCACGCTCCCGCTCCTCGATGTGTCGGAAGTAGAAGTCCTTTTTGCCGTATACCTTGCGGCCGCCGGCCTTCTCATGCTCGGCTCCTACGCATTCTTGTATCGGGCGACTTCCGTTCCGACGGGGACGATGCCGATGACCGGTTTTCTTCCGCTTTCGGTACAGTTCCTTCTTGGCGCCCTTCTCTCCGGCCTCCTTATCTTCTACACGGAAAGCGCATCGCTATCGGCCAGTTGGCCGTTCCTTGCCATCCTCGCCGCCGTGTTCCTCGGGAACGAGGTCCTACGTAAATACCGTGAACGGTTCACGTTCCAGGTGATCCTTTTCTTCTTTACACTCTACGCGTACCTGATTTTCGTTCTGCCGGTCCTCGCGGGGTCGATGGGACCGGTCGTGTTCATCGGAAGCGGCGTCTCGGCGCTCCTCATCTTCCTGTTCTTCGTGCGTCTCCTGCGCCGCGTCGGGGGCCCCTTCCCGCAGGGCCTTCCGCGTCTTATCGGGCTTTGGACGATTAGTATTTTCTTTCTCGTCAACGTGTCATACTTCGCCGGCATTCTGCCGCCCATACCGCTCGCGCTTAAGGACTCCGGCGTCTACCATCAGATTTCCCGATCGGGAGACGGCTACGCGCTTACCGGAGAGCCGGTGTCGCGTTTTACGTGGCGCACCGTCGTACACCATATGCCCGGCATGCCTCTCTACGCCTACAGCGCCGTTTTCGCTCCCGTATCGCTCTCAACCGCTATCGTCCATCGCTGGGAACGTTTCGACGAAGCCGCGAGAGTGTGGGTGCTTGAGAGTCGGGTCTCGTTCCCGATCTCCGGAGGACGGGAAAACGGGTATCGCGGGTATTCGCTCAAGGATGATCCCCGCGAAGGAGCGTGGAAGGTAGTGATAGAAACCGGGAACGGGCAACGCATAGCGGAGATGCGATTCGATGTCGAGAACGTGGCTACGTCGCCCGCGACTGTTACTGAATACCGTTAGACAGCCTTCACGCGCAGCTTCGTCTGTCGCGCCTTATCGTGTTTCGGAAGGATGACGGTCAAGAGGCCGTCTTTCGCGTTTGCGGTCGAGCTGTCGACATCCACCTCCTGCGGCAGAAGGATGGTGCGAGAAAATGAGCCCCAGAAGAGTTCTTCCGTAAAGTAGTCGGATGGCGCGACTTGGTCGCGAGATTCCCGCGACCCCTCGATGACGACCATGTCGCGGCTTATGGAAACGTTGAGCTCCTCCGGACGCACGCCGGCGACGAAAGCGCGGATGATAATCTCGTTCGCCGTTTGATAGACATCGACCGGAAGCTGTCCTTCCTGCTGGTCGTCATTCCCGCGCGGAACCGGAGAGGGTTTCGATGTGGCGGGGGTGGTACCTATCGGCACTCGCTGGGATGCTGGCGCCTCGTCGTCAAAGGCGTCATAGTCGTCTCCCGCGGGAACGGAGCCGGCAAGCCGGTCGAAAAAGGAGCGTTTCTTGATAATAGCCATAGTGTCTGAATCTAGCAGGCGTTCTTTGGTAAGCGGCGATAGCGTACGTATTTGAGGATCTCAAACAGGGCGAAGAAGACGAGGGCGCCGGTCCACACCGTGAAAAACGCCTCGAGCATGTATGAACCGCCTTTGGCGATTATAAGGAAATTGAAAAGCGCATGCAATGCGATGGCAAGGATAAGTCCGAGTGATGCGTATGCGGTGCGGAGTATCGGCCGCGCTCGATAGGAGAAGGCGAGCGCGAATCCGATTGCGCTCGAGGCGATCACGTGGAGGAGGGTCGCTCCCATAAAGCGCAGGTTATTCGTGACTAAGCCGCCGAGGAAGTCACCGTCTGAGAGGGGGCCGATAAGGAAAAGCGCGTTTTCAAGCGCCGCAAAACCGAGCGCGGCCGTGATGAGGTAGATCACGTAATCAAGCGATTCGTTCACGGCTCTCCTCCAAAGGATGACGAGGGCGATGAGGGCGTATTTCGCCGTCTCTTCGATGACCGCCCACGCGATAATGAGCGGCGCGCCGCTGGCGAGCGCTTCTACGGCCCGGTGCTCGAAGAAAAGCGCGAGCGGTACGGCGAGCCCTCCTGCGATAAAAGCCGCGATGATAAGATGGCGCGGCTCCGGACAGCGGGAGTCCTCCTTGAGGAGGAAATAGAGCCAGATAAGGGGAGGCAAGAGTCCTCCCACGAGCGCGTAACCGATGGTTTCTAGAGACACTTTCTTATTCTAACCGATGTTTGAGGGCCACTTTGCGACCATCAAGAGTTCTTTCTTATCGAGCGAGCCCCAGATTTCTTCAGTGATGAAAGGCATGAAAGGGTGGAGAAGCCGCAGAGAGCCATCGAGAAGCGCGCGAAGGAGCACTTGCCGAGATTCCTTATCATCATCCTTCAGGATTGGCTTTGACTCCTCGAGAATCTCATCAGCGAGTCGGTGCCAGACATAATGATAGATTTTCTCGCCCGCCATATAGAATCGGTACTCTTCAAGATCCTTAGTGATGTCCTTGGCGAGTGCCTCAAATTCCTCCCATTCCGGACCGGTCGGTTTTTCACTCGATGTCTCCGGAGCATTTTCGAGGATAAACCGTGCGATGTTCCAAAGCTTGTTCGCAAAGAGTTTGTACGCCTTTATCTTTTCTTCATAGAGGGCGCTTGAAGTACCAGGCGTGTTACCGATGATGAGCCCCATGCGGAGCGCGTCAGTGCCGTATTTTCCTGAAAGGTCGAGCGGGCTGATGACATTCCCGCGACTCTTCGACATCTTCTGACCATCTTTGGCGACCACGAGCCCATGGAGGTACACATCCTTGAATGGTACGTGGCCAGTGCGGTAGAGGCCGAACATGATCATGCGTGCTACCCAGAAGAAGATGATTTCACCCGCGGTCTCCATCACCTGCGTCGGGTAAAATTTCTTGAAGTCATGGCCATTCGGGTATCCGAGCGTGGCGAAGGGCCACTGACCGCTCGAGAACCAGGTATCGAACGTATCAGTATCTCGTATCCAACCTATTGGTTCAGGCGGTTGCTCGCCCACGTGAATATCGCTAGGCAGAGCTGGTTGATTCAACCTATTTTCTTTAATCCAATGATCGTCGAGCAAGTTCCTCTCTTTAAAGAAATTGATGAATCCAATGTAGAGCTGAACTTCACCTTCTTTACCACCTGCCCAGGAGACATTCTTGTTGTCCAAGAATTTCAACGCGAACTCATTAAACTCTACCTCGTTCTTTAACCCAAGTTTTTTATAGAGGGCCTCTTTCTTAAAGTGAACTGCCTCCATCTCACTTCCAATGCTAGTTTTATACCAAACAGGAAGCTGGATACCCCAGACGATTTGGCGTGAAATGTTCCAATCCTCTATGTTGGTCAGCCAATGAAGCATTATTTTCTTATAGTGCTCGGGATAGAAGCGAACCTCATCTTTCTCAATGGCCTCGATCGCAGGAGCGGCCAAAGGCTTCATCGAGACGAACCATTGGTCTTTCACCTGCGGTTCTATCGCCGTGTTGCACTTGTAGCAACGCTTCATCACATTTTTATAATCCTCGTCGGTCTTTACGAGGAGCCCTTTGGTCGCGAGTTTCTTAACGATCTTCGGTCGCGCTTCAGTGATCTTCATTCCCGAAAATTCTCCCGCAATAGGAAGCAGTTTCCCGCGCCAGTCGATAATCTGTTCGTAGTCGAGATTGTGGCGCTTCGCAATCTCGAAGTCCACCTGCGAGTGCCAGGGCGTAATCGTCATCACGCCGCTACCAAATGCTGGGTCAACGGCCTCGTCCTTGACGATGGTGGCCATGATCGGGCCATTAATCCACTCCACCTCAAGCGTCTGACCGTCTTTATATTCTGCATAGCGAGCGTCGTCTGGATGCATGACGACATACTTGTCGCCGAATTTCGTCTCGGGGCGTACGGTACCAATGGTGAACGGACCATACTTGAAATAGTAAAACAGGGTCTCCTCTTCAGAATTCTCAGTCTCGAGTTCTGAAAGGGAAGTCTGGTGCTTGGGACACCAATTGACCGTCCTTTTCCCCCGATAGACGAGACCGTCCTTGTGAAGCTGTTCGAAAGTACCATAGACCGTTTTGATGATATCGGGATCAAGTGTGAACTTCTCTCGTGACCAGTCACACGATGCGCCGAGCTCGCGCAACTGACCTTCCATGAAGGATTTGTTATGGAGGGTGAATTCCATAATCTCCTTTCGCAAGTCTTCAGGATCCATGCCAAACCGCGAACGGTCTTCCTTCTCGAGCTTCTTTTCGTACACGACCTGCGTCTCGAAGCCGGCGTGGTCCGCTCCAGGAAGCCAGAGCGTTTTGTATCCTTGCATACGGCGGAAGCGGATAATCAGATCTTCGATAGTGACGAACACGGCGTGACCGGCGTGGAGAGAGCCGTTCGCGTTTGGCGGCGGCATAATGACGGTGAATGGTTTGCCGTCGACCGGAAGGTTGTCGGGATTGAACAGGCCGCTCTTTTCCCATGCCTCGTATACTTTTCCCTCCACGGCCTGGGGGTCGTAGGGCTTGAGGAATTTAGGATCCATGCCGGTTCAGTCTAGCAAATACGAACTGTTTTTCTATTTGGATGCGAGGGACAGGTTTCCGTCTGCGCGAAGCGCGTCACTATCCGCGAATCCGCCAGCTGGCGGACTTGCGATCGCGCGATAAAAGCCGGCAATGGCGATCATGATGGCATTATCGGTTGTGAGGTCATTGGATGGGATGCGAAGGGCGATTTCTGGATAGTCCATGGCGATACGTTCCTCAAAAATGCGACGGATGTGGATGTTTGCAGAAACGCCCCCGCCTATCACTAGCGTTTTCGCTCCTGTCGCATCAATCGCTTTTTTTGTTTTTGCCCACAGCACATCCGCAACAGCGTTTTCAAATTCGTGTGCGACATGCTCTTTCTTCGCGTCTGGTTGATCTCTCAAGAGGTACAGGACGGCGGTTTTGAGTCCGGCAAAAGAGAAATCACACGTAGTTGAATCAATCATCGGTCGCGGAAGAACCACCGCGTTATCTACCGCGATATCGCGGTGACTCTGACGAAACGCCTCCGCGAGGTTGGAAATCTCGGGACCGCCGGGGTAGGGGAGGCCGAGCATACGCGCGACTTTATCAAAGGCCTCGCCGACGGCGTCGTCGCGCGTCTGCCCAATAAGCTCATAGGTAAGCCATTCTTTCATCACGACGAGTTCGGTATGGCCTCCTGAAATGAGAAGAGCAAGGATCGGCAACCTGGTGTTCTTTATCTCAAGCGTATCGTTTTCGCTGCGCGCAAGCGCAATCCCGGCGCCGTCGTCCGATGAGGCGACGGCATGATTTCGGCTAGCCAAAGCCGAAATCACATGACCTTCCATATGATTCACCGCGATTACGGGCTTATTCCACACGAGCGCGAGCGCTTTTGCGAAATTTACGCCAACCCAGAGTGCGGGCTCAAGACCGGGGCCGTGAGTTACTGCTATTGCATCTATGTCCGGCACTTCACATTCCGAAATGAAGTCGAGAAACGTCTCGCTAAGTCCTGGCTCGCGCGCCAAAATCGTGGAGATTTTTGCGCGCGTCCCCTCGGATATCGCCTGCGTGTCTTCGCGTACAAGCTCGGCCTCCTCGAGCGCCGCTTCAAGCAAGGGCACAAGATTCTTTGCATGTTCTCGTTTTGCAAGGGCGGGAAAGACGCCGCCGAACCCTCGGTGGACCTCGGCCTGCGAGAGAAGTGCGTTGCCGAGAGTCTCGAAGCGAGCGCTTTTCTTGTCTCCACCGCACTCAAGAATCGCGATTGCCGTCTCATCGCACGAGGTCTCTATAGCAAGTACTCTCATTCCTTAATCGGCGTCCAGGGAAGCGGGTCCCCGTACTTCACGCGAAATGCGGCTGCTCGCGGGTGACCGTTCCCGCCGTACTTTTGGGCGATTGCAGAAACGTCCGTGTCGCCGATGCTTCGGAGTGACACGTGGAGTCCGTCAGCACGCGCGGTTAAGACGAGCGCGAGCGGGGGCTTCGCGCGCGCAAGGCCGTTTCCCACATCGCTCGCGAACTCGGAAGAGGCGCCGGTCAAATAGCACTCGTATCCTTCAAAACGCACCAACTCGGCTTTCTTCATGATGCTCTGCACGAGATGCGCGAAATGTTCCGAGTATATCGTTCCTCGCTCAATAATCGCCGCACGCTCGCTCGGTTCTTCGAGTCTCTTCGCAAGCGCGTCCCATGCGGGAAATTCGAATGGCATGCTGTAAGCGTAGCCGAGGATGGCACGGGAGTTGGGAAGGACGAATTTGTACAAATCCCCGTCCTCGACATAGGCGAGGAGCGTCGGTATCGCCTCATCCGGATAAAAATAACTCCACGCAATCGTAGCTCCCGAACGTTTTGCATCGTAAACATGTTCCGGCACGGATTCCACGATCTCCTTCATCCCCTCGTGATGCTCAAGGACGGTCACAGAACCGGCGGTCGCGACGAGCGCATTCATGTCGTCTTTCGGGTAGCAGAAGTCGATAAGGTAGAGCTTTTTTCCCGCAAGCCCTTCCGGAATCGGCTTTCCGTGCTTGACGGGAATGTACTCTGCGGAGTCGCCGAATTTTTTCCACGCGGCATAGGCGCCTCCGAAGCCGTCCGGGCAGTTAGCGTGGTAGAGAATGGCGGTTTTTAGCGCATTCATAGAGCTGTTATAGCGTATACTGCGCTTCATGCAAAATCCGTGGCGCACTAACGTACCGCTCACGACGAGCCCATTCCGGTTCCTGCTCTTCGTCTCAAAGCCGCATGCACGCGCGGCTTTGCTCGCCATGCTTGCCGTCGTCTTTGCCGGAAGCCTCACGGCGGCCATTTCTTATACGTTCAAGACCATCGTGAACGCCGCGACTGCGCTTCCCGAAGGCGGTTCCTATATGGCGCTCGTGTATGCCGCGCTCCTCTATATTTTCATCAACCTCGGCGCCAACCTTCTGTGGAGAGCGAGCGGATTTGCGGGCATGCGTTGGGCGACCGGCGCGCGTGCAACCGCCCGCTACGCGCTTACCGATTACGTTACGCGCCACAGCTACCAGTACTTCTCGAATCGCTTTGCAGGTTCGCTTGCGAATAAGATATCGCACGCCGCGAGCGGTGTGCGAGACATGGTGAACCACATCCTGTGGGATTTTCTCGCCTTCGTCGTGACCGTCATCGTGAGCTTCATCATCGCCTTCATCACCAGTCCGATAATATCGCTCATCTTTCTCGCGTGGGCGTTCGTCATTACGCCGCTCAACGTCTATCTCGCCCGCAGGCGCGTTCCAATTTCTGCCGCGACCCAAAAGGCAGAGACCGCGCTCACGGGTGCAACTGTGGACATTCTCACGAATATCACGGCAACGCATGAGTATGCCGCCCGCGGGTTTGAACTCTCGCGTCTCACCGGCCTCATCGTTCGTCGCTGGAATTCGGGACTCCGGAACTGGAAATATGGCGAATGGGTGCTGGTCGTGAACAATGTGCTCCAGGCGGTGTTTATCGGCGGAATCATCATGACCGCCATATACCTCGCAAGCCAAGGCACGATCACGGCGGGCGACATCATCCTGCTCCTTACCATCATCGTGTTCGTCGAAGATCGTTTGACCCACATCGGCAATCAGTTGAATCAGTTCGGCGATACGTGGGGCGAGATTACGGAAAGCTTGAGCGAGCTCCTAGAGCCGCACGACGTTGCCGACCGTCCTGATGCTATAGAGCTTTCCGTCACGAAGGGCGGCGTGCTCTTTGACAAAGTATGGTTCGATTACGGCGGCGTTGCCGTATTCGAGGGGCTCACGCTTCCCATTCCGGCCGGAGAAAAAGTCGGGCTCGTGGGGAGAAGCGGGGCGGGGAAGACGACACTCATGAAGCTCGTCCTGCGGCACTACGATCTTTCCGGAGGTCGGATACTTATTGATGGGGTTGATATCGCGACCATCACGAAAGACAGCCTGCGCGAAGCGATTGCGGTGGTGCCCCAAGAACCCCTCCTGTTCCATCGTTCAATTGCAGAAAATATTGCGTACGGTAAGCCAAAGGTGTCGCGAAGAGAAGTTGAACACGCGGCAGAGCTCGCGCAGGCGCATGAGTTCATCCAGCGCCTGCCGGAGGGATACGAGTCGCTGGTCGGCGAGCGGGGCGTGAAGCTCTCGGGCGGCCAGCGTCAGCGGGTCGCAATCGCTAGGGCCATACTCAAAGACGCGCCGATACTTCTTCTTGACGAGGCGACGTCGTCGCTTGATAGCGAAAGCGAGGTCGCCGTTCAAAAAGCTCTTCTTACGCTCATGGAAGGGCGCACCGTTATCGCGATAGCGCATCGGCTCTCCACGCTTCGCGCGATGGATCGCATTATCGTGATGGATGGCGGCACCATCGTTGAAGACGGAACGCATGATGAACTTCTGAAGCAGAAAGGACTCTATGCCGACCTCTGGAGCCACCAGTCGGGCGGATACCTCGAGGACGAATAATCAGACGAGCTGGTCTTTATAGCGTTTCAGAAAGTTCGGGAGCTGGGAGTGAAGCGGAGAGGGAAGATTCTTGATTGGGAACCACTGGATATCTTCGAATTTGTGCGGCTCACCGTTCTTCACGGACTTCGGGTCAATACGTATCTTAAAGTCAAGCCCAATCCAATGGGTTTTCTTACCCTGCTCATCGGTACGGTGTACGTCGCGAAAACCGAGGAACTCAATCTCAAGCGGTTTCGCATTGTATTCCTCGGACAACTCTTTTTGAATGGTGTTTTCGACCGTGTCTCCAAAATCAACGGAACCGCCGCAAATGTCCCAGCGTCCATGTTCGTCTCTGCAATTCGTGCTCCGCTTGTTGAGACATATGGAGCCCGCGCCGTCGTGGCAGAACATGCAGACCGTAACGCCGGTGAAATCCACGCCCTTTCGAAGAACTTTATCGTTCATAGGTGCGCGCTGAGGGATTTGAACCCCCGACCTACCGCACGTCAAGCGGTCGCTCTAAACCAACTGAGCTAAGCGCGCGCATTTTTTGAGGTTTCTGCAACTCTGTCACAGAAACCGTTAGCAATATACATGAGCCGTCGCTGAACGGCTACTCGCCCGCAGGATATCGCACAGACGCCCTTATAGTGTGGATATGTCGGAGATTTAATGGTGCGTTTGTCCATAAGGGCTTTACCGAAATTAGAAGATTTAAGTCCAAGTTCCCGCATCCAGAATCGCGTAAGTGCGATTGGGTCTTGGTCTACGCGTAAATGCAAATAGCATTTGATATCCACTATTGGTATTGAATAAAGTCGACGTAAACTTTGTATGAAGAATTTTGCAATACGCGGGTCAGAACTTGCAAGAGTCGTTTGTAAACTCTTTTTTGCTCCTTCGCCAAGGTAGAGCATCGCAAGCGCAAGTTCGAGAGTCGGTAAATCATTGCTTAGTTGACCAAGGATCTCTTTAGCGACGCGCTCTGCTTCCTGCAGGCGTTTCGCTTTTTCATTATTGTGCCAGCGAACAGCTTCAACTCGTGCGGCGGTCAGCGCTTTCCTCCAGCGCATGGTAAGGGCTGCCCTTTGTACTTTTGTTAAAGCGACTTCGCGAAGCCAACCGCTTAGCGTAGAGCGTGGAATTCCGAGTTTTGTTTCAATATCTCGTACAGAATTGCCTTCCTTTCGTAGACGTATTGCTTCAGGTTTTAAGGCCGCCCACTTGGATTCCATATACATAGAATACCATCAGAGGTTCGGGTGTAGTATGATTAATCTGTGGAAATTTTGAAGCTTACTGAAGTCGGAATTCTCGCGGCCGCGAAGACGGCCGCGGGCGTGCTCCGGGAAGGCGGTATCGTTTTGTATCCTACTGACACGCTCTATGGCCTCGGCGTTGACGCAACGAATCCAGAAGCAGTTTCTCGACTCATTGCTCTCAAGGGGAGGGAGGAAAGAAAGCCGATCTCCATTCTCGTGGCCAGTATGAATGCGGCAGAGCCGTATGCGCGTGTCACGGACACTTCGCGCGAGTTCGCAAAAAAACGCCTCCCGGGCGCCCTGACTCTGGTCTTGCCATCAAAGAACTCTCTACCTTCCGAACTATCCCAGAATGGCCTTGTCGGTATACGCATATCCGCGCATCCGTTCGCAGCAGCGCTTGCGGCCTTGTTCGGCAGGCCGATAACAGCAACATCGGCAAACCGTGCGGGGGAGAATCCTCCGCCATTCCCTCGTGACATTCTTCTTCAGTTTGGGAGCGCCATGAAAGACATCGCGCTTGTGATTGATGACGGTCCTGCGCAGGGCACACCATCGACGGTCGTATCGTTCGCCTCGGATACCCCACAGATTCTCCGCGAAGGAGCGGTGTCCCGCATATCGCTCGGTCTATAGTTCCTAAGGGTACATTTCGTCCCGCAATTTTTCGAATCGTGCGACTAGTTCCGGATCTTCGATTTTCTTAAAACGTGGGGTGCGGATGCCGTCTTTCTCGATCTCTTCCACGAACATCGGGAGCGGCCGTACGTCGAACATCTTTCCGTTTTGGTATACGAAGGCGCTCTCGTAGAGCGGGCGGTACACGACAAAAAATGACCTCTCCTCTTCAGTATGGTGCCCGACACCCATCACCTCGTACGCATAATTATTGAAGGAGCCCCTCGGGTCGTGCTTGTAGTGGTAGTAGAAGCCTTTCTCCGGGACCGTGGGCGGCGGAGCCATACGTTCTAGGTTCCGACCTCCCAGCTTCCAAGGTAGTTCTTTTGTTCAGGGGTGAGCGTGTCTATGGCGATCTTCATTGAGGAGAGCTTTGCGATCGCGACCTCTTCTTCTATCTCACTCGGCACCTCGTACACGGTGGGGGAGAGCGGTTTTTGCTGCGTCGCCATCCACGCGCACGCGAGCGCCTGCGTCGAAAAGCTCATGTCCATTACGGAAGCGGGGTGCCCTTCCGCGGCGGCGAGGTTCACGAGCCGCCCTTCGGCGAGAAGATAGATGCGCCTATCACCCACGATGTATTCGTCTACAAAATTACGGACATTTTTCTTCACTTCGCTTGCGATTTTCGCAAGCCCTTTGACGTCCACCTCGACATCAAAGTGACCTGAATTACAGACGATTGCGCCGTTTTTCATTTTTCTGAAGTGCTCGGTTGTGATAACTGACGTATTTCCCGTGACCGTGCAAAATATATCGCCCGCGGAAGCGGCATCACTCATCGTCATGACACG
>Ga0209541_10006926_pt1 | contig 19157 bp, 15 predicted proteins | sample RifCSPlowO2_01_FD_184027 | JGI IMG/M metagenome (GOLD analysis project Ga0209541, IMG submission 184027) | Groundwater microbial communities from Rifle, Colorado - Rifle CSP2_plank lowO2_0.1 (SPAdes) (version 2) | ecosystem: Environmental > Aquatic > Deep subsurface > Groundwater | place... | reverse complement strand
TTATTAGAAACTATATTCGGAATCAGGGGAGAAAAGAAGAGCAACTCAAGTTAGTGGATTTTGTTTAACGATGCCCCATGGTCTTGCTATAGGGTTGTTCACTAAATTTATGCAGATGATGTTAAATGGGAAAATTTTTTTGATATATTAACTGAATATTTTAGTGGTTTTGTCGAATTAATGAAAAATAAAAATTGCAAATTTTGTTGTATAATTATTAAGATAATAGTCGGGCGATAATCTAATGAAGATTAATCAGAAACGAAATCTATTATTTCTTCTTTTCCGTTTTTTGAGATTCCTATCCTGTATTTTTTTCCTTTTTTCAATTTGACCTTGCTCAAAATTTCCCGGGGATAATATCTTGGTTTTTTTATCAGGTCGAAAATTTGCTCTGAGTTGCTGATGTTATAAGTATAGTCGCCGATGCGGAGATTGTCATAGTCTTCAATAATCAGAAGAATGAAAACAATTATTGTAGAAAGAATTATGAAAAGGATATTTGTGAATGCATCGCCCCTGTTTAGAAAAAGCAGAATTATTATTATGGAACCTAACAGATAATTTGAAAATCTTAGCGACCATTCAATTCTTCTCGCTGTCAGGTATTCAAGTTTTTCTCTTATTGGGGAAAGCTCTCCTAAAACATAAAGAAAACTATTTGACATGGCTTCCTGCTGGGCGGTTTTTACTTCCATGTCTTTTGTGTCTTCATATATTCCGTAAATGCTTTCTCCACTGACCGAATAGTTCGTGTAATTTTTCAGAGTTTTTATTGTGTAATCGTCGATTCTGCTTGTTATTTTTTCATGGAATTGCTTTCCTAATTTTTTTGACAGAAGAAACAGCGATGTTAAACGTCCCGCTTCTATCGCCAGAGTTTCTTTAAGATTATTTATTCTTGAGAGCAGCATGGAGAAAGTTATGTTTATGAGAAAGCCAAATAAAAAGGACACGACTGAAATCATCAATCCGACGTCGAGGGCTTTTATTTTTATGTTTCTTGAAAAATAATTCAGGACTATGAAGAAAAAGAAAGCGATGACCGCCCAATAATAGAGGTAAATATTGAAACCTTTTTTTATCTTTTTGTCCATGCTACTGAATGGATTGCAATTATATAAATTCGATTAATTTTTATAATTATCCCTCCTTGTTTTTTCATGAGGCGATGGGCTTTTGTTATTGCTGTTCTTGGGTTGTTTGTTTTGTTTTTATTTTTTAATTCTGGAGCGAAGGACATCGAGAGCTATGAAAATCTGCAGAGTCTCGGATTGAATTCAGTCGTTGATGTGAGGGGGTTGGTCGTGGAAGAGAAACTAATTTTTGGAGGAACTAAGATTTTGGTTCTTGAGAATGGTGTTGAATTGATTTGCGACTGTCCAGATAATTTTGAGGGGGAAGAGATTTTTGCCGAGGGCATTGTTTCTGAATTTGAAAAAATGAAGCAGATAAGTGTTTTAAGAATCGGAAAAGTTTAAATAATATTTGTCTTTGTTTATTTCATGTTAAATAAGAAGAGTGTGATTTTTGGTTTGCTCGGTTTTTTGGTTTTGCTGGGTTTTGTGTCTTATTTTTCTTTTAGATTTGATTCTGTTTCTGAGAGCCAGGATTTTTTGAGTCCGTTGGATGAGCAGGCCATTATTGAGGAGTATGATAAGTGCGGAGATTCTTTTACCAGAGGAGAAGCGACTGTTGACGGAGAGGAGTATCTTACTGTTCAAATTCAAGATAATAGGGGAGGGAGTTTTGCTGCAAGGTATTGTGAGACTGGGAGTTCTGCGTGTCGTTCAGGAGAGAGCGGGCAGTGCAGAAAGATACAGTATCATGCGAGTGACGGAAGGTGGGTAGTTAGTGCCAGAACTTGCGCTACTGAAGATTTCGGAGGAAGTTCTATTTCAATCAGGGCTCTTTGCACTTCTGATGGGGAAAGCGGGGATTCGGAATTAGTAGCAAGTGTTATAGTTAATGTTAATGGTTCAAATGGGCAGATAATTATCGGAGCGAATGTTGATTTTCTTAATGGCGGTCCCGACGGCAATTTTAATGTTCCAGGGGTTAAGACTGCAAACGCAGGACATACTCCGTATATAAGACTTCCTGCAGGAAGAGTTACTATAAAAGTTTCTAAGGAAGGATACAGAACCGAAGAGAGAGTAATAAATATTGTAGAAAGCACTACTAACCGTGTTTCTTTCAATTTATTAAGAAGCCAGGAATCTGATTTTGGGGAAGAGGAGCAGGATGACAGAGAAGATGAAGGCAGTAATGAGACGGGGGGAGATGCTTCTGTAGCTTCCTTTAAGAAAGGGCAATGGTGCGGATATTGGATACAAGAAGAAGTGAGAAAACTTTTCTCTTTGAAAAGTAGCTGGAGTTTAGGACAAGGTATTGTTTGTGGAAATACTGATATGAGGATTGCTTGCCCTGACGGTTTTGAGAGAATTATACTAAGAATGGATAACAAAAGAGTGATTAGCTGTGTTAGGAAATAATTAATAGTTATTTAGTTTGGATAGTTCACTTTTTATTTATATTTAAGATATAGCAGACCAACAAAGTCTTTCGGCTTCTTTGTTGCTCCGCCAATAGTCAACCAATGCGAAACGAACCGAAGAACTTAATTGGTTGACTATATTTACAAACTTTAGAAAAAGTTATCTACGGGGTTTTTATTGGTTCTGTTAAGCAGATGGGTGATAAAAATCTTTTTTATATTCGGTAATCAGATATTCAATCTCCTGTTAATTTGTAAAAGTTCATTTTATTATTTTATCCTCGATAATTCAGCTAACTTCCTAAACCTATCATCTTTTTATTTAACAGAATCTTTTTATTGGTTCTTGCATAAATTAAAATGGAAATTATATTACTTATTTTTGATAATTAACTATTTAGTATCAATTTCTAACTTCGGCAGACTCACAATCTCACTTAATTTATTTTAGTTATTAATATGTCCTAAATTATCGAAATGTATAAATAGTTAGATGATTATTTTTTTTGATGCGAAGAGGAAGTGTGCGCAGAGGTGTTGTGGGTGGATTGGCTTCTTTATTGTTATTTGGAGGATGCGGCAATGGCGACGCTGTGACTGGAGACAATAGTGGAGGGGGTTTTGTATTGCCTCCGATAATAAATGATAATTCTACGGATAGTGGAAATGGAGATGATAATTCTGGTTCTCAAAATGAGTCTCAGAGAATTGAAAGAGGATTTTATTCAGGTATCGGTTTAAGGAACTGTGTGAGTGATGTAGAAGGGACATATAGTCTTGAAGGAAGTTTTTATCATTATGGATATTCTGATAATGGAGAGATTGCATTTGGGTCAAGAGGTTTGCCTATAATTAATGGTTCTGGCGAGATTGGGAGAGATTATATGTTTTCTGATATGTGGGAAGATGAATTTGGAGATACTAATAGGTTTATAGTCGAGGTCAATGATGTTATAATAAGAGATAGCGGAGATGTATCTGTTGTTTGGGGAGGTTCTGAAAGTTATGGGGGAATTGAGAGATCTATTTCTATTTTTGAGCATTTTATTAATTTGTCAAGTGGAAAAGTAGGATATGAAATCACAGGAAATTATGCAGGGCAAAATCCGGAGAACATTGAATGTAGCCAGACTCTTTATAGAAATTAATTTTTCTGTATCTGCTAAATAAGGCTTTCAGTATCTTTAAAAATATGATTTAACTATGTCGCTGATGAAAAATGTGACTATAGGGTATTTGTTTACCGGGGATTTGTCAAAAGATGAGAAAATTTTTCTTGAAGAGGCCAAAAAGAAGAACGTTGAACTTGTTCTTCTTAATTTGTCGAGAGATTCTGATGAGAAGAGAATTGAGGAACTAATTAAGTCTTTTGATTTGGTTTATAATGCTACTGCGGAAGATTATGTAATAGAAATTGTGAAGACAATTGAAGGGATGGGGAAGAAAGTTGTTGATTCATCAAAAGCTTATTATTATATCGAGGACAAGTGGCTTTTTTTTCTTAAGTGCAAGGAGAATAATATTCCAACTCCGGAGACAATTCTTCTTTCCGAGAATGAGACGATTGCAAAAAAGGAGCTTAAAGAGTTTGGGAGATGGCCTGTTGTTTTGAAGAGAGTCGTCGGGACAATGGGGGAATATGTCGAAAAGGCAGATAATATTTCGGAAGCTATAGGGGTTATTAATAAGTTCTGGAAAAAAGGAGGGAAAAATTTTCCTGTTGTTGCCCAGGAGTTCATTCATTCCCCAAGCTACAGAGTTACTGTTATCGATGGGGAAATAGTTCAGACCGCGCTGAAAGAAAACAAAGGATGGAAGGCAACGGGAGTTTACGCGAAAAAATTCAAGAAATTTGAAGTTGATGAGAAGCTGAAGAAAATAATTGACAAAGTTGTAAGGATCTCAGGAATCAAAATATGTGGAATTGATTTTTTTAAGAAAGACGGAGAATGGATTGTTTTAGAAATAAATTCAGAGCCAGGATTTGATTTTTTTGAGGGCGAGAGAAGAAAGCTGATAGGAAAAACTCTTAATTATTTAGTAAAAGTGGCGCGGCAGTGATGTAATTATTAATCGAAAAGAAATCCCCACAGCTTGCTGTGGTTGGGTAAAAACTATAGTTATCTTATATCTATTATTTATTGCAGGTAATTAGAAACTATATTCGCATCAAGAAAGTCAGCTTAAGCTGAGCGAATTTTAGTCGTCGTGTGAAGCCCCGCAGCTTGCTGCGGAGTGAGCGAAGCGAACGGTGGGAGCTTCACTGAATTTATTGGCTTTGCTGAAAAAGCCTTACTTTTTATTATTTCTCTTTCTCCACACCCAAAGAGAGCGACGCTTTGCGTCCAATTAATTACGAATGAAACTGGGATTTTCAATAGAGTCGAATTTATTTGTACAACTTTTCCAATTTTTTTATTTCTTTCAGGTTTATGTCTGAAAAAATAAGACCTTCTTTTCCTATGATTTCAGCAAGAATTTTGTGCGGCGAGCTTATCCCTGTATATGAAACTTGGTATTTTGACTTCATCACAGGATTGCATATTGCGACGTAAAATATGTTCTCAAATGCCCTTGCCATTATGAGCGACCTTAGCAGCGCAATCTCTCTTTCTTTGTGCTTTTTGTCATGGGCTTTTAATTCATACCACCATTGTGACGGGCAAAATACAATCTGCGCACCCTTCTTTTTCATTTCCTTGAAGAGTTTTGGGAATGCAGCATCCCAGCAGATTACAATTCCTATTTTTGCAAAATCAGTTTTGAATGTTCTTACCTTTCTTCCCGGCGTTACATCATCGCCGAAGAGATGGATTTTTTTGTAGTTTCCTTTTATTTCTCCGTTTCTATCGATTAGCAGAGCGACGTTATATTCTCTACCTTTCAAAATCAGCTCGTGAGTGATTATGCACCATATTGAATTTTTTCTGCACTCTTCACGGATTTCTTTTACTTTGTCGTGGTTTATCTCGAGAGTTTCCTTATGGATTACAGACTCGGGGAAACAGATAATGTCAGCACCGTTTTGCTTTGCTTTTTTTATGTATTTTTTTATTTTTACCAAATTGTGTGTTGAATTTACGTCGAAGTATTTTATCTGCGCCAGAGCTATACGTGGATTTTTCATATATGCTTAAATAAAAGTTAATTTATATACCTTATTTATTGCCTTTGTTGTTTTTCAGGTTGATTAGTAGACTATAATAAAAGTAATAAATCAAATAAGTCAACTAATTCGATGGTGTTTGGAATAGTCCTTGCGCTTTTAGCCGGCATTTTTGCGGGAACTTTCACCGGACTTTTTCCCGGAATTCATATTAATTTAGTCGCGGCCTTTTTGCTTGCCGGCGCAGGATATTTTTCAGGAGTTGATGCCTTGGTTTTAGCTGTCTTTGTTGTTGCTATGGCCGTCACTCACACATTCATTGATTTTATTCCTTCTGTGTTTTTAGGAGCGCCCGACGAGGATTCTTTTTTGGCTGTCCTGCCCGGACATCAACTCCTGAAGGAAGGCAAGGGCTACGAGGCTGTTGTTCTGACGTTGTACGGGGGCATGATTGCGCTTCCAATTGTTTTGGTTTTTAGTTTTGTTTTCATTTATTTTCTTGAAGACTTTTTTGGATTCGTACAGGGCTTTATCCCTTATGTTCTAATATTTGCATCTTTTTATTTAATTTTTAGAGAGGAGGAGTTTTTGATTTCTTTAAGTGTTTTTCTTTTTTCGGGGCTTCTTGGTTTGTTTGCTTTTAACCTTCCAGTCGAAGACCCATTATTGCCTTTGTTAAGCGGTCTTTTTGGTGTCTCCGGGCTTATTGTTAGCTTGAAGGACACACCTAAACTGCCTAAACAGGAGATTGCTAACCTGAGAGAAATTAAAATGAGTCGACGAGGTTTTTTGAAGTCAAGTTTTGCTGCGGCTTTGGTTGCTCCTTTTTCCTCTTTTCTTCCGGGGATGGGTTCGGGGCAGGCGGCGATTGTCGCGAGTGAGATTATGGGTGAAGACGCAAATGACAAGAGGAATTTTTTATTTTTAGTCGGCGCGATAAATACAATTGTGATGGCTTTATCTTTTGTTACTTTTTATGTTATTCAGAAGGCAAGGACAGGTGCGGCCGTCGCTGTCGGCGAAATTCTTGGAGCTTTTGGTTTTAGAGAGCTGGCAGTTATATTTGTGGTTATTTTTCTTTCAGGCATTTTTTCTTTTTTTGTCGGAGTTTTTACCGCGAGGATTCTTGCATTGCATATTAGCAAAGTGCCTTATCAAATTATTTCTTTGATTGTGATTTTTATTCTGGTAAATGTTAATCTGGTTTTGAGCAATCCTTTAGGGCTGATTGTCTTGATTACTTCAAGTGCTCTTGGGGTTTTTGCAATTTTGTCAGGTGCCAGAAGAATTAATTTGATGGGTGTTCTGCTTGTACCTACAATTGTTTTTTATTTAGCTGGGTAAGACTTAAATATGGATTTTATTTTGGATTCTTACCAGAGAGACAAAGTCCCGTGGTCTAAGGTGGCTTGATGCCCATCCATAAGCCCACGGTCACAAACGGTCCCGTGGTCTAAGGCGATAAGAAATCTCCATAAGTCCACGGTCACAAACGGTCCCGTGGTCTAGTGGTTATGACGTTCCCTTGACGTGGGAGAGATCGCCGGTTCGATCCCGGCCGGGACCATTTTTATTAAAAAAAACTTTTTCTTAATATTTATAACTAATTTACTAAGTAACTAAGTAATTTAATAAGCAAGATTTAAATATTATTTGTTACTTATCTGTTAGATGAAAAAATACCTTCTTCTTATAGAGGATGAAAAAATTTGGGAAAAGTTTAAGGAAAGCATAGATAAGGATATTAATAGCGAGATTATGGAATTAATAGAAAAAAAAGTAAATGAGGAAAACAGAAGAAAATGAGTGGAAAAAGAGGACAGGTTGCGATTTTTGTTATTTTTGCTGCGGTACTTATAGGAGGCCTGGTTTTGTTTTTAGTGTTTAGGGGACAGACGGACGGCGATGATATTCCTGCTGAGCTCCTGCCTGTTTTCAATTATTATCAAAGTTGTATTGAGCAAGAAACCAGAAATGCCGCGGCTATTGCGGGAGAACAGGGCGGGAAAATTGAAACTGGAGATTATGTTCCTGGGAGTGAGTATGCGCCGTTTTCTTCGCATCTGAATTTTTTTGGAAGCCCGATTCCTTATTGGTATTATGTTTCCGCGAATGGTGTGATTAGGGAGCAAGTTATGAGCAAGGAAGAAATGGAAAGGGAAATGGAAGATTTTATTGAGCAAGGATTGGAGAGGTGCAGTTTTGAAAGATTTTACAGGGAAGGCTTTGATATCGAAAGGGGAGCTTCAGACGTTAATGTTAATGTTCAGGATAGTAATATAGTGACTGAAGTTAATTCTGAAATTAGTGTCTCCAAGGGAGATGTTGGCGCAGTTAAAGTAGTTCATAACGCAGAGGTGGGAAGCAAGCTCGGAAAGTTTTATAATCTGGCTAGAGAGATTTACAATGAAGAAAAAATTACAGGTTTTTTAGAAGAATATGCAGTTGATGTATTGTACTTATACGCTCCTGTGAACGGAGTTGAAATTCAGTGTAGTCCTGAAATCTGGAATACAGTTGATGTGATAAGCGAAATAAGAGGAGGATTGGAGGAAAATATGGGGACTATTAAATTTAGGGGGGGAGATTTTGACGTTGAAGAAAACCGAGAGTATTTTGTGGTGGACAAGGAAGTTGACGAAGAAGTCAGAGTTTTATATTCTAGAAACTGGCCGACGAAAGTTGAGATTGTAGGGGAAGGAGCTGACGAGGATATTTTAATTGCAGAGGGTGTGGGAAACCAGCAGGGTCTTGGAGCGATGGGCTTCTGTTATGTGCCTTACCATTTTGTTTACGATGTGAGTTTTCCGGCTTTAATACAGATTTATGACGAAGATGAACTGTTCCAGTTTCCTGTCGCTATAATAATTGACAACAATGTCCCGAGAGAAGCGGTTTTCTCCGAGCTGTCTTTAGAAGAGGAAGATTTTGATTTGTGCCAGTACCCTACTCAAGCTGTGGATGTTAATTTGTTTGATGTTAATTTAGACAGAGCTGATGGCGACGTCAGTTACGAGTGCTTTAACCAAAAGTGCAGATTGGGCGAGACAAGAAACGGAAGGATTGTCGGTTCTGTTCCGGCGTGTGTTAATGGTTTTCTGCATGTCAGAGCAGAAGGTTTTGCGGATAAGAAACAATTATTTTCGAGCAACTCTGAAGGTTTTGCGGACGTTGTTTTGGACAGGGCAAGACAAGTTGAAGTTGAATTAGTTGTCGGAGGCATTGACTTTTCAGGGACTGCTGTTGCATCTTTTGTAAGAGATGATAGTGAAAGCTATACTTTCGCATTTCCACAGTCCGACTCGTTAACAATTTCTGAGGGAAGTTATAGTGTTCTTGTTTATGCGTACGGCAATTCCACTCTTGTTATTCCGGCTACGACTAAGACACAATGCTCCGAGATTCCAAGGGGAGGCTTGCTTGGTTTCTTTGGTGGAACGGAAGAGAAATGTTTTGATATTAATATTCCAGAAACAAAAATAGAAAGTGCTTTAATCGGAGGAGGAAATGCCAAGGTTTATATTTTAGATTCTGAATTAGAACGCGGAGGTTTAAGACTTAATGTTGAGAGATTCCCGACGCCGAATTCGCTTGATGAGTTGTCTCAGAATTTTGAACTGTTTGATACTAAAAATATAGATTTTGAGTTTTACGATGTTTAGGAAAAAATTTACAGCGCTGGTTATGGTGTTTTTCTTAGTTGCGTCTGTTTTTCCTTTTGGTTTTGCCGAGGCGCTGGAGCAGAGTGGATATTTGGGTGCGCCGAGGACAGGGGCAGGTTCAGGAGGAATTAACGATAAGAGTTATGCTTTGGGGTATGAACCTTACAATGACAGATATTATTCTTATTCCGGCGGTTCACAGGGAAATTATTTTGGAGGGAGCGGTTATGGTGCAGGATATTCGAGCTATCAGTCCAGGCCAAGCTTTCAGACTTACTACGGGAATCAGATAGATACTTACTGGCCGCAGTTAAATAATAAAGAAACCTGCGAGGGAAGAACAGATTTGCTTTTGAATGTTGCCCCTATCGGCTGTCAGCCGAGTGTTGTCAGAAGTGATTTGTTAGCCGAGCAGAATGTCCCCGTATTTTGCCAAGTTGACGCATTTAAGATAAATCCTCTTATAGATATTAACTCGATAAAAAATATCAGGTTCAGCGGAACTTATCCTCCTGAAGTTGCGGGAACAGGCTTTCATCCTGCACGGGCGGCGTTGAGAACTTATGATACTTTGCTTGGGAGTCCTTTAGTGAATAATGTCGGATATGTTGTGGTCGTTTTGAAGAAGCAGCCGGAGGAAGCTAAATTGCCGGATTTTGTCGAGGTTAATTTAAGCGCAAAAGTTGATTATGTCTCGGGAAACGCTTACGGGATTGGAAAGACTGAATTTATTTTGCAGCCTACAACCAGCGAGGAAGACTGGCAGAGCGAGAGATTGAAGCAGACATTTTGGAATGGCCGTTACTCTTTGAGACTGGAGGAAGCCAATGCTGAATTTGCTGATGTTTCAATTTATCAGGGAGAGAGAAGGGTTTCAACCGCAAGAGTCGCGGCGGGACAGAGCTCGAATGATATTTTTGTTCCCGGACTTTATTGCAGGGCGGGCGTTCAGGTTGCCTATGACGGTTTGTTTTCAGCGAGGGATAGAGCGAGGGTCGAGGTTTCCTCTCCAGAGGGAGTTGATATTTTTGATGTTGAATCTGGCTCTTCATTTTTAGACGGGAGATGCAGGGTCGGAAACATTAATGCGGGAAGCTCCGGGGAAATTCAATTGAGTTGTGGCGGATACAGATTTGATTTGGCTTTAAATTCCAGAACTGAGGGCGTGCTTGCCGGACTTCCGACGCCTTTTTGCAGAAGTGATGATTGTGAGCTGAATCTGCTTGGTAACAAATACGGGGCGAGAGCGGCAGTTTATTATTTAAGAGAAGATAACAGCACGACTAAGGTTCTTTCCGTGCAAGGGGAGGAATTTGTTTTGGTAACTTCCAGCGGGCAAGTTACTGATGTTGTGACGAGCGAAGATAGGGAATGGATTGTGCAATTGAGGAATGAATTGATTAAGTTCAGGGAAAGAGGTGGGCAGGTTATTGAGCGGGAATTGGGGCTTAGCGGCGAGGCGAAAAATTATTATGACAGGGCGATTGAATTGTATGAAGAAGTTGCTGATGAGTATCCTGCGGAAAAGCCCGATAATGAAATGGGGGCAAATTTGTTTTATGGCGAGAGCGCTTTAAGGGAAGCCATTGAACTTGCTGAAATTGCACACGATGATTTTACGAAGGCGAGATTAATTGAAAAATTGTTGGACAAGTATCCTGAGAATTATGAGGCTGAGTTTTTGAGGGCAGAGCTTTCTGAGCTTGGCTCCATTGATTCTTCAGAGGCGTGCGCTGTTGTTCCTTTTGATGAAAGGACTTATAATGTTTGTCTGAAGAGGCTTGTTTCAGCCGCGCAGGATACCCGTGCCGAGTTTATTGTTTCAGGAGCGAGAGTTAATTTAGGTGTTGGCGAAGAAGCAAGGGACATATTTACCGAGGAGAAATCCGTGGGAAAAATAGTTCTGGAGAGTGTTGATTTTGAGAAAGTTGAGGTTAATGTATTTTGCAGTGTTAATGATCGCCCTGATCAGGGAACAGGAAGGAGATTTATTTTGGTTAGAGGAGGGGCTGAACAAAATATCTGCGGCGCTTTAGTCAGGTTGGTTGACACAGATGTTAAAGAAGTTGCAAAAATCAGGTTGATTCCTAAGGTTGACGGAACTACAACTGATGCGAGTTTTAGTGTCAGGGTTGGAATTGAGAAGAGGGAAATACAATTGTCTCCTGACAAGGCATTGGAAAAAATTGACAACCTAAATGAGAGCATTGAAAAGTGGAATGAGCTTTCCGATAATTTGGGGAATGTCGTCGAGACGATGAAGGGTGCGTGCTTTGCGACTGCCGCGGCTTTGACTTTCAAGAATTTTCTTACAGGCTTAAGCGGGGAGACTATAGCAAGACAGCAGGTGATGAACGGCCCAAACGGATGGAAGAGTGTTTGCGGCAGCGACGATAAATGTTATCTGGACAATGCGGCGCAGATAAATTCTGATGTCGCGAGAGTTAACGCAGCCTTGAATAATGTCAATGGAAAGATAAAGCCGATACAGGATAATTTTGAGAAGTCTGACGGTATTTTTGGAGAGTATGTAAATACTGACGGCTTCAAGGAAGGATTGAGACAGCAGGCAATTGATGATTACGGTGATGACACTATCAATACAACAGATTTGAAAGAAGGAGATTGGGCAGGCAGGGATAAGGTTACAGTCGGAGAAGTTTTGTCTAATCCTAAAACGTTTGGAGTTGATGATATTAAGACTATAATGCTTAACGCGGAATTGCAGAGAGGCGGTGGGTTGAGCGACGGGCAAAAATTAAATGTTGAAAATAATTTGGCTGGCGCGGCGGAGAGAATTAACAGGAATAGAATTATTGAGGAGAGACTTGGAGAGGGCGATTTGCTTAGGGAACAGGGCTTTGCTTCTGCTACACTTGTTAAGAAGGAGAACCAACAGACAAGGGTTATGAATGTCATAGGGTTGGGGGAAAAAGCGAGGGGAACTACTAAATTTGGAGGAGAAGTTACGCATACCTCGACGGTAATTGCTTCAGGCGGGGCTTCAGAGAAAGAGACAGGTCCTGGTCTTGACTCAGGAACTTACATATTGGGTTTGAAGAATGCTGTACCGAGAGAGGGAATTTATAATGTTGAAGATATTTATTTTAAAGATGATGACAGGTCTTTGAAAGAAGATGAGAAACTGGAGTTTTTGAGAGTTTATGGAATTGCAAATATTAAGAGTGCGGAAGGAGCTTTGCAAGGGCATGAGATAGTTGAGAGTGATAGAGTCTGCAAGTATTACGAGAATGAGCCGTACAGGGGGATGCCTGCGGTTGTTCCGTTTGATTCGAGACAGGGATGGTACGCTGCTACGAGACAGAGCCTGCCTGTGTTTGGAGGAATAGGAGCTTTTGATTCGAGTGGGAGAGTTACGAGCTTTCGGCTTTGCAACGTCGGAGATAACGGAAGAGTCGAATTTGAGTCAGGACTTGGTGATGATTTGTGCCAGATTATTAATCTGAATACTGGACAACCGCTTGGGGCGTTCCCAGGACTTGAAGAAAATGAGGCGAGAGCGTTAGTTTCAAGAGCGATTAAAGCAATAGATGATGCGTCGAGGCAGTATGGAAATCAAAATATTAATGTAGGTGGAGAGATATGCAAGGTTGGAAAGCCGAGTGTGGGAATTCCTGAAACGCAATGCCAGGATTTCATGTCGCCGGAGGATTGCCATTTAATGTTTAATGTCTGCGACCCTGTGATTTGCCCTTCTTCAAGATGTGATTTTGGAGGAACTTTCCCTGTTTCAAATGTCGCGCAGACAGGGATTGCGGGGAGTGCGCTATTATGTTTGCCGAATATAAAAGAGGGAATTGTTGTTCCAGTCTGCCTTACGGGGATTAAGGCGGGAATTGATGCATGGGTTTCAATTATGGAAGATTACAGGGATTGCCTGCAAGTGAATGTTGATTCAGGAGAGACTATAGGAATTTGTGATGTGGCGCATTCTGTTTATTTGTGCGAGTTTTTCTGGGGGCAGGTTGCGCCGTTTGTGAATGTTTTGGTTCCGAAATTAATTGAAACTGCTTATGGGCAGGGAGTCAGGGGCGGGGGAGAATATCTGACTGTTAATGCCGCCTGGCAGAATATGCAGAGTTCTGTGGATTATTTCACTCAGAGTTACGCCGTTAATTCTTTGGAGGCCTTCAGAGCCAGAACCGGGGGACAACTTAGTGGCGGCTCAATTTCTGAAATTGGCGGAGAGTTTTGCAAGGGGTTTGTTTCTGCCAAGGCGCCAAGTAAATTTGAGTCTTTGATTGAAGCGGATTCGCCTCCTCAGTTCCATGCATGGTTTGACGCAAATAGATTCAGCGATGCTACTGTTCCTGCGACTGCACAATACAAAGTGTTTTATCATATTTTTGCGGGAGATGACCAAGGAGTTAACTTTTTGGTTTATTTGAAGGATCCTCCTGAGAGTTCATATTATTCTTCCGCTCCGAGAATTACTGTTGATTCCGGTTTTATTGCCCGGGGAGATTCTGCTTCGGAGACGGTTGACTTTACGGCGCCTGAAGGTTACAAGGAATTGTGTGTAAGGATTAATGAGCAGGAAGAATGCGGATTCAAGCAAGTCTCGACGAGTTTTGCTGTTAATTATTTGAGGGACGAGTTTGTTCAGAATGAATTGGAGAGAAGCAGTATAACGAGCGAGTCTGCGTGTATTGGCGGGACTCCTACGCCGGGTGCTTTGCTTAATCCTAATTTGCAGAGCGGCACTGAGGAAGTTATTGGCCCTCAGGTTTATAATCGAGGGGTTGTCAGAATTTGTTCGACGCAGAATCCAGGAAGCCAGACCGACCCGGGAAGATTCAAGGACGTTGGTTATTGCAGTGATGAGAAAATCAAATGCTGGCTTGATTCTAAGAGTGTCGAGAGTGCTCTGACAAACGGAGGATTTTCAAGGAATGAAGGAGCTGTAAACGAGACGCTTGAGAATTTGAGAGAGAGGACGCTGAATAATTTTGGAGGGGATTTAGGGTTTTATACAAATAGTAAGGAAGAGGAGGGGGAGATAATTAAATTGAGAGATGGATTGCAGAAAGTGAAGGATTCGTCGGAAGATTTGTCCGGAAAAGTTTTGAGAATAAATGAGTTGCTTGGCGAAGCGGATTTTGTATTTGACGGTTTGGTTCATAACGATAATAAAGCTTTGTTGGTTTTGACGAAGGCGGAGATGAATGATTTTGTTGCGCGAAAGTATATTGATATAGGTGCTCCTGAGAAGTTGACACAAGGAGAGATTGATGTGCCTGTTGAAGGGGGTTCTGGAACAGAGAGCAGGGATGGGGTGATTAAAGAACCTCAAGGAGAGATTATTAAAATTAGTTTGGGAGAGGCAGATGAAGAAGGGATAACAAATCTTTTAATAAAAGATATAGAAAGTAATTATTTTATCGGTGTTGATAATGGGAAAATATTATATAGAAATGATGCTGGAGAGTTTATTGAAAGTGGTTTAATTGTTTTCAGTCAGGGCGCGATATTAAGGGATGGAGAGAGTGTATTAGAGCAGGGTGCAGAAGAACTTTTGGGCGGTCAAATTGAAGGGTGGTCTGATAGGGTTTCCGACACTGCTAAGAAATTTTTCTGTGAACTAAAAAATCCTTCGTGGGTTGATGTGAACAGCATACTTATTTCGGAAGTTCAAGCGGGAGAGTCTGTATTTTTAAGAGTGGAAGGAACAGAAGAATGCAAGGGAAGAAATATCTTTTTTGACTTTGAAGAATATGATGGAATGTTTTTTGAGGGCGACAATAAAACTATTTTTGGACCTATTTTGTTTGGAGAATCTGGCGGAAATTATGCTTCTGTAAAATGGGATTCTTATTGGACCGATGATGTTTTAGGAGACCCTGAATTTGTTTTTAGAGCCAGAACAGAAGAGGCGGTTTCTAAATTATCTAATGAATTAAAAGTTAAGAAAAATCCCGAAGGTGAAATAAAAGAAGAAAATGGAAACAATGAAGGAGAAAAAGTTAATGAAAATGTTTATACATTAGGCGCGAAGGAAGGAAAGATAGAAAAAATTTTATTTGACGGAGAAGAGTTTGGTATTTATATAGAGGATAACGCAAGAATTTATGTTGAATATGAGGGGGGGAAAGAAATAATGGGGGTAGTTGTTGGAAATACAGGGAGACTTAACATTCCTCTTGAAGAGAGAGATATACTTTTTCTTAATGAAAAATTAGGCGAGAAAGCACGGGGAGTAATTGAACATTTGAATTTCTTGAATAATAAATATTATTCTGCGTTGAAAGAAGGAATTGTTAAAGAAGAATGAAAATAGAATGCGGGGACTAGGATTCGAACCTAGGTATGCACTAAGCAAACACGGCCTAAACGTGTCCCGTTTGACCACTCCGGCATCCCCGCTCTGATTAGGAAAAATAAGTTACGTTTTAAAGTTTGCTATTTGTTAGATAAACCATATCTGATAATTATTTTTATGATAAATTAAACTTTCTTTATTGTCCGTTAATACATCATGGTCTTGCCATGGGGATAGACCCTTTGTAGTGCTCTTTTTTAGATAAGAAGTAAAAAGTTGTGGGGTTGAAAGTCGAGGAGTTACGCCTGACTAATTTTTAGATGCCCACTCTGCTAAAGGCAGATTTGTCCGCAGGCAAACCTTCGGGGTGGGAGTTTCACCTATGAAATAAAATCCTATAATTTTTATTAATATTATCTTCGGAAAATTATTATAAAATATGGTTAGTTTCAACAATTATTTTTATTAACGTTATACCTCACAGCTCTGCTGTGGTTGGGTACTTTGATTAACGTTAAAGGCTAATTTTGGACACAGCGGAAGATAAAATTTATAACCTTCTTTAAATTCAATATTATATGAAAAAAGGATTAGTGATTGCTGTTATTTTAATTATTCTCGCAGGGATGTTTTTTATTTACTTGCAGTTTTCTAAAAATTCTGCGGGACAAGAAAATAATAATGGCGATAATGATAATGAAGGGGAAGAGAGTAATGAGAATATAATTGAGATAAGCGATTTTACTTTTTTGCCTGCCACATTAAATATTAGAAAAGGCGACAGCGTGACCTGGACTAATAAAGATGGCACAAGACATACAGCTACAAGCGATGATGGTGTTTTTGATTCAGGGCTTTTGTCTAATGGACAGAACTTTAAATATCAGTTTAATGAAGTCGGAACCTTTTCTTATCACTGCACTCCTCATCCATATATGAAAGCTAAAATTATCGTCGAATGAAATACAAAAGAAAATCTTTGGATGAGAAAAAAATTATAATCCGGCTTGTAATTGTTTTAGTCATAATTTTAATTTTTACCTTCATTGATTATTTAGCTCATCAGACCAGCGAGGAGTATTCTGTTCCTTCGAGATATTTCACGAATAAGGTTATTTACGGAACGCTCATAGGTTTTATTTCACTTTTCTTTTTGCGGAAATTTAATTTTTTCACTAAAGGCATTTTGTTTTCCGCGATAATTGCTGTTTTGTTGCAGATAAGATACTTTATCGAAGGTTATCCGTTAGAGTTTGTTTTGGAATTTCTGCTTTTTCACTTTTTAATGCTTGCCCCGATTTCGGTTTTGGCTTTTTGGCTGTTTGGAAAACACGTCTGATTTTTAGCCGGAAAATTGCTCTAAATAATTATAAAAAGTTTGGAAAAATTCTATTTTTCTGTTACCTAAGACAAAATTAATATTTTAAAATCATGATGTAGCTTAATTTATTTATAAATTCTTCAAAGTCGTCTGTAAGTTAAGTCTTATCTGTATTTAGTTTATTTCATTAAGGATTATTTTTTTTCTTTGATTTGTCGGTGGGATTAACTTTTGAGCTTAGTTTTTCCTCGAGGCCGAGGCGTTCTGTTAGTTCTTTGTACCTGTTTCTGATTGTGACTTCAGTTATTCCAGCCACATCAGCAACTTCTCTCTGTGTTTTTTTCTCGTCGTTAAGTAGTGCGGCCACATAAAGGGCAGCCGCTGCGATTCCTGCAGGTCCGCGACCGGAAGTTAACTCAGATATGTCTGCTTTTTTTAGTATTTTGAATGACTCGTTCTGTGTTTTTGGTGAGAGGTGTAGGATTGACGAGAATCTTAAAATGTAATCTTTTGGAGAAGATGGCTTTACCCTGATTTTCAGTTTTCTTACCACGAATCTGTATGTTCTTCCAATTTCTTTTCTTTCAACGTCGGACGCTTCAGCTATTTCGTCTAAGGTTCTTGGAATGTTATAGGAACGGCAGGCAGCGTAAATACATGCGGCTATTACGGATTCCATTGAGCGCCCGCGGACTAATCCCCTTTGTAGCACATAACGATATACTCTTGATGCTTCTTCCCTAATAACTGGAGGAAGGTTAAGGAATGAAGCAACTCTTCTTAATTCTGCCATTGCAAGCCTTAGGTTTCTTTCAATAGATGTTGAGACTCTTTCCTGCCATTTTTTCAGCCTTAAGAATTTTCTTGTTTGTCCAGCTTCTAATTTATATATATCTGAGATTTCGCCGACGTTTGTTGTCAGTCCGCCGTCGTATTTTTGCATCGACATTGGCGCTCCGCCACGCCCTTTCTTTTCTGATTTGTCGTATTGGCCTCCTGATTCCTGTCCAGTGTCCACTATTTTTTCTTCTACGATAAGGCCGCAGTCATTGCAGACTACTTCTCCTTTTTGTGAGTCGTAGGTTAAATCGACACTTCCGCATTCAGGGCATCTTTTTACATAATTCATAGAATATTTACTCTCCGTTGGGGTTTTGATTTGGCAGCCACTTTGTATGGAAAAGCTTTTAAATAGATTTTATAGCGGAGAGTATTTAAGGTTTTGGGTTTGGTTTTTGTTTGTGAAAAAGCCTTTGTGATGAAATATCCTATTAAAAAATAAGTGAAGGAATTACTTAAAGATATTGCAATTGCTGAGATTGTTTCTGCTGTCTGATTACAACCAGAACCACCAAATAATCCAAAGTCAATACATAGAGTTCCTGTAAAGAATGCAATAATCCCTCAGGCACTAAAATTATTTGCACAGGAAATATTACTTTGCCCAATATAATCCAAAATTTATCCTCGGATGTTAATTCTCTTGGAGGAACTTCCCCTTCAAAATATTCCCCATTTTGTCTTCCGGACGTAACATAAGGAGCTTGCTTTGCGTTTGCATGAGACGATTTATCAATTATTTCCGGAGAGATTATTGAATTACTATCAATATTATGAGAAATATCACCCCTACGATTAAACCTACTTTAATTGATTTATTCATTTTATTCAATCAAAACGGCGTTAACCATACCTTCCTGCGAAGGGCGGTTCGTGATTTTGGCCTTGCCGATTTCTGTTTCAATTATGGCCGATTTCATCAGGCGGTTTTGTCTGGCCAGGAAAACGTTTTGCGGCGTTTCCAGAACATTTTTGATTTTGGTTTTTTGGGTTTTTTTTGTTTTTGGATTCAGGACGTTTGCAATGTTTGCGCTTAGAAGAATTGTTTTGCCTTTTCCTCCTCTTGCTCTTAATGCTTTTCTTTTAGTTTCCCTTATACTTACTGTTCTTTCCTGAACTTTCTTTTCAAAGAACTTTTTCTTTCTACGTTTGTGATATTTTCCGCCCGATATTTTCCGCCCTAAATTCATAAATTAGTTTGATTTGTTTGGGTTTTAAAGATTTCGGTTAGCGTTTTTATGTTAGTTCATAGAATTGTGAGGTTAAAATAATAATTAAATCTCGAGCGTGATTTTATTTTACTTTTAAATTGATTTGGAAATGTTTAGCTTTCAAATATATGTTAAGTCCAGCCTGCAAGTTAACATCTCTTTAAATCTCTATCCTAAAAAAATTCATTTTATTATTAATTAACCTTGTTGTTATTAGGAATTATTATTTACTCAAATTTG
>Ga0209541_10006924_pt1 | contig 19163 bp, 19 predicted proteins | sample RifCSPlowO2_01_FD_184027 | JGI IMG/M metagenome (GOLD analysis project Ga0209541, IMG submission 184027) | Groundwater microbial communities from Rifle, Colorado - Rifle CSP2_plank lowO2_0.1 (SPAdes) (version 2) | ecosystem: Environmental > Aquatic > Deep subsurface > Groundwater | place... | reverse complement strand
CCCTTGTGGCGGGGGGTGGGGGAAAGGAAATTTGTTCTTTGTGCGTATCATGACGCCTCGCTCGAGCTTTGCTCTTGCGGGGTTTCTTTATTTTTATACGATCCAATAAGCTTGCAATTTAAGGACTTTTATGTTAGGATAGAGAAATGTTAAAAACGAAAAAAAAGCAGGCAGTTATTAAGAAAAACCAAATTCATGAGAAGGATACAGGCTCTCCGGAGGTGCAAGTGGCTGTTTTGTCCGTTCAAATCAATGAATTAGCGAAGCATTTGAAGAAACATAAAAAGGATAATCACTCTCGTCGCGGGCTTATTAAAATGGTGGCCGACAGGCGAACCCATTTGAAATATTTAGAGCGAAAGAATAAAACTCGCTACGATGCTCTGGTGAAGAAACTCGAGCTTGTTTAAGAAAGATTATATAATTTTAGGGTACAGATTTTTTGAAGCTTAAAAAACCCTGAAGTTTTCGCGCCGTCGCGCTCAAAACCCCCTAAAATCATACAATCTTTCTTTTTCAAGAAAGGTATTATTATTTTAGAGGCTACGGAGGCTGACGAGCCGAGTCTTGAAGAATTTTTTAGCAAAAAAATATCTGTGCTCTAAAATTATAAGACCTTTCTACAAAATGGTATACTTTACCAAAGGTTGAATTTTCATATTTTTATAAATAATTTTTATATACACAATGACTGTAATCAAACATAAAGAACAACGTGTCGGTGTTTTCATTGATACGCAAAATCTCTATCATTCCGCCCGCAACCTATATAAAGCGCGGGTGAATTTCGGCGCGGTTTTAAAAGACGCAGTTTCGGGCAGGAAGCTTGTGCGCGCGGTGGCGTATGTCATCACTACTGAAGCGGGGGATGAAAAGAATTTCTTTGAAGCGCTAGAGAAGCTCGGTATTGAAACCAAGACGAAAGATTTACAGATATTTTCTGGCGGAACAAAAAAGGCAGATTGGGATGTCGGGCTTGCAGTGGACGCTATTAAATTGTCTTCTCGACTAGACTCAGTAGTGATAGTTTCTGGTGATGGCGACTTCGTGCCCCTGGTGGAATATTTGCAGTCTATTGGCATACAAGTGGAAGTTGTGTCCTTCGGACAATCAACTTCCGGCAAGCTCCGCGAAGCAGTGGATGACTTTGTTGACCTCTCCGAGAATCCCAGGAAATATCTAATGGGTGGAAAATAAGTTTTAGATTTTGACCTTGACTTTTTTGTTTGTTAATGCTTTTATATTGATAGGTTAATCCGCTCTTTGCTAGTTCAACCCCACACTGCGGATGGGTGCGACATGGTAACCAGATCGAGACAACTCCAGGAGGCTGAATGAACTCTGCTTTGTAGCTGGATCCGTAAGTTCACTCTCATCCGTCGTATTTGCCACTGCGAGGCAACGATGAGCTGTTCCCGCTTTGCGCCACGGATTTCGCCTGTGGATGAGTTCACCGCCCCGCGTAGGTCCTTCGGGGCGAAGACGAACCCCCAACCCGGCATCGATCACACGAAGGCGGAAGCCCGCTGTGCGGAAGCTCGTCGCACAGTGAGACGGATGCTTCACCGGGTGCGCGCCAGGTCGTCAAAGTGTCGCAAAGGAAGCAACGGCCTGGACCCGACGTTCCAGCAGTTGCAGTGGTTGTAGGTTTCATCTAGACCCTTTAATCGGGGTGGCTGGCGTTTCTCAAGAAGAGGGGCGCCGGTTTTCATTTTACATTTGATTTTTAATCGGGAAGTGCTAATGTAATAAACAGATTTACCAGTTAATCGGTTCGCGTTCGGACATATAGTAATGTTCCATGTTTTAAGGAACAATACTGCAGTTCGAACACGAGCTTAATAATAACATGCGCAAAAAAGAGTACACGGTAGAAATCGGCGGTAGGCCCCTAACCGCTGTTTTTTCGGATTTAGCGGAGCAAGCCCATGGTTCGGTAATGCTGAAATATGGCGAGACGATAGTTCTGGCGACAGCTTGTATGTCGAAAGACAAGCAGGACGGGCTGGGGTTTTTCAATTTGACGGTTGACTATGTAGAAAGATTTTATGCGGCGGGAAAAATCTCCGGTTCGCGTTTCGTAAAGCGGGAGGGCAAACCATCGGAAGACGCCATACTGGCAAGCCGGGTTATTGACCGCACGCTTCGCCCGCTCTTTGATCAGTCGATTCGTCATGCAGTGCAAGTTATAGTGACCGTGCTTTCAGTAGATGATAATGATTCTACAATTCTAGCGGTTAACGCGGCCTCTCTCGCTCTCGCAGTTTCAAATATTCCATGGAACGGTCCGGTCGGCTGTGTGCGCATAGGCAAGTACGACGATGACACTTTAAAAATAAACCCGCCGAATAATTTACGGAATGACGATGCGGAATACAAGTATGATCTGACCATTTGCGGAAAAGATGGAAACATAAATATGATCGAAGCATCAGCTCACCAGACCAAAGAAGACGAATTGGAAGAAGCATTTAAGACAGCCAACGCCGAAATTGCAAAACTGGAAGCCTTTCAGAAAAAAATTGTAAAAGAGATAGGCAGAGAAAAGAGGGTGATAGAGAAAGAAGAAGCATCGGCCGAGTCAGTAAAGCTCTTTCAGGAAAATATTTTGCCAAAAATGGAAGAAGCGATATTCGCTGGCGCAGGCTTTCGCCCTGCCGAAACGGGCTTTGGCCCCGCGGAGGCGGGAAAAGAAAAAATAGACGCGCTGCACAGCGTCTGGAATAAGATGGTAAAAGAATATTACAACGATAAATATCCGGGAAGGGAAGATTTCATTGTTGAAGATAATTTATTTGATGATACGGAGAACGAGATCATTCACCAGAAGGCAATACACGAAAACAAGCGCGCGGACGGAAGAAAAATGGACGAACTTCGTGATCTATACGCGCAAGCCGGAAGAGTTTCTTCAATACTGCATGGTTCTGGCATATTTTATCGCGGGGGAACACACGTGCTCTCGGTATTAACTCTCGGCGGACCTGAAGATCGGCACTTAATTGATGGAATGCAAGAAAAATCCGAAAAAAGATTTATGCATCACTATAATTTTCCTCCATATTCGGGAGGAGAAGTTGGACGTGCAGGTTTTACTAATCGTCGAGAAATCGGTCACGGTGCGCTGGCCGAGAAAGCGCTAGCCATGGTATTGCCAACTCCGGAAGAATTTCCTTATACGATACGCGTAGTGTCCGAATCGATGGCTTCCAATGGTTCGACCTCGCAGGCTTCCATTTGTGCTTCCACTCTTGCTCTAATGGATGGCGGAGTTCCGATTAAGGCGCCAGTGGCGGGAGTGGCCATGGGACTTATGTATAAAAGCGATGGCAAATATAAAATTTTGACAGACATTCAGGGACCGGAAGATCACCACGGCGATATGGATTTCAAAATTGCCGGTAGCAGAGACGGCGTAACCGCGATACAGCTTGATGTGAAAGTAGAAGGCGTGCCGATAAAGATATTGGGCGAAGCAATGAGACAGTCAAAAAGCGCTAGAGTAGCTATAATAGAAAAAATTGAAAAGGAAATCTCCGCACCGCGCAAAGAAATATCTCCCAACGCTCCAAAAATCATAATAATAAAGATAAATCCCGACCGAATAGGCATAGTAATAGGCGGCGGCGGTAAAACCATCAAGGAAATAAAAGAAAAAAGCGGGGCAGAGATAACGATAGAAGATGACGGAACGGTATATCTCACCGGCAAGGGTGATTCGGCGGAACAAGCGAAGAAAGTCATACAAGAAATGACGCATGAATTTAAAATCGGGGAGATACTGAAGGGCGAGGTAGTGAAAATTGCCGACTTCGGAGCATTTGTGCAGTTAAATCATTTTACCGACGGCATGGTACATATCTCCGAAATAGCGCCATTTCGCGTGGAGAGAGTTAGCGATATAATTAAGGAAGGTATGATCGTGCCGATAAAAGTTATAAGAATAGACGCTGAACGCGGTAAAATAAGTTTGTCTATAAAAGAAGCAGATAAAGATTTTTTTCGTAAATAGGTTTTAAAATAGATCCCGTTAGAGATTAAATGGTTAAAAATGAAGAAGAAAAAATATATTATAATAAAATTGATTAATAATTTAATAATAAACAAAAGAAACGGAAATCTAAAGATTTCCTATCTCTAACGGGATGGATAAAGACAAAAAAACAAAATCAGCCACCGATGAAATAAAAAACAAACAGATTGAAACCTACGCTGAAGATATGGCGAAGATTATTGAGAGCGATACTGGTGGACTGATAAAAAAGATAATTCATCAGCAAGAGCAGTATGAAATAGAGAGGAAGAATTTGTCTCCAAAATCAAAGAAAAATCAGTTTTTTATATTTTCTGGAATTGTTTTAGTATTTCTCGCTATTATTCTACTGATATCTCTGGGTGTTTTTAAAGATAAAGCTGGAATCGCAGAACTGATGCCACGGTATACACCCCCGATATTCGTCGACCAGAATTATTTCAAAGAAATAGAAGACTTGACGAAAGAACAAGTAGCGCAGAGCGTCCTAAATGAAGTTAACGATACGAGCTTAAAAAGGGGTGGCATAGAGGGGATTTATTTAACCGAAAATAAAAAGATTATAGGCTTCAAAAAATTTATTGAAATCATGGAGGGGAATTTGAGTGCCGAAAGTTTTGCTCTGATTGATGATAATTTTTTAATTGGTGTCACCAATGACACGACGAGGAGTGTATTTTTTCTGCTTAAAGTGCGTTCTTTCCCCGACATCTTTCCACCATTCCGTCTTTGGGAGGAAAAATTGTTCAATGACTTACACGTATTTTTTAGAATCGACATATCTTCCGACACGAAACACTTACTTACTAAAAGTTTTGAAGACGGACTAATTGCGAATAAAAACGCACGTATATTAAAAGACGTGGATGGGACAATAATAATGATGTATGTTTTCGCTGATGACAAGTCTGTGATTATCACCAACAGCGGGGAAACTGCAACCGAGGTTGTTATACGTCTGACCGGTAGCCAGATAAAAAAATAGCCCTTTTTTTGTATAGTAAGATTGAGGGGAAATAGTTGCCTTGTTATTTGAAAGTTGCTATTATTCGCATATGTTAGATAAGAAAAAAATCAAAGAGAAACTTGAAAAAGAGCGTGATATTTTGCTTGAAGAATTGCATGACATGGGAAAACTTAATACCGAAACGGGTGAATGGGAAGCTACACCGGAAGAAATAGATAATCCGGAAGCAGATCAGAATAATATGGCGGATCGGTTCGAAGATTTTGAAGAACGAAGCTCAATGATCAAGACGCTGGCGCCGAGACTGAATGATATTCTGCGCGCGCTTAAAGCTATTGGCCGGGAATCTTTCGGCAGGTGTGAAGTATGCAAGAAAGATATAGAAATGGCGCGCCTAGAAGCAAACCCCGCCGCCCGAACCTGTAAGAAACACTTAGAGAATTAACGAACGAAGTGAGTATAATTTTCAAACCCTGTTAAATAGCCCAAGCGGGCTAAGACCGAAAGTCTTATTTAACAGGGTAACGATTTTAATAATCGCTTCGCTCATTTAAAATTAGTTATGTCTTTCGCAAAAGTTTATTCGGCACAAGTAAATTTGCTTTCCGGTAGTTTAGTGACAATCGAAGTGGATCTCTCGCGAGGGCTCCACACCTTTTCTCTGGTGGGCTTGCCTGACAAAGCAGTGGATGAGTCGAAGGACCGAGTCAGTTCGGCAATAAAAAATTCCGGTTTCAAATCTCCCAAAGCCAAAAATCAAAAAATAATAGTTTCTCTCTCACCGGCTGATCTTAAGAAAGAGGGCCCGTTCTTTGACCTGGCTATTGCCATATCTTATCTGCTGGCAAGTGGCGATATCAAATTTAATTCAGAGAAAAAAATTTTTCTCGGCGAACTTGGACTGGATGGCGCACTGCGACCGATACGAGGAGCATTGCCATTAACCCAAGAAGCGAAAAGAAAGGGATATGAAGAAATATATTTGCCGAAAGAAAATGCGGTAGAAGCGGCGCTGGTGGACGGCATAAAAGTTTTCGGAGCGAAGAGCTTAAAAGAAGTGGTGGAACACATTAATGAGTTTGGCAACAAGTTAAAAAAAGATGAAGGTAATAAAAAAATCAAAATTCAGCCCAAAACTAAAATAAACTATAAAAAAGAAAACAGGGTAACAGATCTTGCTGATATTCGCGGACAGGAAGGAGCTAAACGCGGATTAGAAATAGCGGCTGCCGGCGGACACAACATAGCAATGTATGGTCCGCCCGGTACGGGGAAGACGATGCTAGCACGAGCCTTCTCCCAGCTCTTGCCGGACCTAAATTTGGCAGAGGTTTTAGAGATAACTGGTATTCACTCTGTCGCGGGAGCAACACAGGGCGAACTCATTTACACTCCGCCTTTTCGCGCTCCGCACCATACCTCGTCTTATGTTTCACTCATCGGTGGAGGCACATATCCCAAGCCCGGGGAAGTAACACTCGCGCATCGCGGAGTTTTATTTTTAGATGAATTTCCAGAATTTGAAAAAAGAGTTTTAGAATCACTCCGCCAGCCACTGGAAGATAACATTGTTTCTATCTCGCGGGCGAAGGGTTCAGCAGTTTTCCCATCGAATTTTATATTGGTGGCGGCGATGAATCCTTGTCCATGCGGAAATGCCGGGAACAAAAAGAAAGCTTGCATCTGTAAACCCTCCGACTTGGATAGATATAGGAGGAAATTGTCAGGACCGATAATGGATCGCATTGATTTGTGGGTTTCTGTCGGGAATGTCGATTATAAAAAGTTGGGAGGAGAAAGCGATGGCGAGGGGAGTGAAAGTATTAAAGAAAGAGTTTTAACGGCGCAGAAAATTCAGAAAAGTAGATTTGAAAAATTTGGAAAGAAAATAAAAACAAACAGCGAGATGGATGTGAAAGACTTATCGGTTATGGTAAAGCTCACAAAAGAGATGAGGGAACTATTAGACAATAGCGCAGAGAGCTTGGCACTCTCAGCTCGCGCGTATCACCGCGTCATTAAAATCGCCCGTACTATCGCCGACCTAGAAGGTTCTCCCGAGATAAAGTCCAATCATATCCTAGAAGCTATTCAATATAGGCCAAAAGTGAATGCGTGATAAAAAAAGGAAAGGGGCGACCGATAATGGCTCGCCCCGTCTTTTTCTTGTGATGATGGGATAGCTAGTGCCTGCCCAGGAAGCCGTTCGTTTCGAATCCTGGCCCGTTGGCATTGGGAGTGTAGATTCTCGTTGTACCGAGAACCACCCTCCGCCCAGCTGGCCCAACGCGGGGGCGCTCTCCGTTAATTGGCTGGGGGAGCTTTAGTCGCTCCCGCTCCGCCGCGCACCGCTCATCCTGTGCGACAGGCGTCCCATTCCGTCCTTTCCGCTTCTTCATCTCAGTATTCTCCTTGTCCGAGACGGCAGAAAGTGAACTGCAGAACAACTAGATCTGCCTGACATTCTAGCACTTTTTTACCAAAATGCATCCCCAAAAGAGTTATCCACAGGAGGGTATTTGACAGGTGAACGCTCGTTCACTTATAATGTACTTGTCGTTTTATTAATTAATTAAAGCCTAGTGCCTAATCGCCTAGAGCCTATATCATGTCGCAATCACAATATCTAAAAATGTTAGAGCGGGAGATTCAAAAGCTTAACAAAAAAATTGATTTAAAAATCATAAAGGGGGAAGCGTATTATAAAGAAGCGCGAGACCACAAACTCCTTCTAAAGAAAGTCCGTTACCACACGAGAAGGGGCTTAATGCAGAGATTCATCTATCTATTCTTCCAGAAGAATATTTATGCAGCGTAATCCTTACCAAATAAAAATAGAATCTTTTTACGAAAGGAACAGAAGAATGCCGACTTATTCGGAGATGATGAAACTTTTCGGTTTTAAGTCAAAAAACGCTATTTATAAAATCGTAAATAAAATGATAGAGGTAGGTATAGTGGCGAAAGACCATTTAGGCAGACTGGTTCCGTCTGAAACTTTTGGTGAAATTGCAAAACTGGGTTTCGTCACGGCCGGCTTCCCAGCTTCTGTAGAGGAAGAATTAACCGACACAATAAATCTAGACGATATGCTAGTCGGGAAGAAAGAACTAACTTATATGTTGGAAGTAGACGGCGACTCAATGATTGACGCGCATATAGAGAAAGGGGACATGGTCTTAGTGGAAAAGACTAGCCAAGCAAAAAACGGGCAAATAGTTATCGCCGAAGTGGACGGAGAGTTTACAATGAAATATTTCCGCAAAAATGGAAACAAAATCTGGCTTGAACCTGCAAATAAAAATTATAAACCTATTTACCCAAAACACAGCCTGAATGTTATTGCGATATTAAAAGCAGTAATTAGGAAGTATTAATCTTTTTTAATGTTATAATTGATATAACCTATTTATATGTCCCCAAAAACCAAGAAAAAAAATTTAGGACAGTTTTTTACCTCCAATGTCGATTATATATTCCAAGGATTTAAAAAATTTGTAAAAAACAAGAATGTTACCGACCCCTTTGCGGGAAATGGAGATTTGCTAAGATGGGCAAACACCCATAGCGCTTACTCCGTTCAAGGTTTTGATGTAGATGAAACTCTAAAATCGAAAATTGTTTGTATAAATGATAGCTTATTAAATCCACACAACTATGATTTCGTGATAACTAATCCACCCTATTTAAATGTGAATAAGGCAGATCAAATAACAAAGGAAAAATATTTTCTATCCAGAAAGGAAAAATATGAAGACTTATATCATATATCCCTAGAATCTATTCTGGGAAGCAAGGAGGGTATTATTGTAGTACCAATCAATTTTCTGTCCGCGGAAAATTCTAGAAGAATAAGGGAAATATTTTTCCATAAATTCGAAATTGTAGAGTTAAACATATTTAAAAATCAAGTCTTTGATGATACATCCTACAATGTTATATCTTTTTACTACAAACAGAAGAAAAATGTGCTCAAAAGAGCTAATAAAGTTAATGCGACTATTTTTCCAGAAGGCAAAAAAATATTTTTTGAGTTGAGAAAAGAAAATTATTGGCAATTCGGTGGCGATTTCTTAAAACAGATTCAAGGCATGAAGAATTATTTAGGAGTAAAAAGATTAACGCGAGAACATATAGATAATGGTAAAGAGGAAATAATGTTGGCTATACAAAATCCCAAGAATGTAACTAGGTTGAAAGTTAGTACAAAAACAAAAAAACTCTTGTTTAATAATATTATGGTTTTAAAAGCAATTGATAGCAAAAATGGAGAGAGAATTAAACTAGATGATATTAGAAATTATAAGGTGAGTGCTATTGTTGGTAAAAATTCTTCACGCAACATTGCCCATTTGATACTTGATAAAAATATTTCTATTACAAAACAGACAGAATTAATCAAAAAATTTAATACAATTCTAAACGAAACCAGAGAAAGATACTTCTCTCTTTTCTTGACTAATTTCAGGGACAATGGTAGAAAAAGAATATCCTTTGATTTTAGCTACAAATTTTTAAATTATTTGTATTTCAAAGATAAAAATAGGGAATTAATCAATCTATGACTAGATTACCGGATTACGACAAGGAATTCAAAAAGAAAATCAAGAATAATTTTAATGAGGTTATTTCTTTACTTGATGAAAAAGAAGAAGGAATGGTTAAAAAAGTTGCTACATTTTCAAGTAATTTTGATTTCAGAGACGCGAGTGTCAAATCTAAAATTAGAAGAGATAAAATATTTCGCGCTCATTTCGCAAAAGATCCTGGTAAGCAAAATATTTATCAAGCTTTAGCTGCAAAATACATTCAAAATATAAAAGGAGTAAAAAATTTTGTCAGCTTAGGTAATAATGCAAAAGTTGTTTCAAGCGGAGCAGTAATGACCAGGACACAGTTTAGGTCACTGGGAGGGGTAGATGAAGCAAAAACAATAGATTTTGAGTGGGATTATAACAGCCGTCATTTTTATGCCTCTCATAAATATACTAAGGACAAAAGAGGAGGAGGAGCACAGAGTAATCAATATAAAGATGTTCAAATCTTTATTCAACAGGTTAATCCGTCCACACTACGGAATACTTACTTCTTAGCCATATGCGATGGTAATTTTTATAATGGTAAGGACACTATATCTAACACAACAAGAATGGAAAGATTAAAAAATATAACAAACAACCGGAATGTTTTTGCTATGAGACTTGGGGATTTAAAGGCATGGTTGGAAAACAATTTTTATTCAAAGAAATAAAACAAAAACACCCATAACAGGTGTTTTTGTTTTCCTACATTTCTCTCGAGATAAAATTATTTAACTGCATCCTTCAAAGCTTTTGAAGCTCGGAACTTTGGAACTTTCGTGGCAGCCACTTTGACCGCTTCTCCGGTCTTAGGATTGCGAGCCATGCGAGCAGCTCTCTGCTTTACGGAAAAGATTCCGAAACCGGCAACCGATACTTCGCCGCCCTTTTTCATGGTGCCGATGATAGCATCAAACAGACCGTCAACGACTTCCTCAGCCTGCACCTTCGTGCCGCCAAGTTTTCCATGTACCCATTCAGCTAATGCTTGTTTATTCATATGTTTTTTAAAAATGATTATTAATTATTTCGACCCTGCCTCACTTGCCCCACCGTAGCGGGAAGAAACGGAGGCAAATCACCCTTATAATTACTACTTATGTAGTCCTATACATTATATATCAAGGGTTTTTTAAGGCAAGGGACACAAAATAAGGACATTTTTATCGAGCGTATTCAATAACGCGTGTTTCGCGTATCAATGTTACTTTTATCTCGCCTGGATACTTGAGTTCTTGCTCTATTTTTATAGCGATATCGCGGGCCGTAAGCTTGGCTTCGGCATCCGAGATCTTTTCAGGCGTTACGAATATGCGTATTTCGCGTCCCGCCTGCAAGGCGTATGATTTTTCAACTCCGGGGAAAGTGTTAACCAATGTTTCAAGTTCCTGAAGTCTCTTTAAGTAATTTTCTACCGAATCTCGACGTGCGCCGGGACGGCCCCCCGAGATTGCATCGGCAGTTTGCACGATGATAGACTCTATTGTTTCGTATGGATAGTCTTCATGGTGAGACTTCATCGCTGTAATGATGCGCTCATCGGCTCCGAATTTCTGCAGGATGCGCATGCCTATTTCAACGTGCGTACCTTGAACTTCGTGATCCAGCGCTTTACCAATGTCGTGCACTAATGCTCCAGCTTTCGCTATCGCCACATCTGCGCCCAACTCTTCGGCAATCATGCCGGCAATGTGCGCCATCTCTATGGAATGCTGAAGAACATTCTGTCCATAACTGGTACGGAAATATAATCGTCCGATAATGGCAATAATGCGCGGGTCGAAATTAAATATTCCGCATTCATAAACCGCCTGCTCGCCCTTTTCTTTTATTATTTTATTTATTTCTTCTCTTGCTTTCTCTACCAGCTCCTCAATCTTGGCTGGCTGAATGCGTCCGTCCAGAATCAAATTCTCAAGCGCCAATCTCGCAACTTGTCTTCGAATAGGATCGAAAGAAGAGATAACAATCGAGCCCGGAGTATCGTCCACGATAAGCTCAACCCCAGAAGCTCTTTCAAAAGCCCTGATATTGCGTCCTTCCTTGCCGATGATTTTGCCCTTGATTTCATTGTTCGGGATAGATACTACAGTAGTCATAAGCTCGGAAGCGGTACTTGAAGCCAAGCGTTGAATAGAGGTGGCTAGTATATCCTTCGCCCTTCTATCCAACTTTTCTTCGTTGCTGTTTTCTAGTTTTTGAATTCTGATTACAATATCTTCTTCGTACTTTTTCTCCACGTCTTTTAATAGTTCTTCCTTTGCTTCTTCTTCGGAGAGCCTGGCTACTCTTTCTAATTCAATTTTCTTTTCTTCCTCAATCTTCGATACTTTTTCTTGAATCCTTTTTATTTCCTCAACTTTTACTTTAATATCTTCAACTTCCTTATTTACTTCCACTTGGCGAGCGTCCAGAAATTCGTCCTTTTTTATAAGCCTTTTTTCCGTTTCTTTAAACTCTTGCTCTTTCTTTTTCTCTTCTTCGTGGAGTTCCGCCAACCTTGCCTCAGATGCCTTTTTTGCTTCGTCTGTTATTTTTTGCGCCTCTTCTTTGGCGCCGACCATCATTTGTTTGATGTCGATTTCAATTGAACGTCTTTTGCCGAGCGCATGAATCAAGCGAAGATAGTATCCGATACCCACGCCCAAAAGGAGCACTCCGACCCCAATTAGAATTATTGTTATTAAACTCATAAGCCGTATGTCGGCTTATAAGAACAAGCCACTATATCTTTAGTTCTTTTTCTCTATTAGAAAAGATTTGAAAATTCACTTTTTCTTCTGAAAGCTTCATAATATATGGAATATTCCTATAAACTGACTTTAATTAAGCAAAATAAATTTGTAAAAATCAACACTACAAGTATAACAAAAAGTGGTATTTCTGTCTAGTCGACTTGTTTTGAAACTCCTGCTTTGGACTTAGTGACTATTTCATCGACAATCCCGTACTTTTTTGCCTCTTCGGCGTCCATAAAGAAGTCTCTTTCCACATCTTTTTCTATCTGCGCGAAAGATTTACCAGTGTTTTTCGCCAAAAGTTTATTTAAATTATCTCGTGTCTTTAAAATATGTTTTGCAGTTATGGCAATATCGGAAGCTTGTCCCTCTACTCCGCCCAACGGCTGATGAATCATCACTTCAGCATTCGGCAGAATAAAACGTTTACCCTTTTTTCCTGCGGACAAAATAATAGCTCCACCCGAAGCGGCGAGTCCCACGCAGAAAGTAGCAACATCTGGTCGCACGTGATTGATGGTGTCCACTATCGCCATAGTGGAAGTTACTGATCCGCCGGGAGAATTTATATAAAGATAAATATCCTTTTTTGTGTCTTCAGATTCCAAAAAAAGAAGCTGGGCAATAATAATATTTGCGGTATGGTCGTCTATCGGACCGCCCAAAAATATAATGCGCTCGCGCAAAAGCCGTGAATAAATATCATAAGCTCGCTCCCCGAATTGTGATTTCTCGATAACAGTTGGTATAAGCATGATTTTCTATTATTGCCCGTCCCGTAGGAAGCTCTATTTCCTTCGGGATAGGTATTAACATGCTTGTATTATATACACATTTAAGTGATTTTTCAAGTTTTAAATTAAAGTAAGTTTTCCACCTGCTTATCGGCAGGCAGACTTGCCTTCTATTTTTAAAGTGCTACCATTCTACTTAATGTGTAAAGCAGTAAAAAGAAATAACAAAAGCGCCTCGCCACGTTATATTTTCTCGTTTCATATTTCTCCAATAATCCCCGTTATAAAAGCTCCAATCGGAGTTATTTTTTTGTCTAATCATTAAACAATGAATTATGAAAAAATTGTGGGATAAAAAAGGAAGCGGTAAAACAAACAAAAAGATTGAAGACTATACAGTCGGCGTGGACTATTTGCTTGATTTGGAACTTCTGCCATATGACATACAAGGCACTATGGCTCACGCTAAAATGTTGTACAAAATAAAAATACTAAACGCCAAGGAACTCAAAACTTTGCTTACAGGTCTAAATAAAATTTTATCTTTATGGAAAGCTCGCAAATTCAAAATTGATAAATCACAAGAAGATGGACACACGGCTATTGAAACATATCTAACGGAAAACTACAGTGATGTTGGCAAGAAAGTTCATACCGGCAGAAGCAGAAACGACCAATCTCTGACCATGACACGACTTTTCAGTAAAGAAAAACTTTTTCAAGTTAAAAAAGAAGTACAGAATATTATAAGGAGTTTAGAAGGGCAAATTAAAAAACGGGGTAAAATAAAAATGCCCGGCTATACACATATGCAAAGAGCTATGCCGAGCTCTGTCGGTATGTGGCTCGGCTCTTTTCACGCCAGTCTAGAAGATGACCTAATTTTACTCGACGCTATGATGAAAATCATAGATCAAAACCCGCTCGGTTCTGCGGCGGGGTACGGAGAGAATATTCTCGGTTTGAATAGAAAATTTACCACTAAAGAATTAAGCTTTAAGAAAGTTCAAGAAAATCCGATATATTGCGCAATGTCTCGTGGCAAGTTTGAAAATATGGTTTTACAAATTATCTCAAATGTAATGTTTGATATTGGCAAAATTTCTAGCGATTTACTTTTGTTTACTACTAAAGAATTTGATTTTTTTACCTTACCGGATTCTTTCAAAACAGGTTCAAGTATCATGCCCCAGAAAAAAAATTATGATGTGCTTGAACTAATTCGAGGGAATGTTGGTATTTTCAACGGCTATCAACATCAAATAGAAAATGTGGTAAAGAATTTACCTCTGGGATATAACCGAGATTTCCAGCTTACAAAAGAGCCATATATTAAAGGAATGAAACTTGCTCTTGACACGATAGAAATAATGACTTTAATTGTAAAGAATTTAAAAGTAAAAAAGCAAAATTTAGAAAATGCCTGCACCCCAGAGCTTTATGCTACAGATGAAGCGTTAAAATTGGTGAAAAAAGGGAAAAGTTTCCGCGAAGCTTACCAAGAAATAAAAGAAAAATTTTATTAATATATTTGGTCGTTTGTTTTTATAAAAAGTTTTTAACAATAGTATGAATAAGGTGAATAAATACGTGAAAGTTGCTTCTTATGAAGGAAAGGTGGGTGAAGTGAAAAAAATTGTCCTACTGTACTCTGGCGGGCTTGACACTAGTGTAATGTTGAAATGGATACAAGATAATTATAAAGCGAAAGTTATAACTCTTACCCTAAACCTGGGCCAACAGCACGATGACCTGGAAGCAGTAAAAAACAAAGCATTAAAATTGGGCGCGGTAAAAGCGATAACCCTGGATGCGAGAGAAGAATTTGCTCGCGACTATATATCTAAAGGCATAAAAGCAAATTCTTGTTATCAGGGAAACTATCATTTGTCCACGGCAATTGGTAGAGCAATTATAGCAAAAAAAGCTGTTGAAGTAGCGAAGAGAGAAGGAGCGGATTGCGTCGCTCATGGTTGCACCGGAAAAGGGAACGACCAAGTAAGGATTGATAGCTATATCACAACCCTTGATTCAACCATCAAAATAATTGCGCCCGTAAGAGAATGGAATATGGATCGCAATGAAGAAATCCTTTATGCGAAGAAACACAAAATACCAGTTCCAGCCACGGTTAATTTTCCTTATAGTGATGATGACAATATGTGGGGCATAACTTGGGAGGGTGGAGAAATAGTTAACCCCGCGCTTATCCCTCCAGTGAAGAAATTTTTGACTACTTATAATACTCCCGATAAAGCCCCCAATAAGAGAGAGTTAGTAAAAATTGGTTTTCAAAAAGGAATTCCATTTTCTTTCAATGGAGAAAAGATGAAAATCTCGGAGTTAATTATGAAGTTAAATAAGGTAGCAGGGAGGCATGGCGTAGGGACCTTTCATATTTTAGAAGACAGATTGGTTGGCCTTAAGAATAGGGGAGTTTATGAACAACCCGCGGCCCATGTGATTATTGAAGCGCATAAAAATCTAGAAAAATACGTTTCCACTAGAACCCTAAATGAGTTGAAGCAAACTCTGGATATAAAATGGAGCTATGCCTGCTATGGAAGTCTTTGGTATGACCCGATGATACAAGCAATTAATGCTTTCAATGATGATGTTAATAAAAAAGTCACAGGGACGGTGACAGTACAACTCTTTAAAGGAATAGCTACAGTGGTAGCGCTTACTTCTCCTTTTGCCCTCGATTATGTGTCGTTTAACAACAACGAAGGATATAAATTTAATGTGAATAACAGCGCTAGCTTTATTGAAATATATTCACTACAGATGAAATTGGCGAATAAACTTAAAGATAATAAAAAATAGAAAAATGCAAAAACCTTTCATAAATCCATGGAATCTAAAAAAGCAAATGCTTAGAGCCATTGAAGAGAATGGAGGTTTTGTGAATTGTCACGCGCATTTTGACAAGGCTTATTTTATAACTCGAGACGGGCTGGATAAAGCGATGGTTGATATGGAAGTAAAGTGGCGCATGAGTGATGGTATAAAATTGGAGAGCACAGTGGAAGACATAAAAGTAAGAATAAAACGAGCTTTGGATTTTCTTGTGAAACAGGGATGCAAGCTAACTTGCACTTTTGTAGATGCTTATGATGTTGTCGGACACAAAGCGATAGATGCAGCTAATGCAGTTAAAGAAGAATATAAAGATAAAATAACCTTGCTTACTATTACCCAACCACTTGGCGGACTGGTTGATGAAAAAGCAAGAGTTCTTTATGAAGAAATTACGGCCAAAGCTGATATTGCCGGTGGCTTGCCGTCCAAAGATCGCCCGCATGATTTGGAACACTTAGATTATCTTTTTGAAATTGCAAAAAAATTAAATAAACCTGTTCACGTGCATATCGATCAAGAAAATAATCCCAATGAGCGTGATACGGAGAAATTGATTGCGGCAGTGATACGCCATGGTTATCAAAATAGGACTGTCGCTGTCCATACCATATCTATTTCCGCCCAGCCAAAAGAATATCGCATGAAAATTTATAAGGAAATGGCAAAGCTTGGCATTGCGGTGGTAGTGTGTCCTTCGGCTGCTCTTTCTATGCGACAACTTGATCAGTATTTTGCTCCAGTCCACAATTCCATAGCGAATGTGCCGGAAATGCTGGAAGCTGGCGTACTTGTTGGTCTGGGGGTAGATAATATAGCAGATTTTTACGAGCCTTTTGTAGATGGTGATATGTGGGTTGAATTACGCTTAATGCAAGAAGCCTGCCGATATTACAATCTTGATGAATTGGTAAAAATTGCTTCTACTAATGGAGCAAAAATACTGGAATATTAAGTAAAATTTATTGATTCTCTAGAAAAACAAAGATTTTTTCGTTGGTAAGAACGCCCTCAACATGCATGCGAGCGCGTTTCGGATCTGCTTCTTTGTAGTGTTCCAATATGGCAGCAACTTCTTTTGCCACTTGTTCTTCGTCAGCAACTATTTTCTCTGTTTTTGCTATTTCATTTAAGACAATAGCCAACTTTGCTTTTTTCTCTGCATCGGTCCTAAATTCTTTCCTTAAATCTTCGACTGTTTTATTTAAATGTTTCAAATAATCCTCAAACTTTAATCCCATTTGCGAAATATCGGATTCCATTTTATACAAAATTTTATCAAGTTCTAATCCGACCAGAATATCCGGTACTTCTATTTCGCTATCTTCAAGTATTTTCTCGATGATTTTTATTCTAATTTTCTCTTTGGCTTGGTTTTCTTTTTCTAGTTTGATATTCTCTTTAAGTTTTTCTCTAAAATCCGCCACATCTTTAAATGGCCCAAGACTTTGCACAAAACCATCATTAAATTCCGGAAGCTCATCCGAAGGACGGTCCTTAGGAAGGCTTTTTAAAGGACCGTCCTTTAAATTTGGAGTTTCAGCTATGTGTTTTTTTGGTGCCCTAGATTTCTTGATATCCATTATTGTATTTTCTAAATCCTCATCGGTGACGACAATTTTTTTCTCTCCATCAGTAATTTTGTCTAATATTTCCTTAGCCACCTTTTTATAATCGGGGAGCTTTATTTCCGGCATTACCGCGGTTTTTATCTTAAACCCCAGTGGATTGTTTCTGGCGAGCTTAGTAATGAAAATTTCTGGCCGGCCAATAACATCCAGCGCGTCTATTTTTTCTTTTTCATTTATTTCTTCAAGAATTTTCGGATAATGCTCGTTGAGCGCAAGTTCAGCCATTTCTTCCAGGATTTTTATTTCCGGTATGTTGGCAAGTAAAACATTCTCAGGGACTTTTCCTTTTCTAAAACCATCAAGATCAATATTCTCGCCAAGTTTCTTCAAGGCGCTGTTAAAATAAGTCTCAAAAATTTGAGCCTCCAATTCACCTTCAATTTCCACTTCGCTTTTGGGAAGTTTTCTAACTGATACACGCATACATCTCTAGTTTACAGCCTCCAAATCAACGTCAATATTCGTATCAGTAGTATTGAGATCTTGTTCCAATGCGTCCAGTGCGGCAGAATCCTGATTTGTTACGACTTCAAATTGAAGTAATTCTTCCGCAGTCTTCTGGTTTGATAGCCAAATGTATATTCCACCAGCCACCAAAACAACGATGATTATTATTAATCCTAGAAACGCTCCGTTTGATTTTTTTTCTGGTTCCATTTTATTTTAGTTAATTAATAAATTTATTGAGTAGTTGTTTCCGTAGAAACAGGAGTAGTTGTAGTAATAGGAGTTGTCGTAGTGGTGGTTGTAGAAACAAGAGTAGTTGTAGTAGCGCCCGCCGTAACCTCTATTTTTGCTTTTACTGCATCCTTTAATGACTTGATTGCATCATTGAGGGCCCGATGAGCTTCTTTTATAAGAGCTTGTGTTTCTTGGGCCAATGTTCTTAATTTTGTTTTATTTTCTGCTGAAAGCTGGTCTGTAGAAGTCGCAAGCAATGCGTTGGCTTCCGTTGTTTTTGTTTTGGCATCATTTATTTTTGTTTCAGCTTTTATCACTAGGGCCTCTGCGCTCGCCACGTCTACCCCTTTTAGTTCAAGCGCGGCTACTTGAGAATTTACTTTTTCCACTAATTTATTTATTCTTTCTACGGCATTATCAAATCTCTCTAAAGCTTTTTCCCTACCTGTAATTCTCTCTTCCTCTCTCTGTGCTTTAGCAACATCTCTTTCTTCTTTTATTTTATTTCTTAAATCTTCCATTTTCTGTTTGATTTCTTCTCTCTTGGCATCCAACTCAGCCTTGATTTGTTCCCTGGAATCTTGCATTTTTTCTCGGGCATCTTGCATTGCTTTTATCGCCTCCTCTCTTTTCTGTTTTAGTTCCGCTTTTTGCTCATCCGAAAGCTGGCCGCCACTTGCTTCTATTGCAGCCCTGACGCTATCGCCTATTTCTCGCATTTCTCTTGTCGCTCCTTCTCTCTGTATTTTCATCGCAATCCTTCTGACAAATAAGCCAGTATATCTCGTAACGGTATTCTTTGCGTCAAACCTTTTTATAGGAAGCATTCTCTACCGCAGAACGCTCCAGATCTACAAACCAAACGACAAAGTAGATAAAGCCGTGCTCGGCTACAGCAAACACTTGAGCGTTATCGGTATCCTCGGTGGCCTTTCGGCTA
>Ga0209541_10006923_pt1 | contig 19163 bp, 23 predicted proteins | sample RifCSPlowO2_01_FD_184027 | JGI IMG/M metagenome (GOLD analysis project Ga0209541, IMG submission 184027) | Groundwater microbial communities from Rifle, Colorado - Rifle CSP2_plank lowO2_0.1 (SPAdes) (version 2) | ecosystem: Environmental > Aquatic > Deep subsurface > Groundwater | place... | reverse complement strand
GTTTGGTTCATATAATTCAAAACAAGAACCCTTACTTTTATTTTTCGGTTTTAGAATTATTATCTTCGAGGGTCTACCCAACTGTCAAAGTTGGGTTATAAAATGGATACACTTGAAAGTGAATTGACTCAAGAAGAACTTAGCAAAGTTGAAGAATTTTATCGAAGATTAAAACAGCCTGATTTAGATCATGTTAAAAAAGTAGTCAATTCAGTTGATGCTGTTGCGAACAATTATTTTTCTTCAGGTGAACAAAATAGTAATTACTGGGCTTTCTGTAATGATGGAAAAGTTGGAACTCCATTTTTCGCTGCTTATATGGTGGGTGGATACCTTAACAAAGAGGGTAAAAGACCAGATATTGATTTACTTGTCGCGACAAACATGAGATGGACAAATGGATTTCTTAATTCTGATGAATGGTCAAGACGACCTGATGATTGGGATCCGATATGGGCACAATTAGTCGCTAAATTTGGCGAAGGATACTCAATTCAGAGAGAAGGCGATCTCCCGACTGATTATAATATTGGAGCAACAAAAGGTAAAATTTTAATTACAATAACTCCTACTGAAGGAAAGAAACTTGATGTTAGTTATGTTAGAAGTTGGCAAGAAGAAGGATTCCTATTTATTGATGAAGAGCAATTTCATAAATTAGATGTTGGGAAAAAAGGAGAACCTCTTTCAAGACTTCCACTTTACAGAGCAACATCAGGTGTAAGAATACCACAAATGAGATGGTAGTCCCGCCTCTCCTATTTTAAGGTCTTTTTCTCAATTGTAACTAATCTGTGTTAAATCCTTCCGACTACAAAGTAGGAGGAATTACGCTAGCAAAGTCAGAAATCAACGCGTCTTCTAATGAGCGAAAGTGATACATAAAATAAAAGAATAAAGGGGCAAAAGTTTAATTCCAATTATTACAATATTCCGCAAATCCTTTACATACCCTATCCGTTAAACCTTGAGGTATAGGCTTATCTGAATATAGATTTACTAGTACTCCAGTAGCAGACATATATAAAATTCGAAGGTTTCCATCGATACTTTGTCCATTTGATTCAAATCCAAACATACCTCCAATATTATCAGGTCTATTATGTGGATTACCTTCTAAACGAGTTACGGGAACCCCTACAAGTTCTACAAAATGATCATAAGCAACTTGCCAACCGCAACCACATCTTTGGTCTTCTTCCTTTCTATTTCCCATTAGAAACTGTCTTCTATAACCACCATCATAAGGAACATCAGCCACATCAAATTCACCAAATCCCAATTCTTTATCTCGTTTCCAAACAGTGACTGGTTTTTCTCTTTCTACTTTTTCTTCAGCTAATCTTTCTTCAGTAACTACCAAATCTTGAAATGGCATTTTATTTCCTCCACACCCCCTTAGTAGACGAGAATGTATATTACTTTTTAAGCTTTTTGCTCCTTACCATTTTTGGCGTTGATTTCTGATTGGATATAATCGCTGTTATAATCCTTTTACCTTACAAAGTGGGGTAAAACTTCGTCCGAAGAGTAATTTTGAGAGGCGTTCGTTTCAGTTAGGCGAACAAAGTGAGCAATAAAGAACAGGTATCAAGGGACAAAAACTTAAGCACCGAAAGATTTATAAATAATGTTGTTACTCCACAGTTATTATGATATATAAAATTCAGGGTAAACAATTACCATATGATGGCGGAGAATGTGGACTATATAAATCTCGTAATCCTATAGAAAGAATGGAATATGCTGTAATGGATATTAACCTTTTAGTAACTGCGATTAATGGTATGCCATTGCAAAAAGCTGTTGAGGCTGTGACTCAACTTAAAGACCAAGCAACTGAACAAGCAAAGTGGCAACATACTCCACAAAATGCAGGATTTCCTATTTTAAGACAGCTTCCGAGTTCTGACATTAGTATAACTAAAGTAAGAGGAAACATCCAGAATACTGAAAAATTTTGCAATGATGTTCTAAATGCTTTAGGTGGAAAATAAGTTTTTGCCTAGTTCTATATTTAGCCGATTTTTTTATTGAGTTTAACATCAGGATTAAACAACCAGAAGGGCTCAAGTAGAATGAAATGACCTCGAGAGTTTTTTCTGAAAGAAAAAATTTGGGAAAATCCTGCAATGATTTTCTGTTTAAGCCCTGTTATGTCTTCCGGGGGCTTTAGCCCGAGAGCCCAATGTCATTAAGTTAAGCCTTAACTTTCTTTTTTGTGATTATCACATAGACTCTTTTTCCTAAATACTTTCTAGGAACATCTGCTTTAGCAGAGGTTCCAATAGGCGTTACAACTCTTTCTAAAAAACCTTCTACTTCATCTTCCCTTAAAAATAGCTTTCCTTTATTAAGTTTAATTATTCTCATAATAAGATAACTATAGATAACTATATAAACTTTTCGGTATTACATATTTTATGAAAAGAAAGAGGAAAAAGAGTAAGAAATTTATTAATTACATTAGAAATCAAATTTATTCTAAACAATTTTTAGAATCTAATAGAAAATCTGATAAAGATTTTACAAGAAAAAGAAAATTAACTTTTCCAAAAATAATCTTGTTTATGCTAAATTCTATAAAGAAATCTTTACAAAAAGAACTTACAGAGTTTTTTCTGAATTTTTCTAACGAAAAGAATATAACCAACTCTGCTTTCTGTCAAAGCAGAATGAAATTAAGTCATAAGGCATTTATAGAATTAAATGACGGCATTATTAAAGAATTTTACACAGATAATATTTTCAATTTATGGAATGGATTTAGATTGCTGGCAATTGATGGAAGCAGACTTCAGCTTCCACTTTCTTTAGAACTTATTGAGGATTTTGGTTTTGCAGAAAATCAAGGAGCAGTCCCTGTTCCAATGGCACAAGCTTCTTCTTGTTATGATTTATTAAATAATATGATTATAAATTCAGAAATAGACAGATATGAAACCAGCGAATACAATTTAGCCTTAAAACATTTACAAAAATGTCAATTTGAAAAAGATTTGTTAATATATGATAGATATTATGATGGAATGTGGTTTATGTTCTATCATATATTAAATAAAAAAGATTTTATTATAAGAATGGCAAGGAACTCTATCAATGAAGTTCAAAACTTTTTTAGTTCCAATGAGGAATCTAAAATAATTGAAATTACTAAATTGCATCAAGATTCAAAAGATCAGCTTAAAAAATTAGGCCTTGAATTTAATCCTTTCAAAATAAGACTTGTTAAGGTAATACTTGATAATGGAGAAATTGAGGTTTTGGCAACCTCTCTTCTCGATGAAAAGAAATATCCAAATAAAGAATTTAAATGGCTTTATGGGAAAAGATGGGACATTGAAACAAACTTTGATCATTTGAAAAATCATCTGATGATTGAAGATTTTACAGGTATTTCAAGTTTATCAGTTTTGCAGGATTTTTTTGTAAGCATGTTTATGGCAAACATGCAGCAAATTTTTATTAGTGAAGCACAAGATGAATTGCAAAACCAAAAAAAAGATACCAAATACGAATATAAAATTAATAAAAATCTTTCTTTTGGATTTATGAAAGATAGATTTATAAAAATATTATTAGATAAAAATGCTGATAGAAATATAAAAGATTTAAAAGAATTATTTAAAATAAACCCTTCTCCAATTAGAAAAGGAAGAAGTTTTCCGAGAGTTTATCATAAAACAAGAAAAAAGTTTTATATGAAAAAGAAAAGAGCAGTTTGATATATTTAGTTTTATTCTTAGAAAAGGATTAGCTCTGCTTATTTAATTTAATTGAAATTTTGGTATTGGGAAAATTTCTGGTTTAAATTCTGCAAGTTAGAGGATTGTTTTTAAGAAATTTAACGAGGTGAAATTCCTTAACTTAATGGAATTGGTAACCTGCCCCCACGAGAACAAGAACTTAAAGGTACATGTTCCTTAAAAATATCTCTAAAATATCCCCTTGCTACTCCTTAAGATTTCAAATAACAATTTGACCAAAAGTTTTAGATTTCCTCTAATTTGTGCAGATTCTAATGCTTCATAATATTTATGTTTTATAGAATTTGGGATATTTATCATAGGGAAATTATTCTTATGTAATATAAAATTCATTAACAATCTTCCAGTTCTACCATTTCCATCAACAAATGGATGCACTGTTTCAAATCCTGCATGGAAATAAGCTGAAACTATTAGCGGATGTAATTTTTCTTTATTTTTAGAGTACCAAAATAAAAGTGATTTTATTTCTTTTGGAACATCTTCTGGTTTTGGAGGAAGCCAATCTGTACCTCTTATATACACTTGCAAATTTCTAAAACACCCAATTTGCGTTTTTAATTCTTCTTTTAGAGTATCCTTGACAACAATTTTATGCAAATCACAGATAAATTCTTTAGTTACATCTCCATTATAACTTAAGATAAAATCAAAAGCTTTTTTATGATTTAAAACCTCATTTATTTCTCTCATTGATTTTCTGGGGGTTATGCCTTCAAAGAGTAACTGTGCTGTCTCCTGTAGTGTGAGTGTATTTCCTTCAATCGCAGTAGAATTATAAGTAAAATCAGAAGTAAAAACTTCATATCTATTTTCAAAACTTTCTTTTGGTTGTTTTTTATATTTTTCCTTTATATTTTCTAACTCTTTTATTTCTTGTTCTGTTAGTAAGTTATTTAGGTATAGTAATGTCTTATCTGCATTTTTTCCTTTTTTTAAAATTTCTTTTTTATTTAAATCAACTCCAAGATAAACTCTTTCCTTGTTAACCTTTTTTCCCTTTCTTATAGATTTAACTCTATAATAATACTTTTTTCCATTTTTTTCTTTTATTTCAGTATAGGGCATAATTTTTATACGTCTACACAGTATATAAATTTAACTGTTGTGTGGACGTGATTATGAGAAAGCTTAGTCAAGGGGGGGGTTCATAACCCCCAACTTTTATTTTTAGGGTTTTATCGTCGATGTTAAGAACGCCCCCACGAAACCCAAGAAACAATGTTCTGGTTTATACTATCACCACAAAGGTTATAAATAAGGAGGTTCTTAGTATATCATGGCATTTGAAAGAATAAGAATCCATAACCAGAGTCTTGATGATGGAGTAAGGAGAATAGAAGCAAATTCAGATATTTGTGAATCAGAAAAGAAAGACTTGATGGAGTTCATAAGACTTGGAAAGCTTGGAAAAATCAATAAGAGGAAGAAACATACAGATTCCCGATGTATGAAGTATCTGGATATTTTAAGAATTCCATTAACCTATTTTAAAAAAGATTGTTCAGAAATAACTATTGAAGAGATGGAAAAATTTGATGAATGTTTATCAAATGATGAAATTAGAAATAAAAGAACTGGTAAAACTCTTGCACAAAACACCAAAGTTGAAATAAGAAAACTTTTCAAAGTTTATTTAAGATGGAAATTAAGAGAAGACCCATTAAAATATCAAAAATTAACTGACTGGTTAGATACTACTTACAAATCAAAAACTCCTGAATATTTATCTGAAGAGGAGATAATTGCACTTTTAGATGGATGTAAAAATGATACTGAAAGATTTATTGTTTGTGTTTTATTTGATAGTGGTGCAAGAATTGAAGAATTTATTAATCTTAGATTTGAAGATGTTACAGAACCTACACAGGATTTTCCTTATTATATGTTTGATTTCAAGGAAGAGTATAGTAAAACAAAAGGAAGAAAGATAGGGATGTATTGGTTAAAAAGTGAAACTATCATCAGAAAATATCTAAAATCAATAAAATCAACAAAGAAAGATGAACAATTATTTAGTGGAAGTTATGATAATACCAGAAAATTTCTTAAAAGATTAGGATGGAGAGTTTTAAACAGAAATGTTCATCCCCATCTTTTTAGACATGCATCAGCAACTTATTATGCTTCAAGACTTAATCGTCAGGAACTATGCATTAGATATGCCTGGTCTTTTACAAGCAGTATGCCGGATTTATACATTGCAAGAGCAGGTTTAGACCAAAGAAAGATAATGGAGACTTTCAAATCTGAAGGAATGCAAAAGTTCAGAGAAGAAAATGATGAATTAAAAACACAAATGATAGAACTTCATTCCAAACTTAAACTATTAGAAATTTTTAAAGAAAAATCCGTTGAACAGATTAACCAGATTTATGAAGAACTCAAAGAATTAAGACAATTGCAAATTATGCAAAAAGAATTAATAAATAATAATTAAGGATTTTACAAACCAATTAATTTAAAAACTACCAGATTTTATAACTAGTAAGGTGATATATTTATGAAAAACGCTAAACTCATCATACCAATTTTAATTATAGCTGTAATTATTGTTGGAGCTTTATTTGTAATTTATCCAAAACAAAAGGAAGCAAAGATTGTAAAAATCGGATATTTGCCAATAATGGCAAGTTTACCTTTGTATGTTGCCCAAGAAAATAATTATTTTGTGGAGCAAGGAGTTCAAATAGAAACAACACAATTACAATCAAGTAACCAATTAGTAGATGCTTTAGTAAGAGGAGATATAGATATTGTTGTTGAAACTTCTGCTGTTCCTGCTCTTATTGCTGAAACCATAGACTCAGGAAAGCTAAAAATATTTTCCGCAAGTGACATAACTCCTGAAACTCCATTTGATTCATTAATTGTTAAAACGGGGTCTTCTTTAAACTCTCTTAAAGATTTAGAGGGTAAAAAAATTGGAGTATTTCCAGGAAGTACTGCAACAAATTTGTTAAAGAAATTTTTATCTGATAATAATGTAGATACCTCAAAAATAGAATTTATACAAATTGTTCCAGCAAATCAATTACCTGCTTTATATGAAGGCTCAATTGATGTTTTACATGCCTATGAACCAACAACAGCAATAGCATTAGAAAGTGGAAATGCAAAATTGCTTTATAGTTCCATTTATGCAAAACAATTAAATCATAATCCCCAGGGAATTGCTTTAATTTCAACAAAGTTTATATCTGAGAATCCAAATTTAGCAAAAAAAACAATTGAAGCATTTAATCAAGCATCAGACTTCATAACAGAAAATGATTCTGAAACAAGAGAACTTGTAATTAAATATGTTAAGGTTGAAAAGAATGTTGCAAATAATGTTGTATTTCTTTATATGAGCAGGTCTGATAAAATAAATGAGGATGCTCTGCAATCTTATGCAGATATGCTTTATGATATTGGAGAGATGGAAAATAAGATAAATGTTAGGAGGATGTTATATGAAGGGTAATAACTTGTGGAAAATGGGGGGAATTCTGATTATTATTCTGATTTTAGTTGGAGTTTTATTCTTTAGTCAGAATAAAGAAAACAGAGAAGTTATAAGGATAGGATATCTGCCGATTACCGCTTCATTGCCTCTTTTCATTGCACAAGAAAAAGGGTATTTTACAGAACAGGGTTTAAATGTTGAATTAGTAAAATTTGAAACGAGTAATCAAGTTATAGACTCTTTGGTAAGAGAGGATATTTCTGTTGAAGCTGGAACTTCTTCTTTTGTGACACTAACAGCATTACAAACAGAATCCAATTCAATTAAGGTCTTTATGGTTAATTCTTTTACAGAAAATAGTTCAATCTCTTCTTTAATCATAAATGAAAATTCTGAGATAAAAGAAGTTCAAGAATTAAAAGGTAAGAAGATTGGTTCATACCCAGGTTCTACTATGAAAACATACACCAGACTATTTTTAGAAAAAAATAATGCCTTTGATGAGAACACTCAGATAATTGAACTTGCCCAAAATCTTCAACTTCCGGCTTTATCTTCTGGAAGTATTGATGCTTTGCTTACATTAGAACCCACTCCAACAATAGGAGAATTTAACGGAATTTCTAAAGTTTTAATTTCCGCCCCCATAGAAACTGATGTCCTTACTCCTTGGGTTGCAGGAACATTTTCTTTCAATTCAGATTTTTCTAAAACTGATAATTCAAAAAAAATTGAAATGGCATTTTCAAAAGCAGTTGATTTTATGAGGGAAAATCCTAAAGATTCAAAGAAATTTTTTATTGAATATACTGCAATTACAGATGAAAGTTTAGCAGATAAAGTCCCTTTACCAAATACTTTAAAAAAAGGAGAAATAAATAAGGATGAATTTCAGGAAATGTCTGATTTATTATTAAAAGAAGGAATTTTAACAAAGAGAGTAGAAGTTAATTTAATAATTGAGGATTAAAATGGCCATAGAAATAGAAAATTTATCTAAAGAATTTTCTCAGCCAAAAAATAAGATTAAAATTCTCAAAGTTTTAGATAATATTTCTTTACAAATTAAAGATGGAGAATTTATAGCATTTTTTGGTCCAAATGGCTGTGGAAAAACAACATTTCTAAATATTCTTTCAGGGGTTGATAAACAAACTTCAGGTAAAATTCTTATCAACCAAAAAAAGCCAGAAAAAAGTAAGGTGGGTTTTGTGTTCCAAAACTATAATGAGAGCATGCTTCCGTGGAGAACTGTTGAGGGAAATATTGAATTAGCTTTAGAAATTCAAGGAATAAATGGAAAGCAAAAAAAACAAATAACTGAAAAATTATTAAAAAAAGTTGGTTTGTTTGAACATAAAGATAAATATTTCTATGAACTTTCTGGAGGAATGAAACAATTAACAGCAGTATGTCGTGCGTTCGCTTATGACCCTGAACTATTGATTATGGATGAACCATTTAGTTCATTAGATTATTCCACTTCAAGAAAAATGGGTTTAGAATTGCTTAACATTTGGAAAGAAACAAAAAAGACGACTATCTTCGTAAGTCATGATATTGATGAAGCTATTTTCTTAGCAGACAAGGTTGTTATTCTCTCTCATAGACCTGCAAAAATTAAGGGGATTATAGAAGTTAAACTTCCAAGACCAAGAAAATTAGATGTTTTATCAAGCAAAGACTTTTTTGAAATAAGGAATAAAATTCTGAGGTTATTTGAATATGAAAAATAAGAAAATTTATTATATTGTTGTTCCTTTAATTATCTTAATAATCTGGGCCATCTTGTCTAACTTAAAAATAGTTAGTCCTTTATTTTTATCTACTCCTCAAGCAGTCTTTATAGAGATAATAAAACTTTTTTATTCTGGAGAAATTTTACCAGATATTTTATTTACTTTATATAGAGCATTTTTAGGATTTATTATCGCTTGTGTTATTGGGATACCTATTGGATTATTAATGGGTTATTCTGATAAAATCTATCATTCATTAGAGTTTGTCGTTGAATTTTTTAGAAGTATCCCTGCAACAGCATTGTTTCCTTTATTTTTATTATCTTTTGGTATTGGTGATTCTTCTAAGATTGCTTTGACGGCATGGGCGGCAGGACTTGTTTTGATAATAAACTCTATGTATGGGGTTCATCTAGGAAAAGAATTGAGAATAAAATCTGCAAGAACAATGAGAATCTCTGGATTTAATTTATTCAAAAAAATAATCTTTCCTGAAGCACTACCTCAAATTTTTAGTGGTATGAGGATTGCAATATCTTTATCTTTAGTCATAGTTGTGGTAACAGAAATGTTTATTGGAACAAACTTTGGTATAGGTCACAGAATTATAGATGCTCAACTAGTTTATAAAATATCTGAAATGTATGCGACTATTTTCATTGTAGGAATATTGGGATTTCTAATCAATAAAGGATTTATTTTTGCAGAAAAAAGAATTGTTCATTGGAAAGGGAAATAAAACCATAAACTATTGAGTTCTTATGCACACAATTCTGCGCACAACATACGCATACAACTGTTTATTGGTTCTGTTAGCTATTTTATATATAATATATACGCGCCAGGAAAATTTTCCGGATAAAAATTTATATATAAATCTATATCTGAAAAATATTATATATAAATCAATTCAAAACCATTACTCTGATTTAATCTGACTAACTAAATTAACTAATGTTTGTTTATTTGGAAAACAAGCCCTTCAGAGTCACAGAGAAGCATCAGGATATAAGTAAAATGAATGGTATATTATTTACCTATTATAATCTCCCCTTTCTTTCTGTAAATCAATTGTTTTAAGCAATTAATGGAACAAAGAACAGCATTCTTTCCTCTATAAACCGTGATTAGATTAGGTTCCTCCATACTTGCCCCACAGACAATGCACTTATAAGCCATATTGAAAATAAATCTACTAATTATTTAAACTATCCTTTGTTTAAAGCAACCCCTAGCAATAACTCCTTAATTGCTTTGACTTACACACTTCATTGCCAAAAGAGTCTTTGCAACAAATCCTAAAAGAATGAGATGAATATATTTCAATTCCACTTATATGATTACCACCCTCCTCTGGAATAACTATGCTTCCATCAACATAGTAATTACAAGTATGTTTATCAAGATAATTAATATTATGAGGTATTCCTACACTTTGATATTGTTGGCTTTCTAAAATTGCTCTATCACATCCAGGAAACTTATAAACTTCCCAAAACACATCAATAAAAATTAAATCTTCTTTTGTTATTCCTAATGTAGAAGGAATTGGTTTAACAAAATTTTGTTCTATCTGAAAACTTAGATAGAAACAACCAAAAACTAACAACCCAATAAATAATAATATCAAGACAATTGTACTAAATCTAACTTTATCTTTCTTTTTAACCATTATAAAGAGTTATATCGTCGGTATTATAAATTTATTTACTTTTGATAGACGATAAAACTAAGCTTTATTTTTATTTGCCCATCTGAGATTATATCCACTTCTCTTTCTTCTTTTAGAATCTTTAGAACCTTTTGGGCGGCCAAGCGGCTTTCCTTGTGTTTTTCTTCTTTGCAGACCTAATAAAATTCTTTCTCTTATCATCTCTCTTTCCATTTCAGCAAAACCACTCAAAATAACAAAGAAGAACTTACCCATAGGAGTATCTGTATCAATATTCTGTGATGTTGCAATTAATCTAACATTTTTGTTTTTCAACTCTTCTAAAACCTGAAGAAGATGAGCTGTGCTTCTTCCTAGTCTGTCAAATTTCCAGACTATAATAGCTTCAAACATTTTGTTTCTCATATCCTTTAACATTAAATCTAATTGAGGTCTGGAAGTTTTAACACCACTAACCCCCTCATCTCTGTAAATCTGATATATTTCATAGTTGTTTCTTTGACAGTACTTTTTCAGTTCTAATTCTTGGTTTAAACTGGTTTGGTCTTGTGTACTGACTCTTAAATAAATTGCAACTTTCATGAGTTATCTGACTCCCAGATAGGTTCATCTTGTGAAATTTGTTTATTATTGCCCCCTCTATTTGATTCACCAGCTTCACTACGTTCACGTTCTTCACTACTTTTGCCTAAATTAAGCACAGTTTGTTCTGGTGTTTGTGAAGATTGTGAAGCAAGTGAAGAACGTGAAGTTAAGGATGAGGTAAAATTATGCTCTATACTTTCTATTAAGGAGTTAAATCTGAACCTTCTTAAAACATCTAAAAATTCTGATAGTAATATAACATACTTTATGTTTCCTTGTCCACCAACCCTTTTTATCTGTTCATCTCTGGTAACTAAACTATAGTTTTTAAGAACTGCTGCAACTGCCCTTGATGATATTTTATATTGTTCTGACAGATTCATAGAGGTATCAACATATTCTTTAATCTCCTTATTCTGTATTTCAATGTACTTAAGATTTGATTCTCTTTCTGCTATGAACTTGTTAGTGATACACTCAAAAATCGCTGTTTCTTTTGTATTGGTGAAGTCGTTGGAATCAGAAACTCCCTCTCTTGAAATCAACTCCTGTTTTTCCTTTGAGTAATCTCCCTTAAAATGTTTGATTATACCCAGAATTATGCTATATAAATCAGTTTTTCTCCCAAATAATCCCCCATTTTCCAACTCTACTTCAACATCTTTTATATCTTGCTCTATTGAACTATAATTTAATAAACAATACACAAAAATTTCATCACATAATTTTTGGAGTTTTGAATTATCTTCTGCCGTCAATGAATTAATATTTTTTGTTTTCCTGTTTTTCCTGGTTCCAGTTAAAGGATAACATCTTGATAAGAATGCTTTATCAAAATCTCTGGATAAATCATCTGAATTTGAGGAAAAACTTTTAGCTCCAAAAGTATATAGGGAGGTAATCTGGTCTTTCAATGACTTCTTATTCATATTTACTATATTATAAGTTCCTTCTGTATTCAGACCTGTATTAAACACCCCCAGCACCACTGGTTTTTCATCTTTGTTAATTTTTTCAAATTCATCCTGGTTTAAGGAGATTCCAAAATAATGAAGAAATCTAACAGCTACGGCTATTGAAGATTTTCCTGCAAAATAACCATTCATCTGAATTTTTGATAACCATTGCTGTACAGTTGATTTTCCAGTATCTTCCTTTCCTTTTATAATTAGATAAAATGTTTTTCCGTGCCCCCATTGAATAAAAGAGATAACAGCAAAAGCAAGTATCATGTTATACTCAATCTCATTGGAGTGGTCAAAGTACTCCTTTAAGGATTCTATTAATCTGTTAAATAATTCTAATTTATTTATTTTATAATTGGAGAGATTTAAAACATCTTTTGATGGAACTCTAATGTTAAATATATCTGTAAAGTAGAGTTCTTTGTTTAACTTGTATTTCTTCCCATTATATTCAAAATAGAAATATTTTGAATCATCTGAAATATTCTTTCTTTCTTCTTTTGGTATTGAATTCCTGATTTGTTCATAATTATTAATCACGGGAATTATTTTTCCATTTTCAGTCATTACAACAAAGATAAACCTCCCTTTATAATAAACTGGAATAACCCAATAGAAAATACCATCTTCAAGCTTACCACTTTGCTTAACTATCTTAACATCTTCACTAATTTTATCAGACAAAACATTTTCTAATGAGAAATTTTCATTTGTTATTTGTGAAGATTCAGCAACTTCACCACTCTTAACTTTTGCATTGTAGTAAACTACCGGATTTTTGTATTTTCCACAACAAGAACCAAGTTTAACATTTCCAAATATTTCTTTAAGTCCAGAGTATGGAAAACCAGAGGAGTTTTTCCTTATCTTTTCACAATTAGGACAAAACAGTTGCTTCCTGTAAACATTTCCTACAATCTCTTTTATTTGTTCAGTCTCACCAGATTCATGGTAGAATTGCTCTAAATTCCATTTATTAATTAACTCTAAGGTCTTGTTTTCAGATAGTCCTATTGACCTAAAAAATGAGGATAAAATAGAAACAGTTCTCATCCACCCATTTGAATCTTTGAACTTATGTTCCTTATACAGATAATTAATACATTTTGGTAAATGATTCAAGCTTATCTCTTCAGTTGGTTTTATTTCAAGGTTATCTTCAGGAGTTTCCAGAGATAGAAAGTAATCTAACAGCTTAGAATCCTCTCCTGTATCATCAATGCTTATTATTTTTGATAGTCTATGAGGACGATTTTCTTTCTCTGTTCCTTTGATGTTCATTGTTCCAGGAACTCTGACGATTCTGGGTAAATCTCCTATGTTATCTATACAATCCTGTTTAGAATATTCCTTTATGATGTTTTGTTGAAACATCTGTGATTTTTTATCAACTTCAGAACGATTTTGCCCTGTTAGGATTATTTTTGGAGTTTTAAAATGAATTTGAAAACCATTTCCAGTGTGTACAACTAAGGGTTTTTTGAATCCATTATTTAACATATCTAATAAGATTTTATCTTTTATCTGCTCTGCAATCTTTAGTTCTTCATCTGTTGCTGGATTTTCTTTTGGACTATCTCTTGGTGAATCTATGTCTACAGGAAATCTTGAAACACTGATAACATCTTCTGCCTTTGTTCCATTAGTTTTTCTTTCATTTAAACCAGCATATACATTTCCCAGACCATTATATGCTTTGCATTTTTTAATGAAATCATCTTCAGAGTTCACATGATGTATTTGTGGTTTTCTACCTTTGAATAATATTCTTACTTCTGTCTCTTTTTCATGTCCTAAAAATTGATAGAACTTTTTTACATCATCCTCATTAAAGTTTATAGAACTACTCATTTTTACCCCCATTTTTTAAATTGTTAATGGATTTATATTTGGGAGGATTTTTCTTTAATTGTGGAGCTTCTGATAGGTTCTGATTATTAATCAGTTCTATTCTTATGACTTTTATTAATGGTATGACTTCTATCCCTCTGTCTGTTTGTATCTCTATGAAGACAGCATCTTGGGATAAAATTTTCCCAATCTTAGAAACAGTTCTGTTTGCAATATCCTCTTTAACTATTCTTACTATCTTTCCATTCCAATCCATTTTCAACCTCCAAGAGATTTTTTGTTAATAGTATCAATTTATCAGTCTTTTGAAGAATCATTTCAGCTAATAGGAGTTCCTTACTTACTCCCTTCCCATTCATTACCTGTTGTGTTTCCATTCCAATCATCTTATTTATCACCTTTATGGTTAAAGATTAAAATAATCTTAAGTTTATAAATGTTTTTATTTTTAACCCCTCTGGTGATAAACCGAATTATTTATAAACTGTTTAAACTATGTATTATTATGAAAAAAGAAAAAATAAGGGTTGAAACTGATGAAGTTGTTGTTAGAAAGAAGTTACCTAAGATAATTAAAAACATTACAGCATTGGATAATAAGAATAGGAGAGAAATTCTTAGACTTTGCATAAATGAAGCAAAGACAATTTCAGAACTAAAAAGAATATTAAAATCCAGCAACAAAGTAACTTGGAATAATGTTAAGAAACTTGCAGATGCTGGTTTTGTAAAACTTGAAAAAAAAGAAAATGAGAAGACTCACCCTGTTTATGTAAGAAGTTTAATGTTACCAATACAAATAGTTGAATCATTTGAAAAGACAATGATTGATGCTTATCACACCATGGAAAATGAGAATCAGAACTAAATGTCTTATGCCCCCACGAGGAATTGAACCTCGATCACTTCGACCGCAACGAAGCATTCTATCCGTTAAACTATGAGGGCTAAACCTTTTAAAAAATGGTTTCCAAAATAAATCATATTTAATTTATCAAACTTTGCTTTATTGTTTATTCATAAACTATATATATTATAAATTATTTAATAAATTATGAAAAAAGTTCTAAAGGGTTTAAAAGAATTACATGGAGAAGAGACTGCTTTGGGACATCTGTATTCCAAGTCTTCTGAAGTTGCAAAAGGTGAAGGTAAAAGTGATGTGGCAGATTTTTTAAGGAATTCTGCAAAGGAATGCAAAGCAAGAGCGAATGAAATAGAAATGATGATGAAAACTTTAGAGTAGTTATAAAAAATATTTTTGTTTTCTCCGACGGTAAAAGTTTTAGTATAGAAATGTTTAAATAATATTTATTTCTAAAAAACATACAAAGATACAATACGGTGTATTAATAAAAAAGATAGGTACAACATATTGTATGTGAACCTTTTGTGAAAAGGTCTCCAAAATGACAAAATGAAATGATATCACCTAAAGATATCAATAGAGCTACATAATGCTTATTAAATAGAAAAGAGGTAAATAAAATTAAATGTCCTTACTGTGGGAATAAAGACACAAAAGTTACTGACAAAAGAACTTCTTATGAAGGAATAAGAAGAAGGAGAGGGTGCCTTAACCCTAAGTGTGAAAAAAGATTCACAACATATGAAAAAATCGAGCAGATTGAAAGATATGTCGTTAAAAAAGATGGTAGAAGAGAGCCATTTAACAAAGATAAAATTTACCTTGGAATTGTCAAGGCATGTGAGAAAAGGGATATAGGGCATGATAAAATTGACAATATAATAAATGAAATTGGAGATAAAATACAAAATCAAAAGGAGATAAAAACTGAAAAAATAGGTGAAATGGTTATGAGAAGCTTGAAAAAATTAGATAAAGTAGCATACATAAGATTTGCATCTGTATACAGAGATTTTGAAGATGTTTCTGATTTTAACAATTTAATGAAAGAGGTGAAGGATTAAATGGCTTATGCATATGTTCCAACTCAACAAGATAGAGAAGAATTGCAAGATAGTAGACTAAGTAAACAAGAGTTAAGAATAAGAAAAAGGCTTATAGATCTTGATTTTCCTAGATTTGAATTAAATTCTAGATTTATTGAAAAATATGCTGATGTTAAACCTCCTTTTGGATTCAATGGTCTTGGAGAGTTAACATATATGAGAACTTATTCTAGAATTAAGCCAAGTGGAGAAAATGAACAGTGGTATGAAACTGTTGCAAGAGTTGTTGAGGGTACTTATAACTTACAAAAAAGAAGAATACTAGAAATTGGAAAAGAGTGGAAAGATCATCAAGGTCAAAAAAGTGCTCAGGACATGTATGATAGAATGTTCTGGATGAAATTTCTTCCTCCTGGAAGAGGATTATGGGCAATGGGTAGTGAGATAACTGAAAAAAAAGGTATTTATGCTGCCCTTAATAACTGTGCTTTTGTTTCAACAGATAATATAAAAGAAGATTTAGAAAAACCTTTTACTTTTTTGATGGATGCATCAATGCTAGGAGTTGGTGTTGGATTTGATACAAAAGGATCTGAACAAATTATTATAAAATCTCCTGATGTAGAAAGGCAAAAAGAAGTTTATAGAATTCCAGATACAAGAGAAGGATGGGTAAAAAGTGTTGGAATATTATTAAGAAGTTATTTTTTGGGAGATCCTTTAGTTGAGTTTATTTATGATAATATAAGGCCTGAAGGATATCCTATAAAAACTTTTGGTGGAAAAGCTTCTGGGCCAGAACCACTAAGACAGCTTCATGACACATTAAGGGCAACTCTTGATTCAAGAGCAGGAATGCCAATTTCTGAAAGAGATATTGTCGATATTCAAAATTTAATTGGAAGAGCAGTTGTTGCAGGAAATGTTAGAAGAACAGCAGAAATTGCTTTTGGTAATCCTACTTCAGAAGAGTTTATGGATTTGAAAAATTATTTGATAAATCCTGAAAGAGCTGAATGGGGGTGGGCAAGTAATAATTCTATTTTTGCAGAATTGGGAATGAATTATAGTGATGTTGCGGAAAGAACTAGAAGAAATGGTGAACCAGGATATGCATGGTTAAATAATATGAGAAATTTTGGAAGAATGAGGGATGGTTTTAATCCTGATGCAGATCCTCGTGTTAAAGGAGGAAATCCTTGTCTTGAGCAGTCTTTAGAAAGTTATGAATTATGTTGTTTAGTTGAAAATTTTCCTTTTAGACATATTACAATGGAAGATTTTCTCAGAACATTAAAATTCTCTTACTTATATGCTAAAACAGTTACACTTGCTGAAACTCACTGGCCTGAAACAAATGAAGTAATGGCAAGGAATAGAAGAATAGGTTCTTCTGTATCAGGTATTGAACAATTTATACATGAAAGAGGGAAATATGAGTTAGAAAAATGGTTAGATACAGGATATAAAGAGATTGGTAAATGGGATAAAGTTTATAGTGATTGGCTTGCAGTTCCAAAGTCAAATAAAAGAACATCTGTAAAACCTTCTGGAAGTGTTAGTTTACTGCCTGGAGCAACTCCTGGAATACATACTGATCATGATGAATATTATATTAGAGGAATTCTAGTTGCAAAAAATAGTCCTTTAATTCCTAGACTACAAGAAGCTGGTTATGATATGGAAGAAAGTGGATATGACCCTTCAAATTTTTATGTAAAATTTCTTATACATAGCCCTGGGATGAGAAGAAAAAAGGATGTTTCTATGTGGGAACAATTTGAAAGAGCTGCATTTATGCAAGATGTATGGGCAGATAACCAAGTAAGTGTTACAATTACTTTTGATCCAGAAACAGAAGGTCATCAAATAGCACAGGCTCTTGATTATTATCAAACAAGATTAAAAGGAGTGAGTTTACTTCCATTAAAAGATCATGGATATAAACAAGCACCATATCAGTCTATTACTAAAAAAGAATATGAAAAAAAAGCTTCTAAACTAAAACCAATTAATTTCAAAGGAATTAAGGGAGAAATGGCAGATGTTGAAAAATATTGTGATGGAGATAATTGTAGTTTAAATGGAAAAAAATAATGGTGGAGAAAGTAATATCTTATCAAATGAATCTACTTTTGTTCAGCCTGCAGGAGAGCCTGGATGTGACAATCAGTCATGTATAACTCCCAAATAAAAATGAAACTAAGAATAAAAAAACTACATGAAGATGCTAAAATTCCTGTTTATGCAAATCCTGGTGATGCTGGAATGGATTTATTCTCTATAACTGATTATGAATTAAAACCTGGCGAAAGAAAATTAATTGGAACAGGATTAGCTTTTGAAATACCTTCTGGATATGAAATGCAATTAAGGCCCAGAAGTGGGCTTGCACTAAAACATGGAATTTCTCTTGTTAATACTCCTGGAACAGTTGATTCAGGATATAGAGGAGAAGTTGGATTAATTGTTATAAACCATGGAGAAGAAATATTTAAAATTAATAGGGGTGATAAAATTGCCCAAGCTGTTTTAAATAAAATAGAATTTGCAGAACTTGAAGAAGTTTTAGATTTATCAATAAGTGAAAGAAATTCTGGCGGATTTGGAAGCTCGGGAAATGAGTGATGGAATTGAAAGATTATTTGATGAAAGCTTGGTAATGAAAGTTGAAGATCCTGATAAAAGAGGATTATGCATTGGGATACAACTTTCTACTTCAACACCTATTATTTTCTATCCTTTAAATTATCATCCTGTTAGAATAACTGGATGGGAAGGTCTCCCACTTTTTTCTAGATAATTAATTTCAAACAAATAATTTAAAAACAAATTATTCTTATTTGGACAATGGATCCATAGCTCAGCCCGGTTAGAGCACTGGCCTTTTAAGCCAGGTGTCGGGGGTTCAAATCCCCCTGGGTCCACTTTATATTGAACAAAATGAAATATCAAGAAAACCACTAAACAAACCACACCCTTTACAGGCTGTGTCACAATACATTTAATTATTCTTAATAATCAGGTTAAAAATAATATTTTTGTTATTAATAGATAATTTTCCTCTTGCTATCCATATCTTCTTTAAATTATGCGCAATACTTACCAGATTCAGTTCTAATTTTGCTCCATCTAACCCCCTTATTAAGAATTCATCGAATCCAAAATTGTGTTTTATATCTCCTATAACTGGCTCAACAATAGTTTTTCTTAAACTATATA
>Ga0209541_10006922_pt1 | contig 19165 bp, 14 predicted proteins | sample RifCSPlowO2_01_FD_184027 | JGI IMG/M metagenome (GOLD analysis project Ga0209541, IMG submission 184027) | Groundwater microbial communities from Rifle, Colorado - Rifle CSP2_plank lowO2_0.1 (SPAdes) (version 2) | ecosystem: Environmental > Aquatic > Deep subsurface > Groundwater | place... | reverse complement strand
TTAACGTCGGGGACGAAATTTATTTTATGGCATCCGGGTCTTTGGGGGAAATTGTTCAAGTCGGATACTTAATCCCCAAGCCTTCATACGTACAGGAACTAAAGGAAGGCGAAGTTGGTTTTATAGTCACCAATATTAAAGACTTGTCAAAAGTTAAAGTAGGAGATACGGTGACGCATCCAAAGGAGATGGTAGCTCCGCTACCCGGATATCAAGAGGCAAGACCCGTTGTTTTTCTCTCGTTCTTTCCTATAGACGCTTCTGATTTTCCAAAAATGAGAGATGGCCTTGAAAAACTTAAGCTAAATGATGCGGCTCTAACTTACTCGCCTGAGTCTTCCATTAGTCTGGGACAAGGTTTTCGCTTAGGCTTCCTGGGGCTTCTACACGCCCAGATTGCTCAAGAGAGACTGGAACGCGAGTATGGGCTGGATATTATAGTTACCTCACCTTCTGTGAATTTCATAATCGATGGTAAGACTATCAACAAACCTTCCGAATTTAATCCTACACCAAACTCTCGGGTGGAGGAGCCATATGTCAGAGTTACGATTCTCGCACCTCAAAAATATTTCGGACAAATAAACGAGCTGATTTATAAAAAAAGAGGGGCAATTGAAGCAACCGAAAACATTGGGACATCCCAGAAGATAGAGGCGGTTATTCCGCTTCTTGAAATTCTAATTGGTTTCTATGACGATTTGAAATCTCAGACTTCAGGCTATGCTTCTTTTGATTTTGAAGTTTTAGATTATCGGCCGGCCAAGTTGGTAAAACTTGATATTCTCGTGAATTCTGAGCTGGTCGAAGGACTTTCTCAGGTAATTCCTGTTGAGAAGGCAGAGGATTTTGGAAGAAAACTGGTCGCAAAACTTAAAGAAGAAATTCCGCGCCAGAATATTCCAATTCCTGTTCAGGCTGTTATTAATTACGCAAAAATAAAAGGTGGAATTGGGGGAAAAATTTTGGCTCGCGAAACAATCCAGGCTTACCGAAAAGATGTTACGGCAAAACTTTACGGCGGAGATGTCACAAGAAAAAATAAGCTTTTGGAAAAACAGAAAAAGGGTAAAAAACGAATGAAAAAATTCGGCCAAATAGAAATTCCCCAAGAAGCTTTCCTAGCAGTACTAAAAATTTAATTTAAGCTCTTCGACTCGCGCCACCCGCTTAGCAATTCAATAAGAAATTACAACCTCTTCTGAAGCAGTAATTAGAGGATTAAAAGTAAGGCTCCGCCTATTATACTGAAGATAATTCCGATAACCCCTATCCCTATTAAAGTTTCGGCCGGACCGGCAGGGGCAACTGTAGGAGCAACAGGTGGAGGAACTTCCGCTATACCGCTACTGACAGTAATTACCTGTGTGCAAGAATTACTTACCCCACCACTGTTGTCTGTGAGAGTTGCCGTTGCTGTAAAGGTCCCTGTAGTGCTATATGTATGGGAAAGTCCTGTATTTACGGAATTAGTGCCAATTCCCCCTCCCTCTGTGACTTCCTGTATCGTTCCGTCGCCAAAACTAAAACTTGCCTTATTTAGAGTCCCGTTACTGTCAGTGCCGGCGACTGTGAAGGTTATTGCATAGGGTACTGTTCCGACAGCTGATTTATCCAAAACAAGACTTGAACAAACAGGCACCTGATTGCCCGAGCCTGTACCTGGAGGCGTTGTGGGAACAGGAATTGATGCAGTTGTTGGTGTTGGGACGGCTGTAGTTGGCACTGGAACAGAAGACGTGGGGGTGGGACTGCCTGGGGAAGTAGTGGGTGTAGGAGTTCCTCCTCTTCTTGTCGGAGTAGGTGTTATGGAGCTTGCTCCAGAAATAGTAACAGTTGCAGATCCGTAACCGTTTGGCAGCACTACATTCTCGTCGGATGCAGTAAGATTTCCTTCAGAAGAAAATGCAAGGAGGTGACTCTTGGATGAATCAAAAGAAATAGTTGTCGGCTCACTACTTACAGCTATTGCTTTAAACGTTATAGTACCTATTTTTGTCGTTGTAGTAATGGTTTTGGAAGGATCTATCCCCACGTCGTTGATAAAGGAGATGCTATTGGCGCTTACGGTGGGGGCAGTGAACTCATTTGGTAAAACATTCTTGTCTATGACAACACCCGACGAGCCTATCTCAAGTTTTGTCGGATCAAAATTTAGGGTAAGAGCAACAAGGCCCACAGCGTTATTATTAGGAGCTTGTCCGGGATTAACCATTATGTCAAAGCTGACATTCTCGTCCACACTCGCAGTTTTGGAAGCCGGTTGAAGAGATACGCTTGTTGCAGGAGCCGCGCTACTTCTTATTTCCTGCTGTTTTTGAACGAGAAAAACGGTGAGAGGAATTGCAATAAGAAGCATGACCCCCAGACCTAGCAAGATTAGCTTTTTGGGAGATAAGGACATATTTAGTATTAGATTTATCGTAATAGAATAGAAGAGCGTATGTCAAGGACGACTCTACTATAGGTTATTGACACTCTTGGGCTTTTGTTGTATAACTTTAGCAATCACTTCTGTCAAGTGATATTTTTTGACTTAATTAACCAATATGGCAAGTAAAACAAAAATCTCGCCACTATTTGATAACGTACTCATAAGGCCTCTTGAAGCTGAGGAAAAAACCGCAAGTGGAATTATTATTCCTGATACCGCAAAAGAGAAGTCCGGACAAATAGGCATAGTAATGGCTGTAGGCTCCGGAAAAGTGACCCCCAAGGGTGAAAAAGAGCCAATGGTCGTTAAAGTAGGACAAAAAGTAATGTACAAGAAGTGGGGAGGAAACGAGATTAAGGTTGATGGCGAGGAGTGGACGATAGTTGAGCAGAAGGATGTTCTAGCAATCGTAAATTAATATGGCAAAGAAAATTATATATGCAGATGATGCGAGAAAAGAATTAAAAAGCGGAGTCGACCAGCTCGCTAAAGCTGTTGCTACCACACTTGGCCCCAAAGGAAGAAACGTAGCTCTTGATAAAAAATGGGGAGCTCCCAGTGTAATTCATGACGGAGTGACGGTTGCAAAGGAGATAGAGTTAAAGGATCCTTTCCAAAATATGGGTGCGCAACTTGTTAAAGAGGCTGCGTCAAAAACAAATGACGTAGCAGGTGATGGAACTACAACTGCTACTGTTTTAGCCAGTGCAATAGTTGATGAAGGAATTAAAAATATAACAGCGGGTGCAAATCCCATGTTGCTAAAAAAGGGTTTAGAAGAAGCAAGTAAAGCTGTGGTTAGTTTTATAAAATCTAAATCAAAAATAATAAATATAAAAAACAATGCAGAAATTTCACAAATTGCCACAATATCAGCTGGAGATGAAACAATCGGAAATCTTGTTGCTGAGGCACTTCAGAAGGTAGGAAAAGACGGAGTAGTCTCTGTTGAGGAAGGGAGAGGCCTGTCAACGGAGATTGAATACAAAGAGGGAATGGAGTTTGACAGGGGGTATGCTTCTGCCTACTTTGTGACAAATCCGGATAAAATGGAAGCTGAAATTGATGATCCATATATTCTCATAACAGACAAGAAAGTTGCAAACCTTGCGGAACTTTTACCATTCCTTGAAAATCTTGTAAAGGTTTCCAAGAATCTTGTAATTATTGCCGATGAGATTGAGGGAGAAGCACTTGCAACGCTCGTAGTCAATAAGCTTAGGGGTACATTTAACACATTAGCGATTAAAGCTCCTGGATTTGGAGACAGAAGAAAAGAGATGCTTGAAGATGTAGCAATACTTACAGGCGGCACTGTAATTTCGGAAGACACAGGAAGAAAGCTTGAAAGCGTAACGGTCGAGGACTGCGGAAGAGCGGATAAAGTATGGGCTGATAAAGAAAACACCAGGATAATCGGAGGAAAAGGGAAAGTTGTGGATATAAAAGCAAGAATCGCGCAGATAAAAAGAACGATTGATACTACTACATCTGATTTTGATAAAGAAAAACTCCAAGAAAGACTTGCCAAACTTTCAGGCGGAGTAGCAGTTATAAATGTCGGAGCAGCTACCGAAGTCGAGCTGAAAGAGAAAAAAGAAAGAGTAATAGACGCTGTTGCCGCAACGAAAGCAGCGCTTGAGGAAGGTGTTGTGTCGGGTGGAGGAACAGTATTTCTAGAAGCAATAAAAATTTTAGATCCAAAATTATTAAAACATATTCCAGGAAACGGAGACCAAGCTACGGGAGTTAATATACTGAGGAAGGCTTTAGAGGCGCCTACAAGGAAATTGGCAGAAAATGCAGGAGTAAATGGAGATGTTGTCATTGAGAATATTAATAAAAAGGAAGAAGGGTATGGTTATAATGTTTTAACCGATAGCTATGTTGATATGGTAAAAGCAGGGATAATAGACCCAGCAAAAGTTACCAGGTCAGCGGTTGAAAACGCAGTATCGGTTGCAAATATGATTCTAACCACAGAGTCTTTGATAGTAGATGATCCCGATGAGAAGAATCCGCCAGCTGGCGGACCTGCTATGCCACCCGGCGGAATGGATTACTAAGTAAGCCGCTAGCAATTAGTTAAATAAAAGTAGTTCCCCGAAAAACCTTTGTTCTGCTATAATATTTTTTACTCCTTAAAACTGATGAGAAAAATCATTTTATTCATAATTCCTTTTATTTTAGCCATAATACTTTTTGCTGGAGTTGTTGTTGTCGTAAACCAGAAAACCGGAAAAGGGGCTTTACAAGTAACATCCTCTCCCCAGAGCGAGGTATATTTAAACGGAAAACTAGTTGGAGCAACACCACTATGTAAATGCGAAAACAAAGACATGGTTTCTGTCGGTGAATATAGCTTAAGGCTTGTCCCAAAAGATAAATCCCTCAACCCTTTTGAAGAAAAAGTAATGATAAACAAATCAACACTTACAGTTGTCGACAGGACATTTGGAGAAGGGCAATCCGCAAGCGTTATAACGCTTACACCCATTTCCGATAAAAACTCCTCGGAAATTATAGTTATAACTTCACCTCCGGGAGCCGATGTTTATCTGGATAATAATTTATCAGGTAAATCGTCTTTTGCTCTTAAAAATGTAACAGCATCTGATCATGAATTAAAATTAAGTAAAGAAGGGTATTTAGATAAGACACTTAGGATAAAAACGACGGATGGATTTATGTTAAAGACAATAGTTTATTTAGGGACCAATATAGATTCCTCTGCGCCGATTCTTCCCAGAGCCGAATCCTTACCCTCGCCAACAGTCTCGCCTACAAAAGTTTTAATCCTGGATACCCCTACGGGGTTTCTTAGGGTAAGATCTAGCAGTAGCGTTTCGACCAGCGAAATAGGAAGAGTAAGTCCCGGGGAGACTTTTGATCTTCTGGAAGAGACAGAAGGATGGTTTAAGATAAAACTTGTCAATGGACTGGAAGGGTGGATTAGTTCTCAGTATGCCCAAAAGCAATAAGCTAGGGGTTAATAAAGTAGATAATACCAATCACCAATATTATCCAAGCAACAACTGTTGCCAAAAGAGGCTTATCCGATAAAAGAACATTCTCTGGACTCTCACCTTCATGCTTCTCGTAAATGTCTTGTATGTATCGCATTAACCCGTAAACAACAGGGGCAATAGTTATCATGAGCCATTTTCTGTAGAAAAAAGTAGGGAAAAAATCCGGGATAATGTTAAATCCAAGGTAAAAACCTCTCGGGTTTTCGAGAAATGTAAACAGAGAATAAAAAACAAAAGTAGATGTCGCAAACATTGTAGCATAAACATCAAGAAGCCTTTCTGAATAATGAGATAATGATTTCCTAACACTTGCGATACTCGCATTCTTAATTCTTGATACAAGAGTAAGCTCTGATCTTCTTTTTCCGACCGCTAGGAAAAGCGACAGCGATATGACAGTTAAGAGGAGCCATACGGATATATGAAAACCTGTTGCAAACTCTCCGGCATAAACTCTTAAAATATAACCTGCTGCAATGACTAAAATATCCGCAACTGCTATAGATTTCAAGAAAAAAGAGTAGAGAACCTGCATAAAAAGATAGAAAATAATAGTTAGGAAAAATGTAGGAGTAATATAAAAGGCTGATATATATAAAGACGAAATTACAAAAGTTACTGCTAGGAAAATTGAAAATAATACAGACACATCGCCATTTGCCAAGGGCCTAAATCTTTTAAATGGGTGAAGTCTGTCACTTTTTATATCGAGTATGTCGTTTACGATATAAGAGGCAGACGATACGGCGCACAATACAAAAAAACCAATTAAAACTTTTTCAAAACTTTGAGCATTAAATAATTCACCGGAGAAAGTAATAGCAGCGAAAATCGCGAAGTTTTTTATCCACTGCCTGGGGCGCAAGAGACGTAATATATTAATTGCTATTATCATTTTTTCTTTCCAAAGCAAAATGTAGGAATAAAAGAAAACCTCCTATAACAATTATAATCATAATAACTGCAAAAATCTTTCCCCTACTTGACAAGAAAAGAGAAATGGAGCCCAATATAGCAGAAATTACCCAATAAAACAATGCGACTTTTCTTTGCCCAAGTCCCATATGAAGCAGTAAGTGATGAAGATGTTTCTTGTCATGCCAAAAAGGAGATTTGCCCGAGAGAATCCTGCGTAGCATTGTAATAACCCCATCAATCATCGGAATCCCCATGACCAAAATTGCAGTTGCAAGCTTAACACTTGAAAGTATAGAGACAGCAGCTAGCAGCAGATAAATTGCAGTAGCCCCGTAACCCGGAAATATTTTTGCCGGATAGTAATTGTAGAAAAGAAAACCCAAAGCAGCTCCTGCTAGGATAAATGATAACTTAGCTGAAGTAATATCTATCTGATTTATCACCGGAAATCTTAGGCTAAGAAGCCCTATAACAATTGCGGATATAACTATAATACCCGGCATTTGGCCATCAACGCCCTTACTCCAATTAAGCATGTTCATTACCCAAACAAACCATATCAGTGCAATAAGTTGGGATATATATAAAGTAAACTGATAATTAAAAAGATCAAGAGTAAATAATGCTATACTTAAGTTAAGTATCCCACCAAAGGGATTTGTCACAAACGGTATTGAAATTCCTCCGCCTACAACTATAGCTGCAGAAATAATATTTAGGCCGAAACGTAAGTAGGGTGATAGGTCGAATTTATCATCTAAAATACCTACTATCAATGCCAGAAATGAACCCAGAAATAAAGAAATTGTAGTTTTTGTAACAGGAAGGAATATAAGTGAGGCAATTAGAACTCCCAGAAAAAGAGGAATTCCGCCTCCTCGCGGAATAGGGACCTTATGAATTATTCCGGGATGCTTATGTTTGCTGGGGTCATCAATAAGACCTAATTTTTTTACTAAAGCAATGGCTACAGGAGTTATTGCTAGGGTAGCGATAAGCGCAACTATGAGAGGTAAGAAAATAATGTTCGTAAACATTTATTATGTAACAAGGTATACCGTTCTTAGAATTAAGAGAAAGGAAAGGAAAGATATTAAAACGTTTGCTACAGCAAGCATTCTTGAAATAATTTGAGATTTCGAATAAATAAAAGAAGAAATAAAAAAATTAAATATGCTGAAAAATATTACAAAACCTACAGGTAAAAAAATCGTTATGGACGAGCCGAGACGCTCTTGTCCCCATGGAAGTTGATTAAAAATAGGAATATACGGGGGTAAAGAACTTAAATTTATTAGAACAAAAATTATGCTTAAGAGAACGATCAGAACATTAAATAGAAAACCCAAAGATATTATTCTGTCTCGCATTAATTCTTTAGAAAACCCTTTCATAAATTACAACATTTTCAATACGCGTTGCATTTCCATAGCTTGATAAAGAAAATGGAACAGAAGACACGTTTGGCATGACAATTATAAATTTTGGAGCCGTTTTATTTATGGCGCTTTGCGTATTTTCTATGCCATCCTTATAACCGGTTATGTGATAGGTAACAGCATATCTTCCGGGAGGAAGTTTATTCGTCAATTTATAAACCTGAGAATTATTTCCCCATATGAATATCTTATCCTCATTGCTGGTTTTCGCTTTTATAAATTCTGCGATTTGATAATCTACGGGAGTTTTTTTATCAAAGAAACCTCTATATTCAGCAACAGTTTTCCCTCCCAAAATAAATGAGATAAAGTTCTGGTAATAAAAAGGAGTCTTTCCGTAAAGATTAAACTTGGAAAAGACCAAAAAAAGAACTATAGTTAAGAGTACCGAAAGATGAAGTTTATATTTTTTATCCAAGCTTATAAGTCCAATAAGTAGAGAAAAGCTTGGAAGAAGAACTAAGAGGTAGTGTGTGTATGGTCTTTGCGCAAAGAAAGCATTAAAAAGAGAAAAGGCAAACCATACTAAAATAAATAACACAGCTTTTGAGAATTTATCTTTCCTGAAGAGTAAATAGAGACAAAAAGCTCCTAAAAGAACGAGTTTTAATACTAAGAATCCTTGGGGAATTATAAGCTTATTTCCATACCCAACGTAACCCACATTTTGCACAAAAGTTGCCTGGATAAAATACTTAAAAGGAGAACCTAGGAAAAATAGGGCAGTAAAAATAATAGGGGCTGCAAATCCAATAGCGAAGGGAAGAAGATGCGTGAAAGTATCTCTTGCGGCTTTTAATAAATCTAACTTTCTTTTCTTAAATTTAGTAGTTGCTATAAAAATAAATGTGGCAAATGCTGCAAAATCAAAGATTGCAACAATTTTAAACAAGAAAGCAATTCCCAAAAGAAGCCCTGCGAAAAAATAAATTTTAAAATTTATTTTTTCTTTAAACAACAAAAGGGCAGAGAGAATTATCGGAAAAAGCATGAAGTTTTCGGAATTTGCAATGTTTCCTTCTATCAAGGGTAAAGCAAAAATTACCGCAAAAATTCCCGTAGTCCACATTGCAATTTTTTGCTCGTGCTTCCTTTGCCCAAAGAGTTTTCTTGAGAGAAAGAAAAATGTGATCGTTGCGAGTATGCCGAAGATAAGAGACAAAAGCCTTGCATAAAACTGATCACCGTTAAAAACGGCATAGACTATATATAGAAGCGGAGGTTTATTGTCCCAAATACCCTCATAAAGAATTCTACCTTGTCTTATTGCACTACCTAAAACTTCATATATTCCCTCGTCACCATACCAGTAGGGCTCAAAGAGAGAAGGAAGTCTGAGAAGAAAAAAAACGAAAGAAGCGATCAGAAGAAACCAAAAATCCCTGCTCTTTTCTACTTTGGAGAGAAGCTTCATACTTTTTCGGTCACTTTATATTCCATGCGTTTTCCAAACATAAGCTGAGTGTGAGATATAAGAGCCGGTAACGCATTTAGGAAAAACCCAACTACTGGAAGAAGTATAAATTCAAGAGGAAAAAGGAATTCTCTTGCTCGTGAATGAGAATGATGCCTGGGTCTTGACTTAAAATCTATTACTACAAGCATTAGAAGAGCGAACATACACGTGGTTAAAATGGCTCCTGCTATACTGGGAAGATTGTATCCCAGTGTAGTTCTTGAAAACACAGGATTTATAAAGGTTATTATATTTGCTGCTATTGTAATAATAAACCAATTAACCGGCCAAAGAAAATGATCCACAAAAACATTGTATAGCATTACTGTTTTCCGGACAAACGGGACATCAGGTATTGTAAGCCACCACTTAATAAAAAGTGGGTCGTCGGATACTCCCCAAGACCATCTTCTCTCCTGATCATATTTATTTTTTATACTTTTCCAAAATCCTTTAGACAAAGGAGCGTCCATGGAAGTCTTAAGAAAAATTGGCTCGACCCATACACGTCCTTTGTTCATAAAGTAAGCCTTGAAAAATATTCTGTAGTCTTCGGGAATTACATCCGTATCCCAAAAATTTACATTTTTTAACAATTTAAAAGAGAGGGAATAAGTTGAATTAGAAATAAGTTTATCCTTATGAACGAGCACCGCCATTCTCCATACGCTTCCAAAAAATGCTATGACTCTTGTGGGGGCGGGAACTTTCCAAAAGTTATTATAATTTACGTTTGCAGATTGCCAAAATTTATTGTGTCGATTGCTATCTGTTAAAAAGCTATGTGTAAGATACGAGAAGTATTGTCTGTCAAAAATGGAGTCGGCATCAACAGAGGAGATAGTGGCATAATCTAGATCTACGATAACGCCCTTAATTAGCTTACCGAAAGCCTTTCTTGCCGCAAATGCCTGATTTGAAGACTTTCCTTTTACTTCGCCTTCTATGTCAGGGTGGTATGTTGCAAAGATATCTCCGAAAAATTTGCTAAATTCAGAGATAAGGGTATGCGCTTTTTTTTTGGCGTCATCCTCTCTTTTTTCCATTGCCAAAACCACATAAATTCTTCTTGCCGGAAAAGTTTGCTCTGCGACCGCCTTAAGGGTGGCTCTTAATTTCCCAAGGCCCTCTCTATAATTTGGTACTATGATTACGTGGTTTACTTTATCAAAATCTGAAAGTTTTGATGCCTTTTTATACCAGTCTTCTAATTCTGCTTTTTTTATTTTACCCGAGGCCGTAAAAGATGTAATAGCAACTGAAAAGGATTTATAAAGCCAGTAGACATCAAAAAAAAGTATGAAGTAGGCAACAACATATGGTATGGTAAGCGATCCCCATACCGGGAAAAGGATAAGCGTCCATGAAAAAAGCCCCGGGATAATTTCCAAAGTTCTCCTAGTTTTAATTGGGTAGCGTGTAAAAATTTTCAAGAAAAAGTTGTTCATAAAAGTTTAAATTAAACAAGATTAAGAATTCTGCTTGCGTTGAGGCTAGTCTGCTCTTCAACTTTCTCAAAAGGGATATTCTTAATTCCGGCTATAAATTGTCCCGTAATTATAACATAGGACGGAAGATTTCTCCTACCACGGTAAGGCTCAGGTGCTAAAAAAGGGGCGTCGGTTTCTGTAACAATTTTCTCTATTGGCGTTTCCTTGACCAAATCAATCAGAGATGTCGTTTCCCCAGGCGCAAGGCCTTTGTAAGTTATGTTTCCATCAAATCCTATATAAAATCCTAAATCCAGAGTTTTTTTTAACAACTCAAGATCCCCAGACATACAATGAAACATTCCCGAAGGATTTAATAAATCATTTTTATAATGGTTCAGAATTTCAATAATTTCTTTTCCGGCGTGTCGATTGTGTATTTGGAGAGGAAGTTTAAGCTGCAAAGACAGTTCAATTTGCTTTATGAAAATGTCCTTCTGAAGTTTTGGATCCACGATTCCATTCGATTTGTATCTGTAAAAATCCATCCCGCATTCACCAATTCCGACGACTTTAGGATTTTTTGCTAAAGTTTCTAACCGAGTAAGCCAATCAGATTCCGGTTTGTCTGCATGATGAGGATGTACACCTACTGTTGCATAAAGATTGTCATATTTCTGGGCAAGCTTTATTGCTTTTTCACTTGAGTCAATCTTCGTCCCGACATTTATAATTTTCTTAACCCCCTTTTCAAAAGCGTCCTTAATAACTTCGTCGTAGTCTTTCTCGAAAGCGTGGAAATTTAAGTGACAATGTACGTCAATCATATTAATAGTTTATTTTGTAAAGATTTGTATCATTAATTTTTTTAAGAATTTCGATTTTTCCCGCATTCTCCATGTTAATTATGGCTTCCTGGAACCCTTCGTTGCTTGAAAGAATTTGAGTTATCCATTGATTCATTCTTCTATCAACTAAAAGAAGTTCTGGACTTCCTGCAAAATCAAGCCACCAGCAATTTATACAATTGTCTTTTTTATCATGTTTTTTTGGGTAAACAATATAGATTTCCTTGCGATGAGAAAGATGAGGAACTAAATTCTGTTGTGTTGCTAAACTCGTTTTTTTGGGAATAGAATCTATCATATTTCTGTTGTCATTCATCCAATCCTCACTTTTCCAAAAATCCGCTTTCGAGAGTTTATTAAGCGGAAAATGGAAATAGTATTGCTGAAAAAGAGCGGAGATAAGAAGTAGAATTGTTAAGATCCTAATATCAACTGTTTTTCTTTTTTTAAAGATCAGCAAAGCCTCAAGGGCTCCAAGAAGTACAAAAGTTGAAAGTAAAACCCTATGATGTGTAAAAGGACTCCACATCCTCGAGAATGCGGGTCCTGTTGCATAATACTGCGAGAAATCAATTGTGATTGAAAGAAGAGACGGAGGATAAAGTAAAGGCAAAAAGGAAAAGGATGATAATGTATAGCCCCAAGACTGAAGTTTTTCATCTTTATCAAAAAGACTGGCAACAATTCTTACTGGATTTGATTCAATCTTAGGTTTGTATTCATATCCAATTGTTGAGAATCTTAAAATGATTGCTAGGGAAATTATGCTATAAATTATCCCCGTCAAAATAAGACCAAAAGCAATTTTTCTGTGCTCCTTTTTAAACAAATAAATAACAGCCAAAGAAATAACCGCAATTCCCATGTTCTCCTGAGTTAAAAGAATAAAAGTCGTAGTGATTATCAAAAGCTTTTTGTTCTTTACTTCTATAAAATATGCAAGCCAGGGGAAGAGTCCTGCGGCAATAATAACGGGGTGAAAATCGAAAAATACTGTAAATTGAATCGAATAAAACAGGCTATAAATAATAGTCAATATTAAAGAAACAAATGGAGAGAATTTTCTAATTTGGCATAACTTGTAGACTGCAACTGATGCAAACGTTAGCCAAAATGCTTGAAAAATAAGAAGCATTCTGACGTCGTCCCATATATAAAAAAGAGGAGCTAATAAAGGAAGGGTTAAAGTAAGATGATCTCCTAATATGAGCATTTCTTTTATAGTACTATAAGGTTCTAAAAATTTTGAGTACTGCCAGACAGCTTGGTCGAAAATTCCGAGATCAAAACCTCCTGATTGAAAATGCATGTGTTTTATAATAGAAAGAAGAGAATAGAGAATAGATAAAACAAAGAGCCAGACGATGAGCACTTTAAAAGTGGATTTATCTTCAGTAAATAATTTTTTAAATAAATTCATTAAGGAGTTAAAAATCAAGAATTAAAGTTAATTATATTCTCGGGAATAATGGCTTGCTTGAAATTATTTTTGGTCCTTTGAATTGTTCTTCGATTTTTTGTGCGGTCTGCGGAAGAAATGGCTCCAAAAGCCCGGCTGTTTCCTGAATTTGATCAACTGTATGGGCAAGAATACTCTTTAATTTAGGATCCTGATTCTTCAGAAGGTCCCATGGTTTCTCATCGTTTATAAATTTATCAAGCGTTGAGATTTTGTTCCAGACAATCGAAAGAGCATCATTGAATCGAAATTGAGACATAGCCTTACTATATTCCTCTACATCGATTAAATGCTCCGATGTTCTTGAAGCAGAGCCCATCTGCACACTATTTGATGTCTCACATAGTTTTGCTACCCGCGCAACAAGATTTCCAAGTCCGTTTGCCAAATCGGAATTATAAACTTTTTTAAATTTGTCTTCCGAGAAGTCTCCATCCGAGAAGGGAGAAACATATCTTAGAAAATAATATCTCAGAGATTCCCCTCCGTATTTTTCAATTAACTCAGATGGATCTACTACATTCCCAACGCTTTTTGACATCTTTTGGCCGTTTACCGTTATGTACTCATGAACTAGGATGCTTTTGGGAAGTTTTAGACCGGCGGACAGCAGAAAAGCCGGCCAATAAATTGCATGAAATCTTACAATTCCTTTTCCTAAAACATGAATATCAGCGGGCCACCATTTGCTATACGTTTTACTATTGAATCCACGCTTGTCTTCTCTTACGCTTCGCAAGCGAGCTCTGTCGCTTCGCTCGTCCGCTCCAAACCCCACGCCACTTTGGTAAATATTTAGGGCATCAAACCAAACATACATTTTCTGATTTGGATCCCCTGGCACATCGACCCCCCAGTTTCTCGCCCTTTCGTTTGAGCGTGAAATACTTATGTCCGAAAGCCCCTGTTTTAAGAAAGCCAAAGCTTCATTCTTTCTTCTCTGAGGATAAATTTTTATTTCATCATTTTTCAAGATCTCCCCGAGCCGCTTTTGGTATTTCGAGAGTTTAAAAAAATAGTTTTCTTCGGAAACTTCATCTAGTTTCTTCCCGGGATGCTCGAAGCACTCTCCTTTTTCGTTTAGCCCACTTTTATCATAAAAGAGTTCGCAGCCGACGCAATATAGTCCGGTATATTTTTTCCTATAGATATCTCCATTTTTAAAACAGAGTTCCCAAAGCTTTTGTGATGATTTATGATGCTGCGGCGAACTTCCCCTTTGAAAAACATCAAATTTTACATTTAATTTTTCTGCTAATTCTTCAAATAATTTTGCATTTTTATCTACTAGCCCTTGCACAGGGATTTTTAGAACCTCGGCTGCCTGAACATTTTTAAGAGAATTATCGTCGGAACCACAGAGGAGAAGAACATCCTCCCCGATTTGCCGATGGTATCTTGCGATTGTGTCAGATTGCACAAACTCTAGGGCGTGCCCGATATGAGGCGGTGCGTTGACATAGGGAATTGCATTTGTAATATAAAATTTATTTTTATTCATGAAGCAATTCTAGCAGAGAAAATTAGCACTAACAAGGATTTTATTTATTGTACGAGAAGAAGAGTTCAAGACTTGCGAATAGTAAGAGAACTATTAGAAAAAAGAAGAAGTGAGTCAGGCTTAGCATTCTCAAAATAAGATAAGAAACAATAAAAGAAGCTATAAAAAATCCTCTTCTGTTGTTTTTTAAAACAAGGGAAAAAACTGAATAGATAGAAACAAAAAGAGAAATGAAAAATAGATAATTTACATTTATTTTAAGGACAAAGGTATTTATGAAAGTATTTGGTGTAAGAAAAATTACGGAGTAAGTAAGAATAGCCAGGGAAAAAAATCCAAGGAAAAACAGGGGTAAAAATTTACGGATTTTTCTCACTGAAACAGTTTAGCACAATTTTCTTCCTTCTTTTGTACCGACAAAAGTACCAAAAGCTCTCGCCAGCCTCGTTTCATGTTCTCAAAGTTTCGTTCGCTTGTCGGGTGATAGCATCCCCTCCGAAATTTTTGGGTTCCCCCGGACGCACTTACTCAACTTCTCATGCATTCGACATTCGGAATGGCGAAGCAAGAGCACAAGATATAGAAAATACTACTTGACAGTCGTTAGCAGTCATGCTATATTAAGTGCTAATTTCAAATAACTTTTGTTTATGCAGAATCTGACGCAAAGACAGATAGAAATCTTAAAAAACTTAGTTGAGGAATACATTGAAACCGCTCAGGCCGTAGGTTCTGAAACTCTGGAAAAAAAGCGCAATATTTCAGCATCTCCAGCTACCATAAGAAACGAAATGGTTAGGCTCACCGAGATGGGATACTTGCAAAAATCACACTCTTCAGCAGGTCGCATGCCTACTGCTGAGGGTATGAAATTTTACGTTAATCAGCTTATGAAAGAAAAAGAAATTTCGGTAGCTGAAGAGGTGGAACTTAAGGAAAAGGTATGGGACTTCCGAGGTCAACAGCAAAGGCTTCTGAAGGAAATAGCAAGATCGCTTGCCGAGAAAACAAAGGCTATGTCTATTGTTTCAACCGATGAAGGAGATTTTTATTGTGCCGGTTATTCGAATATTCTTGACATGCCGGAATTTTTCGATATAGATCTTACAAAAAACCTTTTAAGCGTTATTGATGAAATAGGGTATTTCAACCATATATTTGAGAGCACTGCGGATGATGAAGATGTTCACATTCTTCTTGGGGAAGAGTTGGGACCAAAATTAGCAGGACCATATGGATTTGTTTTTGGACATTTTAAAACTCCAAAGCATACGACAGGCGAAATAGGAGTTATAGGACCAACTAGATTAAATTATACATATGTAGTTCCGGCAGTGAGATACTTTACGAATATGGTAAGAGAACTGGCTGAAGGATGGTAAAAACAATATTAGAAATTAAATATAAAATATAAAAAATAAAATGAGATGGCAAAGAAGAAACAAGTCAAACCAGAAAAATCAGAAGAGATTGAGAACCTTAAAAACCAATTAAAAAGAACACTCGCGGATTATCAAAATCTTGAGAGAAGAGTTGCTTCTGAGAGAGAGGAGCAAATCAAATCAGCAAATAGGGGTTTAATTCTTAGACTTTTACCGGCACTTGACATGCTTGTCCTAGCACAAAAACATACGCAGGATGAAGGTTTACAATTAAGTGTCAGGCAGATTTTTGATACTCTTGAGAAGGAAGGTTTGAAACAAATAGAGACAGAAGGACAGAATTTCAATCCGGAACTTATGGAAGCAGTTCATATTACAGAAGGGCAAGAAGGAAAGGTGATGGAAGACCTGAGAACAGGTTTTTTATTAAATGGTAAAGTTTTAAGACCGGCACAAGTAGTTGTAGGAAGAAATATAAAAGATTAAATATTAAAAATTAAATATAAGATTGAGAATTTTTTATTTTTTATATTTAATATTGACTGAAAGGAACTTATGGGAAAAATAATTGGTATAGATTTAGGTACAACAAATTCGGCAGTCGCGGTAATGGAAGGGGGAAATCCCAAAATTATTCATTCCCGCGAGGGTCGTAATGTAATTCCATCGGTCGTTGATCCGATCTCTCATGTTGTCGGAGATGTTGCTAAAAGACAGCTTATCTTAAAGCCAAAGAGAACCATATTTTCGGTAAAAAGACTCATGGGTAAAAAGTTTAAAGATGAGACTGTTGCGTACGACATGAAATGGCTCCCATACACCGTAAAAGCAGGACGGGACGGAATGGCTGTTGTAGAAGTTGAGGGAAGAACATTTACTCCTCAAGAAATTTCGGCTCAAATCCTTCAAAAAATAAAATCAGACGCCGAAAGTTATCTCGGAGGAAAGGTAACTCAAGCAGTAATCACCGTACCTGCATATTTTGATGATTCACAGAGGCAGGCAACTAAACAAGCAGGAGAAATTGCAGGCCTTGAAGTTCTGCGAATTATTAATGAGCCGACAGCAGCGGCCTTGGCTTATGGGCTTGATAAGAAAAATGCTCATACAATAGCGGTTTACGACTTAGGCGGAGGGACTTTTGATATTTCAATTCTAGAGCTTGGAGAAGGTGTCTATGAGGTAAAATCCACAAACGGAGACACTCATCTTGGAGGAGATGACTTCGACCAGGTAATTGTAAATTATATTGCGGATGAGTTTAAAAAAGAAAATGGAGTCGATCTTAAAAAAGATCCTCAAGCTCTCCAGAGACTCCGAGAATCCGCAGAAAAAGCAAAAATTGAACTCTCGTCATCAACAGAGGCCCAAATTAATCAACCATTTATAACACAAGGAAAAGAAGGGCCGCTTCATCTTACAATGACTTTGTCACGGGCCCAGCTTGAAAAAATTGTAGATGAGCTCATTCAGAAAACCCTAAAACCTGTGGAACTTGCTCTTAAAGACTCAGGAGTAAAAGTATCCGATGTTGATGAGATTGTTTTAGTTGGCGGAATGACTCGAATGCCCAAGGTTATTGAAGCTGTTACTAAGTTCTTTGGCAAAGAACCAAACAAATCCGTAAATCCCGATGAAGTAGTTGCCATAGGAGCGGCAATTCAAGGAGGGGTTCTGGGTGGAGAGGTGAAGGATGTCTTGCTTTTGGATGTTACTCCTCTAACACTTGGAATAGAAACATTGGGTGGGGTTTCCACTCCTCTTATTTCAAGAAATACTACTATTCCTTCTTCCAAATCGCAAGTCTTCTCAACTGCCGCAGATAACCAGACGCAGGTTGAGATAAATGTTCTCCAAGGAGAAAGACCTATGGCCTCGGACAATAAGTCTTTGGGAAGATTTATCCTCGATGGTATTCCGCCAGCTCCCCGAGGAGTGCCGCAAATTGAGGTAACTTTTGATATCGATGCCAATGGTATCTTAGATGTTAAAGCCCAGGATAAAGCAACGGGTAAAGAACAAAGTATTAAGATAACAGGTTCAACCGGGCTTACAAAAGATGAGGTCGAGAAAATGACAAAAGAGGCAGAGGAGCATGCTAAAGAGGATGAGGAGAAAAAAGAGCTTGTAGAAGCGAAAAATAACGCAGATTCTCTTATATTTACAGCAGAGAAAACATTAAAGGACGCGGGAGATAAAGTTTCAGAAGATGCTAAGAAGGAAGTTGAAGAAAAAATCTCAGCTCTTAAGACAGTTCTTGAAACAGGTACAAAAGAAGATCTAGAATCAAAAACAAAAGATCTTTCCGATTCTCTTCAGAAAGTTGGTCAAGCAATGTATAGCCAAGGGCAGCAAACAACCAACAACAAACAACAAACAACTGATTCGGAAAAAGATGGGGAGGCAAAATCAGAAGATTCAAAAGAAGAGAAAGAAGAGAAAAAGGAAGAGCCGGTTGAAGGTGAGGTTGTAAGCTAAAAAGGTTAGGTGCTGGGGTTGCTTCGAGAATTTTATGTTTCGGGGGTCCTGTCAATTGTTTCCCTCCCGCCAGTGCTCGTTCGAAATATTCCGCTTCACGGAATAACTCCTGCGCGCTGTCGGGATCCCTCCCACAATTGCCACCCCTAAAATTTTGGATTTAATAAAGTGCGTAGGGGCGCTTTTTTAGTATAATTAGGATGTATTTGGAATAATAATCCGAATACATTAGGATTTAATTTATGGAAAAAGATTACTATAAAGTTTTGGGGGTATCAAAGAATGCAACGGCCGATGAGATAAAAAAAGCTTATCGGAAGCTTGCCCTTGAGTATCACCCAGACAGAAACAAGACTAAAGAAGCTGAAAAAAAATTTAAGGAAGTGACACAGGCCTATGAAATTCTTTCAGACCCTCAAAAGAAGCAGGCTTATGATCAGTTCGGTCATCAAGCATTCACTCAGGGAGCAGGTCAGGGTCCCTTTGGTGGAGGCTTTGGGGGTGGTCAGCAGACGGGACAGTATGGGCCTTTTACATACACCTATACTACCTCAGGCGGTGCTCCTGATTTTGACTTTGGGGGATTTTCCGACCCTTTTGAGATATTTGAGCAATTTTTCGGTGGAGCCTCTCCTTTTTCTCAAAGAGGAAGACAACATTCTTCATACTCTCTTGTTATAGACTTCATGGAGGCAGTCAAAGGTACTACAAAAAAAGTTACTATTGACGGTAAAAATCAAACAATAAAAATCCCGCCGGGAGTGGACGACGGTTCCAGAATCCGCTTTGGA
>Ga0209541_10006918_pt1 | contig 19169 bp, 21 predicted proteins | sample RifCSPlowO2_01_FD_184027 | JGI IMG/M metagenome (GOLD analysis project Ga0209541, IMG submission 184027) | Groundwater microbial communities from Rifle, Colorado - Rifle CSP2_plank lowO2_0.1 (SPAdes) (version 2) | ecosystem: Environmental > Aquatic > Deep subsurface > Groundwater | place... | reverse complement strand
GCTCAGCCATTATATCACCAGCTGCTCCTCGATAAACGACTCGTCCATTTTCATTTGCTTGGCTTTCACAAGCACATTAAGGTTCCGCATCTCCATCTCCTTTGCAAACAAATATCCGAGGATAACGTCCACTGACAGGGGATGCTGATGCTGAAGCAGAAGGGATTTTCGCAGAAGATAGTTATAGAGGCTGGTTTCAACCGGAATAAGCGATTTCTGCTCTTGGTATTTCCTGGCTGCATCTTTGGCAGCAGGAAAGAGCTTTTCCACTATGGCAACTGCCTCATCCAAATCCTTGGCATCCAGCAGAGAGCTTAAAAGAATGCTTCTTTCAGCATGAAAGAGCTGCCCCTTTATCGCGTCTTTGCCCTTGTTTTCCTTTTTTAGGCGCAGTACAGTAAGCACATTTGTAACCTCGATTTCTGTCTCCAGAAATTCCCTGAACAATTTTCCCTCTTCAGGAAGCTGCTTCAGGAAGGATATCAGTTCCGTATAATACGCCCTGTCCAGCGCGTTTTCAATTTCAAAAAGGTTTTTTTCCTTCTGGAAGCCAGACAAAGCAGATTCAATATGCTTAAGAGGCGCTATTTTTGCTTCCCTCACAATTGTTTCCACGGAATCTTTTTGGAACAGCTCCCTGAGCCTTTCCCTGCTTAAATTTCCCACCGGAATCAGCAATGAACCAAAAGCCTCTTCAGAAGCCTTTGTGAATTTTGCACGGATAAGCGTCTTAATGTTATAGACATCATAGCGCTTCAGGTAAATGCTTATAAGAAAGCCAAGCTCTCCGGGTGAAATTCTTTTGAGCTTGTCCAGCATATGTGTCATGTTTCTGGCCAATGCCTGCTCAACCAAGGCTGCGCCGTGATACTTTGAAGCCAATTGGTCAATCTCGGCTTTGTATTGGGAATCCTGCAAAAACCTTGCTATCTCAGAAAAGGACATCTTAAGCATTTTCTGATAATCTGCCGACTTAAAAAGAAGAGAGCGCATGACTACAGTACGGACATAGGTATAGGGATATATACCCAAATGAACCTTTTTCTTTTCCACTTCCTCCTGAACCATGTGTGTTGCCATTCTAATCAAAAAGCGCCTTGCTCAATTCAGACAGCTTGTTTTCCCGGACCTGCTCCAGCAATGTATCATAGCTGTAATCCACCCTGACATTCTGGTCTTTTGTCTCAGCAATTATGCCGCCAAGAATATCCACCTCTTTTGCAGCGTACCCTGAAACTGCCTTCCTGTCCTTTGAAGCGCAATAGACTGTGCCAATGTCAATCTCCTTTGCAGCCCGTGCCAGAAGCTTCAGGATATGCTCTTTCCTCTGCTTCTCCGGCAGAGCCATTATTTTTTTACGGGCTTCATGGAATGAATTCTCAATCCATTTCTTCCGCTCGTCCATTGAGTGCATCTTCAGCTCTGTCTGCAGCTGAGCTTCATTCATCCGCTTTATCATGTCCAATGATTTCTGCTTCTCTGCTTCCCTTTGCTTCCTATAGTCCTGGAGCTGCTGCTGGAACTGCTTTCTTATTCCTGCAGCTTCTTCTGCTGCTCCGGCCAGAAGCCTCTCTGAATCTTTCCTGGCTTTGGCCAATATTTCTGTTTTAACTTCTTCAATTCCCATTTTTCTTCTGGAAAGCTGCTCAGCCTGCCATTCCAATGATCATGATGGCTATTACTAGGCCAAAGATGACAATTGTTTCCGGAATAACGGTAAGGATAAGCCCCTTTCCGAACAATTCCTCCTTCTCAGCCATCGCACCTACTGCAGCTGCCCCTATTGTCTTTTCTGCCATTGCCGCTGCTATAGCGCTTAGCCCAATAGCAAGGCCTGCGCCTATTGCAACAATGCCTGTGTTTACATCTACTGCCATATTTTCATCCTCCGTATGTTTTTAAACCAAAAGCCTGAAAAGGCGTTCCGCCGCCCTTGAAAAATTTAGTGAAAAATTCAACATAATGCAATCGCAATGAATGAAGGAAAGACCCTAACAGCCCGACTATAATGTTGATGGCATGCCCGACTACCAACAAAAGAATGCCCCATATGATTGAGATTCCTCCTGCATGGAAGAATTCTTTTGCAAACTCATTGATTACCAATGCCAGCTGCACGGATGCCAGCCCGATAGCCATCAATCGTGCGTAAGAGAGTATGTTGCTGAAAATGCCAGGCAATTCCACCATACCATTAATGCCCTCTCCAATATAGAGAAAGACAACAGCCATGATGGCAACAATGTAGCCATAAGCAGGCGAGATTGGAAGGTAATGCAGGTAGGAGACAGCCAATAATGCAACCCCTATCTGCAGGATGATCCAGCTTATTTTCTCGAAAAAGGCTTTCTTAAAGCCGTGCGCTTTCAGCTCGTTCAGGAAACCAAGTACAATGCCCATATTGACATGGATAACCCCGACAACAAGAGCCACGGCCAGAAGCAGCATCAGCTGGTCTGCACGGCTAAGTATATGCGGCAGGTGGTAGCCCAACAATACCTCTTCGCCGAAGAATTCACCAAATAATGCGCCGAAAAAAATAGTAGCTAAGGACGCAAACATGAGTGTGCTAAAAAAGGCGCTTGCCTGCCTGAACTTTTTCTTTAGAAGCCAGAAAAGAATCAATGATGTTATGCCGTACCCCATATCCCCCAGCATGAATCCAAATAACAAAGGGAATGACATGAAAAGGAAGAAGGTAGGATCAATTTCCTTATATGAAGGGAGTGTATATAATTTCATCAGGAATTCAAATGGCCTGACTGCCTTCGGATTTTCCAGCTCCACTGGTACTATATCCTTTTTGTCAGCCTGCTTTTTTTCTATGTATAAGCGGCCTTTTGTCGCTTGATTTAGGATCTCAACAGTTTTTTCTGTTTTCTGCTCAGGAACCCATCCCTGAATAATGAATGCTTCTCCTGTTTTTGCAAATTTCAAAGGTGCTTCTGCTTTTTCAAGCTCCTTCTCAAGATAAAATGCATATTTGAGCCACTTTTGAGCATGCTCTTCTTTGAATTCATCCAAATACTCAAGGACTTTCTGCTTTTGCTGCACTGATAACTGGATTGCCTTGTCCAAGGCTGCCATATTCTCAGAAATATTTCCTTTTAATCCTGACAGCAGGCTAAGGTCCATAGGAGAGAATATGTATCTGCTTAACAATTGCTGAACGTCTTTGCTTTTTTCCTTTTCCACAAATAAGGCTATTTTATTACCGAATTGAGCAAGATGATAGCGCTGCGTGAGTTTTTTCAAGTCGGTTATGAAGATATCAACATCCGACAAGTATCCTGCAAAAACATCAATGGATTCATACGGCCCGAGCAATTCCGGATTCAGCTGCAACGGCCCAAGAAAAGCCAGCTTTTCTTTCATCTCTTCTTTCTTTTTTATCTCTGAAGAGCTGTCCCTTATTGTTTCCTGCCATGCTGTTATTTTTTTCTCTGAATTCCGGATTTCCTTTCCTATCGCATCCAGAGAAAATGATTCTTTGGCAGGCAACGGCGCTTCTTTAATCCCTGATGCAGTGCATAAAGCCCTTGTCCTGACAAGCAGATCAGAAAGCATGGAAGCCCTTTCCATAGGCGCGCCTATGTCCAAATCCTCCTTCTTTACATGGTCCACAATATGAAGAACTCCCATTGTATGGAGCGCCTGGATTGTCTTTTCCATCTCGGTATCAGGACCGATAATGGTCACCTTAGCCATGTATTCCGGATGCAGCATTTTATTCAGATACGCCCCTCCAATTCCTTGATTATTATATCCGCAGCCTTGGAAAGATTCTTTTTGGCCTTTTTTTCTGTTTCTGCCCATTTTTTCATGCTTTTTTCCAAAGCCTGTGATTTCTTTTTTTCGTGTTCTACACGCGCTGCATTTAATTCAGACTCAATTTCCTTTTCCAGCTCTTCTTTTTTCTGCTGAAACTGCCTTTGGGCATCGCTTCTGGCCCTGTCAAGCTGCTGCTGCTTCTTTTGAGCTGCTTCTTCCCGAATCTTTTTGGTTTCCTTCTCTGCTTCCCTGATTTGCATTAAAACTTCCATTTTTTACCTGTCTGCCCTGAAAAGGGCTTCTTTATAAACATATACCAAATAGAACAAATAGTCTACTTGGTTTTCTCAACATACCTGTTGATAGCCCAATCCATGAGCACATCCCCTACACTGACTAAGTTGTCCCTTATCCTCCTTTTATCCGAACTCGGCACATCCTGGATCCTGATCTGCTTTAAGGCAATTATGTTTTTGTTCAATGAGATGGCCTTTTCATAATCTAATGAATTTAAGTTTTCCGTTATTTCCTTGATATTCCCTATAATTCCAAGCACCTCTTTGAAAAAAGGCTTTTCGTTCTCTTCCAGAAGGATAAGAAAATCAACAGCACGCTCAAGATGCTGGGCAATCAAGGCCATATAATGCAGGTCAATGGGCTTGAAGAGCGACGGCTGGTTAGAGGTAAGCATCTCAGTAACAGACTTGTCAATGAGTATTTTGCTTCTGTCGATTTCCTCTTCAAATTTCATAACCAGCTCTTTGCTGTAATTGCTGATCATCACGCCAAGCAGGTTGGATATCTTCTTGACAAGGGTCTTCAGAAGCGAATCCGGCTCATTGATGCTCATGCTGGACTCGTAGGTGATATGGTTGCCGTCCAATTCTACAAATTCAAAGCCTGAAATGGTCTTTTTTTGGTCCATAATCCTGGCAACATCAGTCTTTTTTTCCAGCCTGATCTTGAAGGATGAGGAAGGGTTAAGGTAGCATGCCATAATCAGCTTCATAATCAGCTCAGGGTTGTCCTCTGAGACAGCAAGGTTGATTTCCTTGCCTTTCTTTCTGACGACGTGTGGGTATAATGAAAGCGTGCCGTCGCTATTAAGCTCGACGCTGACTTTTGAAGTGGAGCTTATTTTATATTTCCTGCACCAGCTTGTAGGGAGGTATACATAGTGCATGTTCCCTGTCTTCTGCACACTGCGTATGTCCATAGTATATAGTGGTATATATACTATTTATAAATATTTGTATTTCAATGCATTTGATATCTCTCCTTGATTTTGATAGCACTTTAGAGTAGCACTGAAAGAAAAAGTTAATAAACAAAATGGCACCCATCCATTAAAATTATTAAAGTGAAACTAGATACAATCGACGAGGAGAGAGTAAGCAGGAGATATTTTCTTGAAGGAGGAGTATTGACAGCATTAGCAGGAGCCTTCCTTCTTGAAGATAAAATTGGGAAAATAATTTTGGAATTAAAGGGTTGGCTTTCAGATTTTAATTACCAGCGCAGAGTTCGGTTCATTAACGTAAGTTATGAAAGAGCAATGAAAGCTGGGGTTGCTGGTATGTTAGGCATGGTAGAGGGAGATACCTTAACATTGGAAGGGTATAGTTACAGGACTAATCAGGAAACCGTTGACGTGTATGTTAATCAAAAGCCAAGAAGGCAATTGGCATATCCTATACGGAATACTGAAGAAAGGATCCTGTATGATAAACTTACGGGCTTATTTCAAACTAACAATAGCAAAGATAATAGATTGGCGTTGCACTAGAAATTGGATATATGATAGTTTTATGATTTTCTTATCTTAGCAACAAAAAATCCTTCTGTATCATTATCCTGTGGCCACAATCTCAGGCACTTTTTTATTTCAGAGGCATATTTGTCTCCTTCAAACTCCAGTATTGGCTCTGATCTTTTTAACCCGCTTAGTTCTATATCTTGTAATTGCGCATTATCATATTTTTTCAATAAAAAATCTATTACGCCCTCGTTCTCTTCAGGCTCTAATGAGCAGGTTGAATAGACTAATGTTCCATGCTCTTTGAGGACAGAAAAGGCTGTATCTAAAAGCTGCTTTTGTGTTGCTGCCAGGCGCCTTACCATGTTCGGATTCCATATCCTCAATGTCTTAAGGCTCTTCCTTATCGTTCCTGTCCCTGAGCATGGTGCATCAACAAGAATGCGATCGAACAAAAGATTGGCTTTTTTAAAAAAACGGCCTTCCATCAGGGTAAGGATTGCGTTTTCAATGCCCATTCGCTGCATATTAATCCCTAACGGCGCCAGACGGATTCCCTGGTAATCATTGGCGATCAAGACGCCCTTGTTCTGCATGTATTGCGCAATCTGAGATGCCTTGGAGCCTGGGGCTGCGCAGCAATCCAGCACAACCTCATGGAGCTTCGGATCCAAAACAAGCGGCGGTATCATGCTTGCCGCTTCCTGCACATAAAAATAACCAAGGCTGTGCTCAAGGGCATTGCCTATATCCCTCCTTCCCTCCTCGTGTTCGATATAAAAGCCTTCCTTGCACCACGGTATTTGCCCAAGATTCCATTTTTTTAATCTTTTTTTTAAGTTATCTATAGAAATCTTTAATGTGTTCACGCGTATAGAGCGCCTAAGAAATCTCAGGGAATAATCCTTAAATAACTCCCAATCTGTCAATTTTGAATAGCGTTCAATGAATTTTTCCTTGAAAGATGGAATTTCTTGTGCCATTGTTTTTGACGTTATAATTTTTTAACCATGTAAGGGCCTTCTTTTTTATATCCCAATTTCCTGAAATACTCCCTGGCTCCAATGCCCGAAATAACAACCACCTTATCTTTTCTGTTTTTCTTTGCCAACTGCTCTGCAGTTTTCAGGAGCTTTTTTCCAAGACCTCTGTGCTGGAAAGAATTTTTTGATTTTTTCCCTAAAGAGACAGCAGGAGAGTAGATATGTAATTCCCTTATGAGGGCGCTTTTTGGAGTTATTTCTTTCCGCAGGAACTGGCCAGGAAAACGGAGGCGTGCATATCCGAAAAGGATATCATTGCTTTTTTCCTCAGCGCTTATAAAAAATTCTTTGCCTCCGGAAGCTTCGTATTCCTCGACATTGATCCCAATCTTACCGAGCTTGAGGGATTTATCCCTTTCCAAAGCATGCCCTGCCTCGCGGCACCTGATGCACCTGCATTTGACTCCCTTTTCTTTTGCCACTTTCTCAACATACTGGCGCAGGTTTGTACGATCTACACCAGAAGCTGTTGCATAAGTAGGAATGTCGCGCTGTATGCGCACAATCCTGCAGTACGAAGGAACGTTTCTCTTGAATTCGGCAATAATTTCAGCGGCTTCTTTTGTGGTGATAGGATTGAAACTGCCTTTTTTCCAGTCTGCATAGAGCCTTGTGCCTGGCATGACCATGCATGGATAAAGCTTCAGCATATCAGGACGATAATCAGGATTCCTGAAGATTTCCTTTAGTGAGTTGATGTCCATCTCTTTGGAAACACCAGGCAGGCCAGGCATCATATGGTATGTTATCTTGAACCCGAGATCCTTTAGTATTTTTGTGGACTCTACGGAGTCTTGGATTGTATGGCCCCTATTGACATCCCTCAGGACATCATCGTAGATTGTCTGAATCCCAAGCTCAACGCGCGTGCATCCCAAGTTAAGAAGCTCATTGCCATGCTTTAATTTCCCGTAATCCGGCTTAGTTTCGATGCAAAGGGCGACGCAGCGTATTTTTGAGCTCTCGTTTCGCTTTTGCTCGTATTCAAGGGAAGATGGGTTTTCTTTCAGCTGCAACAGCTTTTTATGTATGCTCAGCAGACGGCTGTTGTCCCCTATGTCTCCCGGGAGCTCGAAGAATTTTTTGAATTCTGCTATGTCGAACCCATTTTTACCAAAAAACATATCGGAAAAATCATTGAGTGCCCTGAAAATGTCCCTGATTGCATTTGCCTGATAATCAGCTGGATAAAATGGGAAAGTTCCGCCCTGAAGAATGACCTCTACTTTTTCCGGGACATGCCCAGTTACAGTATATTGCTCCAGCCTGTTCATTGTAATAAGGTAAGGATCGTAATGGTTTCGTATGGCCCTTCTCGTAGAGGGCTCCTTGCCGGTATAGCTCTGGGGGACGTTCCCGAAAAAGGAATTAATGCCGCCAGGACAGAATGTGCATCTTCCATGGGGGCATGGATATGGAGGTGACATTACAGCAATAATGGCTACGCCGGAGATAGTGCGTGTGGGCTTAGTGAGAAGCTGCCTCTGGATAACAAGCAGGTCCTTTGGGTCTGTGTTAAGAAGAATTTCGATGTCAGTTGGCACTTTTTTTACATTATATTGCGAGCATAACTTAACCTTCAGCCTGAACAGATTATCTTTGGACAATTTCTTCCGTTTGAGTGCAGATACCACTTCATGCAGATATTGCTGATTCATCCCTGGAAGAAATAGAATTACCTTTTTAAAGGTTTATCAGATTGTGGCTTTGCCCGAAAACTCCGCTTCGCTGCGGGTTAGCGGCTTTTCGCTTGTGATGATTTATACGATAACTGACATCTCCCGTATGGAGCATCCCCTCTGTCAGTTAGATATTTTTTCCAAAAGAAGCTCAACCTGTTGCTGCTAACCACTTTTCGGGCAAAGCCTCAGATTGGTTATGCTTCCAGAGGCACCTTATTTACAGCTTTTGTAATTTCAATGATAATGGCGCCAATGCTGGATACAAGCACTATAAAGAAAAACTGCGATACATCCAACGGCGCCATATCGAACAAAGCCGCCAATGGAGGAATAAAGATAGATGCTACAATCACAGCAAAAGAGAGCAGAACAGCCATAACGAGATATTTATTCTTGAAAATGCCGATTTTTGCCACAGGATATATTGTGGAGCGGCAGGACAATGCCTGATAAAGCTCAAACATCGCAATAGTAAGGAAAGTAGCTGTCTGCGCCTTGAGAAGGTTGCCCTCATTGAAATAAATCCAGCTGAAGATGGCTAATGCCGCAATGATAACAGCAATTGGGTAATAGACAAAAAATGCCCTCAGCCCCTTGTAGATAGGCTCGTCCTGTTTTCTTGGCTTGCGGGACATGGCGTTTGGCTCAAAAGGGTCAGCGCTTAAGGCAATGGCCGGCAACCCGTCTGTTACAAGATTGATGAGCAATATCTGGGTTGCTGTAAGCGGCAGCGGAAGGCCGAATATTATGCCCAAAAAGATTATCATCACCTCGGCGATATTGCCGGACAGCAGATACGCAAGGTATTTGCGTATATTGTCGTAGGTGCCTCTGCCTTCTTCAACCGCATTCACAATAGAGGCAAAGTTATCGTCAGTCAGTATCATGGAGCTGGCCTCTTTGCTGACATCTGTGCCGGTAATGCCCATGGAAATGCCTAAGTCAGCCTTCTTTAGCGCCGGAGCGTCATTCACGCCATCGCCAGTCATAGCCACCACGTGCCCTTTTTTCTTGAGAGCATCCACAATTTTGATCTTATGCTCTGGATTGACTCTGGCAAAAACAGCAATACCCTCTACGATGGCTTCCAGATCCTTGATTTCATCCAGTTTTTCCCCTGTCAACACCTTGCCTGAGAGGCCAATTTCCTTGGCCACTGCTTTTGCAGTTATTTCGTGGTCTCCGGTGATCATGATGATCTTAATTCCTGCTTGCTTGCATTTCTCCACCGCTGTTTTTGCTTCTTCCCGCGGAGGATCCATCATGGCCTGCAGGCCAACAAAAATAAGATTATTTTCAGAAGCGCCGTCTATTAATGTTTTATAGGCAAACCCCAGAACACGCAAAGCCTGCTCTGCAAACTGATGATTGATGCGAAGCACCTCTTGCCGCGCCTCTTCTGTCAGCCTTTTTACAGCGCCATTGAGGTATATATGGCTGCAACACTTCAGCACGACTTCAGGTGCGCCTTTCACATATGCGACCCTTTCGCTGCCATGCTTATTCACAGTGGTCATCATCTTCCGCTCGCTGGTGAACTCAATCTCGTCCAGACGCGGGTATTCTGTTTCCAATTTTTCCTTGATGAAACCAGCTTTGGCAGCGCTCACAATCAGCGCCCCTTCAGTAGGGTCTCCAATGACAGTATTATTCCTAAGATCGGCGTTGTTGTTTAAAGCGCCTGTAATCAACAGATGAGAAACTTCACTTGTGCCTACTGGCTTGCCCTGATACATGAATTGGCCTTTGGTTTCGTAGCCCGTGCCAGTTACGCCAATGATCTTCCCGTTTGTATAGAGCTTTGTAACTGTCATCTCATTCATTGTCAGCGTGCCTGTCTTATCTGTGCAGATAACTGTTGTTGAGCCCAATGTTTCAACGCTGGGCAGCCTTCTCACCAGCGCATTGCGCTTAAGCATCCGCCTGGTCCCTAAAGCCAGGGAGACGGTAACTACAGCCGGCAATCCTTCAGGAATTGCTGCTACGCCCAAAGAAACAGCCACCAGCAGCATGTCCAGCCAGGACGCTTTATGCACAAGCAGGCCTGTTACAAAAATGATTATTGTAATCAGGATGGTTATGATTCCAAGGCGCTTTCCCAGCTGATTCATCTTCTTTTGCAATGGTGTAAGGTCCGGCTTCACTTCTTCTATCATGGCTGCTATTTTTCCGATTTCTGTCTGCATGCCTGTGGCAATGACCACGGCTTCGGCGTGGCCGCTTACCACAATGGTGCCTGAGAATACAGTATTTCTTTGGTCTGCAATCTGCGTTTTCTCCGGCAATTCGCGTAGGTCTTTTTTCACTGGCTGGGATTCGCCTGTAAGCGCCGCTTCCTGCACCTGCAGATTATGAAGCCTGAGCAGCCTGGCATCTGCAGGTATTTTGTCCCCTGTCTCCAGAATTATTATGTCGCCGGGAACCAGCTCTTTCGCATCAATATCCTGCTTTTTCCCACCCCTCAATACAGTTGCTTTCAGCGATGCCAGCTTTTTGAGGGCCTCGATAGCTTTTTCAGCGCGGTATTCCTGAAAAAAACCGATGATGGCTATGAGTGCCAGAATGACCAGAATGACTATGGCATCGATATACTCCCTCAGAAAAGCAGAAATAAATGTAGCTGCAATTAAAATCCAGACAACAATGCTTTTGAACTGCGATAGGAATATTTTCAGCGGTGAAACTTTGGCGCCTTCTTTGATTTCATTAGGGCCATAAATTGACAGCCTGTTTTTCGCCTCTTCTTCAGACAATCCTTTTTCAGACGTTTTCAGCTCGGAAAGAACATTATTAGCTGCGTAAGCATGGTAGGCTGAAGGCATGATGAAGAACCATAGATGCAGAATTATAAAACTTTTGGTTTTAAGGTTAAAGGATATCAGTTGTAAGATAGATGAGTAATAAATGTCATATCTTTTGGCAATCTTAAAACTATTTTATGCCCTGCAAGTTGGTTAGAGAGTTATATATGTAGGTAAGATTGGAAATAACGTTACGTATTTCAATTTATTCTGGGAAAATAGAAAAACCCGGCAAAAGGAATTTTACTTGGGTGGTTAGTATGGTTAATTTTAAATTTTTATATCAATAATTTCTAGATTGAAACTATATTCATTTCCTAGGTCTTAACTTGAAAACGTAAATAAAAGTATTTAAATAGAATATCCTTTATATTGCACGTATGGTGAATAAACAGCTAGCTGATTGGATTAAATCAGAAGAAGCACAGGGTTATTCTGAAAAACAGTTAAGATATTATCTTCTCAAGCAAGGTTATAATTCCAAAGATATCGATGATGCAATAAAATCGTTTGGAAAAAAAGAAACAACTACTCCTTTTTTAGCTAAAGGTATATTTAGACCTACTATTTTGAAATGCTTTTTTCCCGTGTTAATCTTGATATTAATTTTTGTTTCATTTATTATAAACTCTGCTCATATTCCACCATTAGAAGAATATTTTTGTGATTCATTGAATAAAAATGAAGAGTTAATAGATTTTAATGAAAAAATTACGGAGAAAAGTTTAGAGAATAATGTTAATCCAGAAGAATTGATTAACTTATATAAACAAAAAGGAAATCTTATAAAACAAACTGATTCTGCCAGAGATGTATTTTACGTCCATTTAAAACCACTTTTTACTGGAAATTTATATTTAACTTCCTCTATGATTTACAAACTTAATCCTTTTTTTCCAACTCCCTGTGAATCTCTAATGTATCTAGAAGAGGATTTTACTAATACTAATTTCTGCAGATATTATATGCCAAAAGAAAGCCATAATTGCATAAATGACTATGTGATTAAACAAAAGCAAGAATCCATCGCAGTAATGGGCATTGTTGGTTTATTTAGTGAGGGTCTACCACCCTATAAAAAAATCTCCCCCATTAGCTTATTGATTCATAGCATTATTTTAGTCGCAGTATTGTATTTAATCATTTCCTTGATATCTTTTGGAAGAATAAAATTATTAGAACAAAGTAAGAAAAACAAACTAATAATAAATGGGTCATTAATTCTTTTACCTATATTGATTTTCTTTATATTTGATTTTGCATATTTGTTATTTTTACTGCCATTAATTGTTGTTTTTGTAAGTTCTTCATTTATAAAAAATGAAAAACATAATCATATCTTCTTATATATCATGACAGCCATTCTTATTTTGTTATTAATAAGTGGAATTTCTGTCACTAATTTTATTGTTGGTAGGAATATTCTAGGTTCAACAATAGATTCATCTACTACAGAAAGAGGAACGGAATATAAAATTTTCCCATGTGAGAACACCAAGATATTATCAATGGAAGAAAAACAATATTTCGGTATTAAAGAAAAATATCTAAATGAAGAATGGAATGTTTGTGATAATCCTTCTTGTACTGATACATGTAGAGATTATTGTAGTCAAAGAATATATATGGGTTATCGTGTCTGGATGCTTAGGGGGGATAATCCTTCATGCATATGCGGTTGTTGAATTCCGTTCAGCTCAAGACAATTTATCCAACTGAAATTGTTAGCGGTATCGAATCATAAAACAAATCAAATTCATCCTTTACAGTAATATTAAAATTATATTTGCCTTCTGGAACTTCATCTTTGATATTAATCGATATGGGCAATTTAAAAGTAACTTTTGGCCTTATGTTAAATTCTTTTTCTTTAGGCTCCAATATATCTAACGCTTTATCACATTTAAGTTTTTCATCACTGCAAGAGACATCTATTGAAAATTTATTGGTTTGCTGAAAGTCATTCTTTATATTTAAATCAATTATATGCTCTTCATCAGGCTTAATTTTATATTCTTTCAAAGATAAGGATATTCTGTCATTTACACCCCTCAAATCATTTGTTTGAACCCTAATCTCTATTTGTGCATACTGACCACTTGGCAACTGGGCTAATTTTGACCCTATAACTGTAATTAATAATGGAAAAATTAATATTAAGAAAAAAGCATTAATTAGATATCCCTTAAACTTCATTATATCTTTTCCATCAAGATATGCCTTAAAGAATTTAAAACCGGAATAAAGTCCAAGTAATATTGAGAAAACATTCAGAAAGATTATGATGCTCTTTGCCATTATATCTGCTTGTGGCATACAAAGACATTTTGATTATTGGCATTTAAATGTTTCTACAAGAAGGTATTCAAACAAAGGGTTTTCATCAATTCACCAAGTAGAAAGATATTTAAACTTTTAAACTATGGTGGTATATCTTATTTATGAGGCTAAAAATCAAATTAAGAGCAATTTTAGATAATGAATATTTTTTCGCTGTTTATAACCTAATTAAAAGTGGGGCTATAACATTTTCGCTAATTCATCTTTTAATTTTACTAAATTATTCCAAATTTGTTGAATATTTTCCGGGAAATGCAACGTGGATAATTTTACTGATAGTCGCTATTGCATCCTCCATTCATATACTTTTGCTCAAAATATATCCTAAATGGACTTTGTTTCTGCTGCCCTTAACCTCCACTCTGATTTCTTTATTTTTATTAAAATCATGGATCCAATTTTTATTTATCATAGCTGTTTCACTAATAACAACGACCATTATTATTTTGGAAGTAAAGTATGATAAATTTAGGTATATAATGTATACTTTTCCTCTTGTTTATTTTGGCCTTCTCTTCTCAATTGCCGTTATCTCAAACCTTATAGCAGAAAATAACTTATTAAAATATTATGAGTGTAGTTCTGATTCTGATTGCATATCTGTAAAGGATTCTTGCGGTGATAGAGCTATAAATAAAATTTACCTTGAAAATTACAATAAAAATAACCAATATATATGCAGATTTGAGCATGATGCAATCATTGGAACACCAAAGTGTATTATCAAAAGATGCACTATAGATCCTGAAGATGACTCGGTATGTGAAAACTTTCAAGGAATGAAATCTTTTAATTGCTACGTGGAATTTGTTAAATATTATAGAGATCCAAGCTATTGCGAAAAGATAAAAACTTCCGAGGCAGAAAGTTCTTATACAAAGGAAGCATGTTTAAAATTCGTTTCTGATGCCATTAAATAAATCTTTGATGAATGCATTAATACTTTGACTGATGCTGCAAACATTCATTTAGGCAGAACAGTTTTACAAGAAAATTAATAAAGGGCGATATGACCACTTAATGCATGGCAGAACAGTTTAAATCTGAAAAGGCCTGGAAAACATACATTGCATCAATGGAGAATCTTGCAGATGATACTTCAACAGGCAAAAAAGAAATCCGGATACTTTCGGATGCGCTCTTAAAAGCCGTAGAAAATGATGCCGCCGGGCCATTTGGAGTGCTTTTTTCAGGCGGCATTGATTCAACACTTATTGCATTTATGGCAAAAAATCTTGGAAAGAAGTTCACATGCTATTCAGCCGGCCTGGAGAATTCCGAGGATATAGTGTGGGCAAAGAGAGCAAGCAAGGCATTAAAGCTAAAATTAAAATGCAGTGTTTTGCCACTAGACAAATTTGAAGGCATTGTCAAGAAAGTTGCAAGGATTCTGAAAGAGCCTGACGTTACAAAGGTTGGCGTAGGCAGCGTTTTTTATGCCGCTGCATCGCTGGCAAAAAAAGACAAGGTAAAGATACTTTTTTCCGGCCTTGGCAGCGAGGAGATTTTTGCAGGATATGAGAGGCACTTGAACGCGCTCAATGACGGCTGGAAAAATGTTCACAATGAATGCTGGAAAGGCCTGAAGAACATGTGGCAGAGGGATATTATCAGGGACATGAAGATTGCAGAGAAACTGGATGTAAAACTATTGACTCCATTTCTTGATAAAGAAGTCATCATTGCAGCTATGCGCATTCATCCTAAACTGAAAATAAGCAAAACAGAGAAAAAGATTGTTTTGAGGAGCATAGCTGTTGAGCTTGGGCTTCCGGAGGAGCTTGCTGCACGGAAAAAGAGGGCAGCCCAGTACGGAAGCAGCTTTGTGAAAGGGATGGACAGACTGGCACGAAAAAGCGGCTTTAGATATAAGAAAGATTACCTCAGAAGTTTGCTGGAATAGATAAGGCAGATTTATGCGCATTGCCCTAATCAACGTAATTCTTTTAAACTCCCTTAAACCAGCCTATGAGTTATGAATCCTCAGGACAGGAAAGAGACAGAGAAACCAAAAGAAAAAAGCGATATACATGCAAGAATCAGGGAGTTTGAAGAAGAAATCTCTAAAACCAAGTATAACAAACGAACCCAGCACCATATCGGCCTGGTAAAGGCTAAGATAGCCCTGCTAAAGGAAAAGCAGGAAAGGAGGGTAGCAGGCAAAGGAAAAACAACAGGATATACAGTACGAAGAACCGGGGACGGAACAGTTATCCTGGTAGGCTTTCCTTCTGTCGGAAAAAGCACACTTCTCAATGCATTGACGGATGCGGAATCAAGAGTGGCTGCGTACGCCTTTACTACGCTGACCTGCATTCCAGGCTTAATGGAGTACAAATCCTCCAAAATCCAGATATTAGACGTTCCAGGCATTGTGGCAGGAGCTGCTTCAGGAAGAGGCATGGGAAAAGAAGTCCTGTCATGCGCCATGAGCGCAGACCTTGTATTGTTTATTGTAGACATACTGCATCCGGAGCATGTTTCCATCATAAAAAATGAGGCAAGGGATGCTAATCTTCGGGTGAACGAGGCAAAGCCTGACATAAAGATTGAAAAAAAGGAGAGGGGCGGCATAAGAATAGGAAGCACAGTCAAATTAACCAAGATTGATTTTGAAACCATTGAAAGCATCCTCAAGGAATTCAGGATTTCCAACGCTGATGTTGTGGTAAGGGAGAATATAACACCGGACCAGCTTATTGATGTTATAGAAGGTAACAAAAAATATGTTCCAGGCATAACAGTGCTGAATAAAATTGACCTGATTGGGGCAGAAGAGATTGAGAATATAAAAAAGAAGATAAACCCGGATTTATGCATTTCTGCAGAGAAAAGTACAGGCATTGCAGAGCTTAAGGAGCTTATCTTCAGAAAATTGGAGTTTATACAGGTATTCTGCAAGGAAGCCGGAAAAAAAGCAGACATGGAGGTTCCGATGATAATAAATAAAGGCGCTACTTTGAAGGATTTCTGCAGTAAACTGCACAAGGAATTCGCGGAAAAATTCAAATTTGCACGCATTTGGGGAAAAAGCAGCCGCTTTCCCAGCCAGCGCCTGAGAAGGCTGGAGCATAAAATAGAGGATGGGGACATCATCGAGCTGCACCTGAAATAGAAAAAGGCAGCATTCAAAAATCTCACTTTGTTCTGGTTGCCATCAAGTTCGCTTTGCTATCTCTAAGCTGGTTAGCTACATTCCCCGTAAGGGACTTCCCCCTTGTAGCTGTGGCTGTTTTAGTTGTTTAAGCTCACAAATTGATGGCAACCTACATTTTGAATGCTGCTATAGAAAAAAGAAATATTTATATAGGAACATTCCAGAAAAGAGGTAAGAGGTGATAAGGTGGTTGAATATCTGGAAGGCATATTCAAGATTGCGAATTTGCTGCTTTCTGTAGTGGCAGGCTATATTGCCCTGAGCATGCTCAAGATTTCAGAGCAGCGCAAAGGATTAAAACCATGGAATATGCTTATCATTGCGCTTGTGTTCTTCGCAGTGCAGGAGATTTTAGGAGCGCTCCGGGCATTCCGCATCTATAGCTCTGTGTTCCTCACACACATAGTCCCTACAGTTATTCTGGGTTTTTTAATAGCCGCGTTAGTCATGCAGATATATGAGCACAAGAGGGCTGCATAGCATGAACTCGTACTTCGGCAATGCATTGGGGCTTGTGGCGCCGTATTACAATCTGGCGCTGGTAATTATCGCCACAATACTTTTCCTGAAGCTTTTCCGCCTCAAGAACAGGGGTACGTACCTACTGCCGTGGAGATTGCTATTCTTTGCAGTCCTTGTCTATATACTTGAAGAAATCGTAACAGTCATTGCCGCGCAGGGCCTTTTTGAGCCTCCGAGCATATTATTTCCGGTATTCGAGATGATTATCATAACTACATTCCTCTACATGCTGCTCCTGCAAAGAGAGCATATACAGAAAGGAAAGAAGAGAAAATGAATAAGGAAGGATTGTCGCCGCTGGTAGCCACGCTGTTGCTAGTGGTATTTGCGCTAGTCATAGGGACAGTTGCGATGAGCTGGGGGAGGAGCTATACGGCAAGCATTGTCGAAGAACCTACAGTTGAGCAGCCAATTGTGATTGAGCCCCAGGATGTCGCCGTTGATCCATTGAAAGCACTGCAGATTGAATATATACAGGGCAAGATTACAAAAGACGAGTATCTGCAAAGGCAAAAAGACCTATTGGAAATTAGCTAGGGTTCCGGCCATTCTAAAAATGTCAGAAATTTTCCGCCAGTCTCTGACTGGTGGCTAAAGAGCCAATATTCCTTAAGATTTTGGAAAATTTCTGAGCATGCTCAAAAACCACCTGAAGTGGCTAGCTCTGTTACAAGCATGCCACCCATCTGTGATGTGTGGTTTTTGACAAGAATTCTCAGCTCTTTACAAACATACGGTGTCAGCCCAATTTCTCCAGAATGCTAGCAATATTCATTATCTGCGTCCTTATATAGGATTCCAGATTGAAGTCATCCCCTATCTCGTCCAATTCGCTCAGCGCCTTGCTCTTGAGGATGGAGAATTCTGCCTTTTCCTGTAGTGTGTATATGATGTGATCTATGCTGTTTTTTACATTACGTGGAACCGAAGTGTCTTCCTTCAGATTAGAAAGCAGTGTTATGACCTTCCCTACCTCTTTGTCATGAGCCATGGTAGATATTAAGAACGCTTCAGTCTTTTTCCTTCATCTGGCCCACTACTTCGCTTTGCAGCTTAGTGGCCTTTTCCTTGATTTGATTCTCCTGTTTTTCCAATGTCCTAATGCGCAATGCCAGCATCTCTTTCTTGGATTCCATGTCCTTTTTCAGCTCTTCTTTTTTGGAAGACACCATGATATTGCCTACAATCCTGTAAGCGTCATTTGTCTTTTCCAGCTCTTTTAACGCAGATTCAATCTCAAGCTGCTGAAGCTGGAACTGCTGTTTTTGGACCAATATGGACTGAATGCCCTGCTCGTACAACTGCAACTGGCCGATTTTCTGCTCGGTTTCCTTAGAAATATCCCTCGTCATACAGCCTTAACCTTCGTGGAAGTTGCGCGCGGCTTGAACAGCATCTTGCTTCCGCAATATGGGCACCGCACTTTTTTGCGCAAATAGTCTGTGGAAACCTTCTTATTGCACTCAAAGCACTTGTATTCTACCATCTTACTTCTCCTCTGCCGCTGATTCCTGCAGCTCTGCGGCTTTCTCTGAGAGTTCAGGAGCCTCTTTGGCTGTTTTGATTTCGGCCTTTTCCTTCATAGGAACTATCTTTTCCTTCACAGAATAGGCCTTGCCAGTGAATTTAGAGTTGCATTTGCGGCAGTGCCATATGCCGACTGAAAGCCGCTTTACAGCCACCTTATTGCAGTACGGGCATTTATGGAGCTTCCGCTGCTCGCGCTCAATTTCTATAAACTTGTAACGCACGGTGCGCCCGTAGCGTGAGCCAAAACGTTTTGTGGCAGTCAGTTTCTCTGATTTTGTTACCATCTTCAATAAAGAATGGGGCTGCCCGGACACTCGGCGCCCCACTAGAGCGTGCTTTCGAACCGGGGTCTTCTGGTCCCAAACCAGAAAGGATAGCCAAGCTACCCCACAGCCCCATTATTTTAACATGTTTGGAACTATGGCCTCTTTTTAAATCTATCGGTAAAGCCGATTTATTTGGCGGATTGGATTAAGCTATGTCAAGAACCACCAGCCATAGGCTGGTGGAATGACACGAATGGTGTTTGTCAATCCAGTGGTTCTTGAGCATGCTCAGAATTTTCTG
>Ga0209541_10006917_pt1 | contig 19170 bp, 14 predicted proteins | sample RifCSPlowO2_01_FD_184027 | JGI IMG/M metagenome (GOLD analysis project Ga0209541, IMG submission 184027) | Groundwater microbial communities from Rifle, Colorado - Rifle CSP2_plank lowO2_0.1 (SPAdes) (version 2) | ecosystem: Environmental > Aquatic > Deep subsurface > Groundwater | place... | reverse complement strand
CTATCGCAAAGATATTGCTGTGAAATTCCACGCGGTTGTGCGCGTCCACTTTTAAACGGTTGCCTGGCAGGAGGACTTCCTGTTTAAGTCCCGGGATGACCGCTCCGGTAACGCCGGCGGTCCAGATCACGTTGCTGGTAAAAAGTTTTTTCCCGTTCGACAGACTGACGACGTTCCCGTCATAAGAAATCACCTTGGTTTTGAGCCAGATATTGATCCCCAAATTCCCCAAGAAATGTTCCGCGCTCTGCGAGGCGGATCCCGACATGGCCCCCAGCAGACGGTCGTTCATTTCGACCACATGGATCTGCATCCGGCGAAAATCCAGCTCCGGATAATCTTTGGGCAGGACGATCTTCTTTAACTCGCCCAGCGCACCGGCCGTTTCCACCCCCGTCGGACCGCCTCCCACAACGGTAAAAGTCATCAGCCGCTCGTGTTCCTGGACGTCATTGGTCAAAAGGGCCTTTTCAAAACTCTCCAGAATAAGATTGCGCAGTTCCATCGCCTGGGGAACGCTCTTCATCCGCATGGCGTTTTGCTCGACATCCCGCATCCCGAAAAAATTCGTCTTCGTTCCTACAGCGATCACCAGATAATCGTAGAAGATCTCGCCGAGCGAGGTTTCGATACGCTTTAATTCAGGTTTGATCTGCAGAACTTCCGCCATACGAAAGATCGCGTTCGGCTGATATTTGAATATTTTCCTTAAAGGGTAAACGATGGAATCCGGCTCCAGGGCGGCGGTCGCCACCTGATAAAGAAGCGGCTGGAAGGTGTGGTAATTATTTTTATCGATGAGGACGATCCTCGGCTGGCTGGTTGTCGGAATATTAACAGGCATTCTGTCCTTTTAAGCATTGCGCTTGCGCGCTTTGAACGACTTGACCCAGAAAATACCGATCACCACAAAGGTGATCATCGGCGCCGCGTAATGCGGCACGTGCGCCCCGAAACTGTCCAGCACCATGATCACCCCCAAAAAGAAGATCGAATACATGGCGCCGTTTTTCAGATAAGGATAATTTTTGATCTTGTCCACGCCCTGGATGGTCAACTGCCGGACCACGAGCGCGCCCAGGCCGTTACCGAGGATAATGATCGGTACCGACATGGTGAAGGCGAACGCGCCGATCACCCCGTCGATGGAAAACGTCGCGTCCAGGATCTCCAGATACATCAGTTTGCTGATATCTGATAAGTGATGTTGGCTTTTCAGTTCGAGTTCTACCCGCGCGGCATGCTCCTTAAACCCGTGGGTGATGAAAAACACGCTCGAGCCGACGGAGGCGGCGAAGGTCATCAGGGGATTTACCTTAAGCGCCAGCCAGATGACAACGCTTAAAATGATGGAAACGAGCGCGAAGAACCATACGCCTTGCTGGGAGAGAAACCGCTCCACATGCAAGCCGAATTCTTTGGGCTCCAGGAACAGCCAATGGAAAAATAAAAATACCAGAAAAACTCCACCGCCGAGTAAAAGCGGCGGCGACGATTCCTCCAGGGCCTGATGGATCTGAGGGTCATTGCTGAAACTCGCCGTCAATGCCCCCCATGGTCCGAGGGACGGATTGGCCATCCACACAATGAACCACGGCAAAAGACCGCGGACCAGAAAAACGCCCAGAAAGATCCCCCAGATCAAAAACCACTTGCGCCATTTGACGCTCATCGTCGCGAGAACGTCCGCGTTGACGACCGCGTTATCGATGCTCGAGATGACCTCAAAAAGGCAAAGGCCCAGGATACTTAAGATGACGGGTCCTATTTCCATAAAATTACCAGCGACGCTTCATGTTATACAACTGGACTAAATTTTTAGACAACCGCTCCACTTCTTCTTTTTGAGTCCCCTCATAATACCCGCGGATGTTTCCCTGCCGGTCCACCAGCACGAACGAGGCACTGTGGAAAATAGGTTCGTCCACGGAGCCGACCTTAAAGCCCTGCACGGCAACCCGGGCAATGTCCTCCCGGCTTCCGGTTAAAAAATGCCAGCGGATCGTGTCCGCCGCGTACTTTTGAGCATACGCAGCCAGCGCCTGCGGCGTGTCCTGTTCAGGATTAACCGAAATGGAAACGAATTCCACGTCGAGGTACGATCGATACATGTCCTGGAGAGATTTCAGGTTTTTCGTCATGATGGGGCAGATGCCGCTGCAGGTGGTGAAAAAAAACGCCGTGACCCAGACCTTGTTGTTGAGCCGGACGGAATCAAAGGACTGTCCCTGCGCGTCGATCAGCCGGAATGGCCCCACCCGGCCGTAGACTGGCAGAAGAGTTTTCGCGGGGGGCTGAAAAAATATCGATCCTATTCCGACAAATACGGCTAGCGTGATCGCCGTAACAAATCCCGTCAAAAGTGTTTTTGCGTTCACGTCTTATCCTGTGCATTAACATCCATGATTCGAAATGAGTGTATTCTACTACCAACATCTGCAGGAATCAACCCCTCGACTAACTTCTTTGAAAGCCGGAGTACGCTCAGGGTTGTGGTTCGATGAACTCACCATCCCTCGAACCATCCCGAGCGCAGTCGAGGGAATACTGAGCGGCCCATACTTTACACGCCTTTCAGGATGCGCTTTGAAGGCCGCCGAAGTATCAACACAAGCAGTTACAATTTCAACCGGCGTAACCGCAAGGCGTTGCTGACAACCGACACGGAGCTGAAGCTCATCGCGGCGCCGGCAATGATGGGATTCAGGAGCAGTCCCGTGAAGGGATACAGCACGCCCGCGGCCACGGGAACACCGAGGGCGTTGTAGATGAAGGCGAAGAAAAGATTTTGGCGGATGTTGCGCATAACTTGCCGGCTTAATTTCAGGGCCTTGACGATACCGTTGAGGTCGCCTTTGACCAGCGTGATCCCCGCGCTTGCGATGGCCACGTCCGTCCCCGTGCCCATGGCGACCCCGACCTCGGCCTCGGCCAGGGCCGGCGCGTCGTTGATGCCGTCGCCGGCCATCATCACCCGCGCGCCCGCGCGCTTGAATTCCTGAACAATTTTCCGTTTTCCCGCCGGGTCCACTTCGGCACGGACATCATCAATACCCAATTCCGCGGCAATGGCCTGGGCGGTCGCGCGGTGGTCTCCGGTGAGCATAATGACTTTCAGGCCCAACCGGTGCAGTTCGCGGATGGCCGCGGGGGTTGTCGCCTTAACGGAATCGGCAATCCCCAAAACTCCCAGGACTTTGCGCTCCCGCGCCACCCACACAACCGTCTGCGCCTTTATCCGCATCCGCGCCGCTTGATCCTGAAGGTCCCGGGGGACTTCGCCAACGGTATCGGCAATGAATTTTTCGTTACCCAGCGCGACAACAGCGCCGTTGAGCCTTCCCCTCACGCCCGCTCCCGTGACGGAACCGAAATCCTCGGTCTTCGGCACGTCAATGCCGCGGGCGCGGACGTAATCGACCACGGCCCTGGCCAACGGATGTTCACTGGCCTGCTCCAGAGATCCGGCCACGCTCAAGAGCAGCGCCTCATCGACGCTGGCGGCCGGGCATGCGGCGGTCACCTTCGGCTTGCCTTCGGTCAGCGTCCCGGTCTTGTCCGTCAGCACATGAGTTATCTTTTCAGCCTTTTCCATGGCCTCGGCGTTTTTAACCAGAATCCCTCCCTGCGCCCCGCGCCCCACCCCGACCATAATGGACATCGGCGTGGCCAACCCCAGCGCGCATGGACAGGCGATGATCAAAACCGAAACGGCGTTGACAATGGCGTAAGCCAGGGAAGGCGGCGGCCCTATTTGCCACCAGATGATAAAAGCTGTGATGGCGACAAATATAACGGCGGGGACAAAATATCCGGAAACCCGGTCCGCCAGTTTCTGGATGGGCGCGTGGCTGCGCTGGGCCTCGGCCGCCATATGCACGATCTGCGACAGCAAAGTTTCCGCGCCGACCTTCTCGGTCTTCATCACAAACGTCCCCGTCTGGTTGACCGTGGCGCCGATGACCCGCTCGCCGGCCGTCTTGGCAACCGGCATCGGCTCTCCCGAGATCATCGACTCGTCGATGGTCGTCCGGCCTTCGCTAATGATCCCGTCCAGCGGAACTTTCTCACCCGGCCTCACGCGCAGCAGGTCGCCTCTCTGCACATCGTCGATGCTGACTTCCTCCTCCTGGTCATTGCGTACGCGGTGGGCGTTCTTCGCGGCCAGTCCCAACAGCGCCTTGATCGCCTGCCCGGTTTGACTGCGGGCGCGGGCCTCCAAGAGCTGGCCCAACACGACTAAAACCGTAATCACGGCGGCGGCCTCAAAATAAAGATTGATCCTTCCTTCCATTTTGAGATCCTCCGGAAAAATTCCCGGAAATAGAACAGCGGACGTGCTGTAGCCATACGCCGCGCCGACGCCCAGCGCGATCAAGATGAACATGTTAGGCGACCTGTTCACCAGCGATTGCCAGCCCTTGGTGAAGAAAAATCCTCCCGACCACAGGACGACCGGCGTCGCCAAAACAAACTGAAGCCAGGCCGAAATGCCCATCGGGACTAAGGTGTGAAGATTCAGGAGAGGGACCATTTCAGCGACGGCAAGGACAGTGACGGGAACCGCCAGGACAAGCCCGCCCCAGAACTTGAGGGACAAGGAACGGATCAGCCCGCACTCCTCCTCTTCTTTGCCCCCGGCGCCCATCGGCTCCAGGTGCATCCCGCACTTCGGGCAATCCCCGGGATGGTCCCGGCGGACCTCCGGATGCATGGGACAGGTGTAAACCGTTTGCCTCGAAGTAACAGCTTTCACTTGGGGGGGAGTTTGTTGGGCCAGAAATTTCTCTTTGCAATGGGCGCTGCAGAAAAAATAATCCTTCCCGCCCTGATTGACTTTCAGGCCACGTCGTTCATCAACTGTCATCCCGCAGATCGGATCTATGGCCACAACGTCACCCCCCTCTAGAATCAATTAATGATGGCTTTTATGGTCAGGCTCTTCTTGCGCCGGCTGATCAACTTCTCTTTCGGCTGCTTCGTCGGCGGTGTCGTCTTGGCCCATCATCTTTTTGCCCTGGCAGCACATTTCCTTAATATCCACATCATCGGACACCAGTTGGTAAAAGCCGATTGAAAAAGATTGAGCCCAACGAAGGCCGTAAACCACAGCCACGCCGGATGGACATAGTGCGCCAACAGCAAGCTAAGGATAATGAGCGCCCCCGCAATGCCTCTTAATTGTCTTTCCATTTCGGAATCTCCTTTCCTGATCTTTTCATTAAAAACTATACCTTGCCCGGAAAAAAACATTTTTGTTTTTTTTCATCTGTCCGAATTCCGTGAGGTCGTCTTCGCCCCACGGCAAGTTGGCCCCGAAGGTGACCTTCCATTGGTCGGTGATATCATAACCCGCCAGCGGACGTATATAACCGTCCCGATCCGATGGCGAATAAAACGTAAATAACGACACTGAAACCGTCTGATTCTTGTAAAGTTTGGTAATACGATTGGTCACCACGTGATGGAATTCATCCCGGAAGAAATCGCCCGGCAGAAGATTATCAATATAATTCCCATAATCCAGTCTTTGTCCATACAGATATTGAAAACCCGCCTTGAAATCATTGCCCAAATCTTTCGTATATCCTGCCATGGTCTTTAACATAGAGTTTTCAATGAGGCGATCGGCCCCTTCTGAATCCTCCCGGGAACTGGAGTACCCGAATTCAAGATTCCCGATACCGGAACAGAGCGGCCCTTGCAGGCTCGCGCCGTACACATCGAGCCGTTCATAATAAAGTTGTCGCGTGGTCTCGTCCTTATAGCTTCCTGGCATCTTGTCGAACCCGCGGAAATAATAAAAGGCGACTTCGCTGCTCCCGATGCCGCGGTAAAGCCTTAAGGCATATTCCGCGTTCGACAACTGAAAAGGAGGGGAAACAATATGGCGGTCAGAATTCACCCCCGCGATCCCTCCTTGAAAACTGTCAAAAAACGACAATCTGTCCCCCGTGGCGATCGTATCGGGCGTGAAGTAAGGGAGCATAACGAAATTGATATTCACCGGCGCGGGATAAAAGGACACCTTTACCGCATCCGAAGGTTTTTTAAGATACTCATCCTCCCGGCCGATATAGAAGGATTCATAATCTTTGGGAAACATGTCGTTGATAAAAAGATAATCGCCCGTGCCCCACGTCAAAACCTGACGGCCCAGTTTGGCATCCATGAAGGGATACGGCGTCAGGGACAAATTGAATTCCCTTAACTCAAAATCCGTTTTGCCGCCGAAATATTCGTCAACCGTAAAATCGCCCTTAAAGTTTACCAAAGAACCCTTTTGCGCTAAATAGCCGTCGCCCTCAAAAAAATACGTTGTTTTAATCTGCAAGCGTTGTTCCAGCAAATTAAAATCATCTCTTTTGGTATGATCATCACTGGCCTTGACGCCATAATCAACTTCCGCGAAACCATGCAGTCCCGGCGCGGCCGCCCAAACCTCCCGAGTCATAAAAAAAATGCCGGCAACGAGGATCATGACGGCCGCCTCGATCCTTATTTTATCCATTGGGGCGGGGCCTTTCGCAAATACCGCTCTGAAAAAATGTCATCCTTTATTCCCAGATTGTATTCAACATCCTGGAATGTCACCTCTGTCCGATGTCCAGTTTTGACATTTTGCATCACTCTTTTCGTTGCCGTTGAAATACCGTTTTTCTCTTTTATCTCCAGCGCCTCAAACCGGCGGTAAAGTTCGTTCTGTTTATCATAAAATTCTTCCTTTAAAGGCAGGAAATTCTGCTTGTCGATCCAGGAAATTTTCTTTGTATATTCTGATCTCCCCTTAGACGTGCTTTCAATAACAAAACAGTTTCGCCCATTCACTTCCTCTTCCTTAAGGAGCGCGTGCGTATCTTCTTCCGGTTTCCTCCCGGAGATGTCTTCATAAGTAAAATCGCTTCCCACAAAACTTGAAAATTTATCGTTGGCCGCTATTCTCTTGACCAAATCAATGGCGGGAATAAACAGCCAGCGGTCATCGTCTTTATCTGGATATTTATAGACCATAAAGGTGGTGCCCCTGACATCAGAAGGCTGGTGGAAATAGATAAAATATTTCTGCTCCCCTCCTTCGGCGGAATTCTTTCTAAGCATGGTAAGGTCTCTTATCCTTTCCTGGCCGCCTTTATCAATCAACTTCATCAATATCCTTGCCTTCATATCATTGCCCGCATAATAAAAATGGACGTAACAGGCGCGGACGATCTCTTCCGGAGTTAAAGCATCGCCAGAAAAAGACGCCCTTGTCCAAATTGTCCCCAATGCCAATATCGCAATCAACACTCTCACGTATCTCATCTTTATCGCCCTCCCTTAAAAGATAACCATTTTCTAAAATTGACAATCAATGCTGGCAAATACATTAATGTTGCCACAGAACTTAACGCCATAATTAAAGCCATGAATATACCAACAGTAATATATGGAGTGAGGCTTGCGAACATCATCACCGCAAAACCCAAGGCAAACAAAATAGCGTTTCTCATTATGCCTTTGCCCGGACGACTCACGGTCCAGACCAATGCTTCCTCTAAATCGGGCACTTCTTTATACCGCTGTTTAAATCTGCTTACGAAGTGAATGGCGAAATCAATTGCCATACCTAAAGAAAGCGTGGATAAGACCGCTATGGGCATGTCAAAATCCTTACCGATCCATCCTACCATCCCATAGATTATGACAATGGTGGCCAATAGCGGTATAAAGCTTATGATGCCCCATTTAAAAGAACGGTATTCAAAGATCAGAAGACCCAGCACCAACACCAACGACGCAAGAAAACTCGATACCATACCCCAGAGCACTTCATCGTTCCAGACCATATTAAAATAGGCAATACCCGCGGGTTTGAATTTGGCTTCCGGCAGAGGATGATCCCGGGTGTATTTTTGTACGGCCTGGATAAGCTTACGCATCACACCGGCATCCCAGGATTTAAGCTGGATCCAGATATTTGCCCTCTTGAATGGATAATCTACGACATTATTAAGATCGTTGGGCCTTGCTGACATTTCCATAAGGAATAGATACTGGGCGATTTCATCTCTAGAGTCGGGTATAACTTCGAACTTCGGGTCATTTTGATGGAGCACGCGGTTTATGTGCTTTACATAATCGGCTACGGATGTTGTTTTTCCGACGAGAGGATTCTGTTCTAACTGGCGCTGAAGGGTTTCAATATAGCGAAGCGTGGATGGTTCTTTGATAAAATCTTCTTTATCAGAATCCAAAACAAAATAAGCAAGCGATGTGCCTCCGAGTTCTTTATTCAGGATCTTGTCCGAACGCCTTATTTCGCTTTTTGCCTTAAACCAGGAGACCATATTGTTATTGACGTGAATCCGGCTAATCCCGATTACCGAGAATACTATGAGGATAAGGCCAATCTTTAAAATAGCCGACCTTTTGGATAAACTCAAGCTCCCGATCTTAACTAACCAAGTCATGCCTGGAGCATTACCTTCCTCAATATCCTCTCGCGGGAGCGCCTTTTGGATGGTGCTTTCTTTCATAACCATCAATATCGCCGGCACAAAGGTGTAGCTCATCAGAAGGATGACAAAGGTACCAAAGGCAACAAATAAGCCAAACACCTTTACCGGGACAATGGCTCCGGTGGCTAAAGAGGCAAAACCAACAGCGGTCGTCAGGTCGGAGTAGAATACGGGTTGCGCGATCGTATTCATCGTCTCCAGGACCGCCCTTCGTTTGTCTTGAACTTCTTTAAAGCGGAAATAAAACTCATTAAAAATATGCACGGTATCAGTGCTGATCGCCATCAAGAATACCGGCATCATCGAACTCATGATGTGGACGGGAAAACCCATGCCAATCAACAGGCCGAAACTCCACAATATGCTTATCATCGCCACACCCATATTGGTGAATACAAGAGCGTAATTCCGGAACATAAAAAACAGGGCAATACACATCACCATCCCGGAGACGGGAGAAAAAAGGCCCATCTGCATGAACATCTGGGCGCCAAAGGTGTCTCGGGCAATCGGATCTCCGGCGAGATAATATTCCTCCGGAGGGCCAACCTCTTCCACAATCGTTCTGACAAGATCAGCTACCGCCTTACCGTTAGCTGCGGGTTCAACGGGAATATAAATAGCCGTGGTCTTGCCGTCTTTAGAAATGAATCTCTCCACCAACAGGGGGTTCTCATAGAGGACCTTTCTCATGATTTCCAACTCATCTTTTGTTTCAGGGATTTTATCCAATAACGGTCTCACCTGCAGGCTATCTTCTTTTACCATAACATCATTTACCGTAGACAGACTTAAGACATCTTGCGTAATGACCCCTTTGATCTTCAGGATAGCTTGAGTAATAAAAGCAATCTTCTTAAGTGTATCCGTATTGATTATGCCTTCTTTGTTTGAGACACCTAAAACGATTGTATCTGCGTGAAGAGAAAACAGGCGATCGACCTCATCATTATAGACCCGCACCGGAGAGGTGGTGGGAAGCATGTGCTTGGGGTCTGTGTCTATTTTTATTTTTGGAAATTGCCACAAAAAAAGACAAGTAACTAACAATGTCAGAAAAATAATTAACCTGGGGTGTTCCACGGAAAAACCAAAAATTCTTTTAATCATTTACCCCCCTTATCCTGTTGCTGTCACCGCGTCATTTACGCGCCATTGTGGAGCCTTTCCTTCAAATCACCTTTTTCTGGTCATGCCTCTTGCCAGTTTTTCACTCTCCTGCATGAGCTCAAAGAGCACTTCTCGCAAGATGTCACAGGCCTTGATCATCTTGGGATTAGTAACTTTGTAATAAATATTGAGGCCCGCCCTGCGGGAAGATATGATCCCGCGCTGACGTAATATGCCGAGGTGCTGCGAGAGATTCGCTTTCGGCAGTTCCAATTGCTTCTTCAATTCCTTGACAGACTTCTCTCCGCCACGCAGTAAACTCATGATCCTCAGACGGGTAGGATTGGCCATGCTCTTGCAGACTTCGGCATGCATCTCAAATATTCTTTCTTCCATTCTTTGATCCACTTTTACCCCCATTTATTTCATAGTTCATTAGTTTATATATATCGAAACTATTATATATGGACACGCCGCCTTGTCAACTTTTGCCTTCTGGTACAGCCGCGCCTTCGCACGTGCAGATGCACGGCCCGTCCTCACAGGAGCACGCACATGTCTTTTCCTCTAAATAACGAAAAAAGACGCAAGCTTTTCACTTTAAAGTTCAATTGTGGAGGGAAAAGATCTCAAGGCGCGGCAGGTATCCTGAAGGAGTTCGGGGAGACGTAGCTGCTATATCTTCGGCCAGTTGCCGCCCAGGGCTTTGATCAAATGAACCGTGGCAGTCAGGACCTCGGAATGGATCCGGATCGCGTCGCGCTGGGCCTCAAGGCGCGAACGTTCCGTGTCGATCACTTCCAGGAACGTGACCAGACCCTCTTTATAACGCTGGATGGAAATTTCCGCGGCCTGGCGCGCGGCGCGCACAAGCTCTCTTTGTGCGCCGGCTTGCTCATTGCGCATGCGGATATCGGCCAACGCGTTCTCCACTTCACTGAAAGCGACCAAAACCCGTTTTTTATATTCAGCCAGGGTCTTATCATAGGTCACTTGTTGTGCGAACTCTTCGGCCTTGAGCCTGCCTCCGCTAAAGATCGGCATACTCACCGACGGGCCAACAGACCAAACGCGGCTTTCCCAATCCAAAAGATTCCCCGCATCAATGCTCGCGTATCCCCTGCTGCCCGTCAACGTGACCGAGGGGAAATACGCGGCCTTCGCGATACCCAAACGCTCGCTCGCGGCGGCGATCAACCGCTCCGCTTCCAGAATATCCGGACGATTTTCCAGGACCTGCGAGGGGATCCCAGCCGGGATCTGCGGCACCGCCGTTTTCAGCGGAACGACCGGCAACGTAAAATCGCTGGCCCGCTGGCCGCACAAGACCGCCAGGGCGTTGACCAGATTTTCCCGACGCCGGCGCGCGTCCACCCAATCGGCCTGCGCCTGCGATAATTGTGTTTGCGCCTGATGATAGGTCAGCTCGCTGTTGATCCCGTGCTCCAAACGCAGCTGCAGCATCTCCACGGCTTTTTGGCGCAGATCAACGGCCCCGGCTAAAGTTGCGATCTCCGCGTCGATCGCGCCAATGGCGAAATAGATTTGCGCCACATCCGCGGTCAATGTCAAAAATACCGTGCCGTACGCCGCGGCTTCGGCCTGCGCCTCGGCCCGGCCGGCGGCAAACGCGCGGCGCACACGGCCCCAGATATCGACCTCATAACTTAAATCCACAGGAATTTTAAATGAATTGGTTATGCGGCTGGGCTGTGAAAATGTCGAGGCGTTCCCCGAAGAACGCGAACGCTCCAGGGATGGATTAAGCTCCGCCTCCGGCCACAGATCGGCGCGTTCCACCCGCGCCAGGGCGCGCGCCTTGTCGACATTGGCCATGGCAATAACCAGATCCTGATTATTCTGCCGCGTCAGATCTACCAAATGGTCAAGCGTTTCATCGCTGAACAGTGTCCACCATTTCTCCGGCATAACGAAATCGGGAACTGATTCCGTCGGGTTCTTCCAGGACGCGTCGGCAACGGCCGAAGGTTTCTGGTAATTGGTTCCCGTGACGCATCCGCTTAAGAACGCCGTGGCCAGAACAAAAACAATCACATGAGTGATCGCTTTCGGCGGGACCGGATCCCTGGGGCGGCCTTGCGTCAATTTACTGAAGAACACATAAACAACGGGGATCACAAATAACGTCAAGAATGTGCTGGTTGTCATTCCGAAAACAGCGACCACGCCCAGCGGCCGGCGGACCTCGCCGCTGGCGCCGAAGCCGATGGCGATCGGCAAAATGCCGATCACCGTGGAGGCCGCCGTCATCAAAATCGGACGCAGACGGATAAGCCCGGCCGCATGCATCGCCTCTTTGGCGGGCTTGCCTTCCGCCATCCTTTGATTGGCAAAAGCGACGAGCAAAATGGCGTTCTTGGTGACAATTCCGAACAACAAGATCATGCCGATCTGACTGTAAAGATTAAGGCTCATCCCCTGAATGACGCCGAACCAACCCATCGCGCTGACCAAGCTCATCAGCCACAACCCGCCGAAGGCGCCGCAGGCCGCCAGCGGAATGGTGAGCATGACCGTCAAGGGATGGATCAAACTTTCGAATTGCGCGGCCAGGACCATATAGATCACGATCGCCGCCAGGATCATGACAAAATAGATCTGGCTGCTGGATTCGATCAAATCCCGGGCATCCCCGGTCCATTCATAACGGAATCCGTCGGGAAAATCTTCTTTCATGACCGCTACGACTTTTTCCATCACTGTCCCCAAAGGGATACCGACGGGCGTGCCTTCAATGGTGGCCGATCGCCAGCGGTTGTAATGGTTAATGACGCTGGGGCCGGCGCCAGTTTCATAATTGATCACATTATTCAACTGGATGAGTTCTCCGCGGTTATTACGGATGTAAATTTTTTCGAGATCAGATGGCGTCAGGCGCGATGCGCGTTCCAGCTGGACAATGACGTCATACTCTTTGCCTTTCACCTTGACCTTGGAGAGATCCACCCCGCCGAAAAGGATCTGCATGGTGCGGGAAATATCGTCGACATTGACGCCGACGGCGGAGGCGCGGTCGCGGTTGATATTGACCCGCAGTTCAGGCTTGTTCAATTCAAAGGTGGTGCGCACGTTCATCAAGACACCGGAACTGCGCAACTGATTCGTCAATTCTTCGGCATACTTGCTTAGCGCCAACAAATCCTGGCTTTGCACGACCAGCTGGAACGGCTGGGAAAATCCCCGGCCGATCGATTTCGGGACGATCGGGATGACAAAAGCGCCTTCCACGTTGTTGAAAAACTGCGCCCCTAACCCCGTCGGCCCGCCGATAATATCGCGCAGATGGCGTTTGCGCTCGTCTTTCAAACGCAAGAACACCAATCCCTGCGACGTCTGGCCCGGGCTGCCGCGCGCCAAAGCGACCGCCGAAAAATATCCTTCCACCTCCGGGACCTTGGCGATGATCTCTTCCATTTTGCGCATCATACGGTCCGTATATTCGCTCGTGGACCCCTCCGGCGCCAGGGCAAAACATAACAAACGCCCCTTATCTTCATCCGGCATAAATTCTTTCTCCAGGCGCGTATAGAAAAAAACGCTGAAAGTCAGCGTTACCAACGCGACGGCAATGACCAGCGCCGGATGGTCCAATGACCATTTCAAGGCCCGGCCGTAACGCGCTGTTGTTCGCGACAGAAAGCGCTCGAAATGTCCCAGTAATCCCCCCTTGGCATGGCCGACGGGCTTGAGGATCCGCGAAGAGACCATGGGGCTCAACGTAAGGGCGACGAAGGCGGAGATCACCACCGACATCGAAAGCGCGACGGCAAATTCAATGAACAAGCGCCCCGTCACGCTCGTCTGGAACGCCAGGGGCAAGAAGACCGCCGCCAGGGTGACGGTCGTGGCGATAACGACAAAACCGATCTCCTTCATCCCCTGGACGGCGGCGTCCAGCGGTGTCATCCCTTCCTCGATATGGCGGTAAATGTTCTCCAGGACAATGATAGAATCGTCCACCACCAGGCCGATCGCCAGAACGAACGCCAGCATGCTGACGATATTGACCGAATAGCCCATCACGTAAAGCACCCCGAAGGTCGCGATGATCGATATCGGGATCGTCAGCGCCGGCACCAGCGTGGAACGCAGATCATGCAGGAAAACATAGATCGCAAGGACGACTAGCCCAAAGGCGAGAAAAAGGGTTTCCCACACTTCTTTGATCGCGCGCTCGACGTAAACGGACTCATCGTAAGGGAAAGCGATCGCGACGCCCCGGGGAAGGACAGCGCGGATCTCTTCTATTTCTTTTTTGACTCTTTTGGTGACATCGATGGTATTGGCCTTGGACTGCCTAACGACTCCGATGCCGACGGACGGCTTGGAATTAAACCGCGCGATGGCCTTTTCATCCTCGACGCCGACCGCCGCGTAACCGATGTCCGATAATCGCACAAAGGTCGAGCTGTCCTGCTTGATAACCAGGTTATTGTATTCTTCGGGTGTTTTTAACTCGCCGCGCGTTTCAATGGAGAGCACGCGGTCCCAGTTTTCCACCAGGCCGCTGGGCAGTTCGACGCTCTGTTTCTTCAAGGCCTGCTCGACGTCCAAAACCGTGATCCCGCGCGCCGCCATTTTCTGCGCGTCGAGCCAAATGCGAATCGCGAAACGTTTCGCCCCGCCTATGATGATGGAGCTGACGCCGTTAATAGTCTGTAAACGGTCTTTGACGGTATTTTCGGCGATCGTGGTCAACTCGAGCGTTGAATAGCGGTCGCTGAAAAGCGCCACCCACATCACCGGCTGCGCGTTGGCGTCCTGCTTGGCGACGATGGGCTCCTCAATATCTTCGGGCAGACGCCCGCGCACGCGCGAAACACGGTCGCGCACATCCTGTGCCGCCACGTCAATATCACGCGACAAGTCAAATTCAATGGCAATGGAACTGACCTGCTGGCGGGATTCGCTGGTCAGAGTGCGGATGCCTTCAACGGAAGTAAGCGATTCTTCCAGGATTTCCGTGACCTGGGCTTCCACGACGCCGGCGCTGGCGCCGGCATACACGGTTGTGACATTAACGATCGGCGGGTCAATGTCGGGGAGTTCACGCACCGGCAAGCGCGACAATCCGATGATGCCGAAAAGGACCAGCCCCAGGCTCATCATGGAGGCTAAAACCGGACGTTTGATGCTAATCTCAGAAAGCTTCATAAATGGGGCCCGCACTTACGGCAGCGCAGCAACGTAAGTGCGCTGGCCGAATTTATCCCAAGTCCCGCCGAAGCACAACGGGACGAGGGATCTCTTTATTCAGGGATTCCCTGATTTGATTGGTTTGATTCTTTTATCTTCACAAACGAGCCGGGACCGATCTTTTGGTAGCCTTCGACGATCACATTTTCCCCTTCAGCCAGCCCTTCCACAATTTCAGCCTTGCCGGGCAAACGCACGCCCACTTTGATTTTTTTCATTTGGGCTTTGCTTCCTGGGTCCACCACAAATACAAATACGTCATCACCCTTGAGGATCAACGCTTCCTCCGGGACGACCAGCGCCCGCGAACGGACGTTCACGATGAGATTCAAATTCGCGAACATACCGCGGCGAAGTTTCCCTTCGGAGTTGGGAAGTTTGGCTTTCACAAGGGCGGTGCGGGTCTGTTCCTCGACCTGGGGATCGATGAAATAAACCTCCCCTTTGAATTCTTCATCCGGGTACGCCGCGACCGTCACTTCGATTGTCTGGCCTTCCTTGAGTTGTCCTAAAAAACGTTCCGGCGCGCGGAATTCCACTTTTAACGGGTCCTGATTGATCAAATACGTAAGCGTTGTTCCCTGGCTCACAAACTGCCCCAGGCTGACCTTGCGCTCGCCCATCACACCGCCGAAGGCCGCCGTGATCACTGTTTCTTTAAGCTGGGCCTTGATGAGTTCCTGTTCGGCTTGCTTTGCTTCCAGATCGGATTGGGCTTGATCGTACTCCTGCCGGGAAACCGCCCCGGCCTCAATAAGAGAAGAAAGCCGGTCAAAGGTGGTGCGGGCCAACCCCAGATTCGCCTCGGCCTGGGCCAGTGAAGCCTTGAGCTTGTCCGCGTCGATCATAAAAAGCATTTGCCCTTTTTCCACAGACTGGCCTTCGTCGAACCCGATCTCCTCTATGACCCCGGCGATCTCGTTTTTGATCTCAACGAACTCATCCGCCGCGAGACTGCCGACCAGGGAGATTTTTTCTTCGATTTTTTCCTGTTTGACGGTTTCGGCAACGACGCCGACGGCAAATCCGCCCGGCGGCCCTTCCCTTTTTTGATTTCCACATCCGGTGAACGCTAAGGAAGATAAAAACAGCGCCGTCCCAAGGATGAAAAGATAAAATAATCTGGCGCGCATAGTATTTTCCTTCATGTCATTAGTTGGATGAACAACCATATCGCCCCCTCTGTGTTCAGCTTAAATTATGGGCAACCTGTTTTAAGACATCCTTACAAATTCCCAGATCCCGGGTCTTGATTCCCTTCCGGGCTTCCGCGAGGGTTTGCTTGACGAGCTCAAGCAATTCCTGCTGAAGGGCCTTGCCCTGATTGGTCAAATAAATAAATTTCTGGCGGGCGTCGTTCTTGCCGGGGACGCGCACCACAAAATTCTTCTTCTCGAGTCCGTCGAGTAACCGCGTAATGCTGGTTTTGTCCTTGCAGGTCACGCCGGCGAGGTCTTTCTGGTTCTGGCCGTTTTTGTGCCACAGATTCATCAGAATTGCCCACTGCTCGCAAGTGACATCGTACCCGGCTTTTTCGAAATTGTGATTGAGGCGGTTGGCCATCGATCGCCCGGCCCGGCCGATCACGTAGCCTAAGGATTCTTCAAGATTATAATCAGTGGTTTTCATGGAATTTCGTTGCATATACAACTATCGTCAGGTTACACCGGCATACTGAAATTGTCAAGGGCTTAAAGCCCCGCTGATTAAAAATAAAAATTTGCTATAATCATTCCCGTGAATAACATCCGGCGGCCAACGAACACCCCCTTGCTATGCGGCTTCCTCCTAGCTGCCTTATGTCTGAGCCAACCAGCCATCGCCGGAGATAAAATGATAACGAACGACGATATTTACCAACTTCTTTACAAATCCGATGATTTTATGAAATCACATTCTGTCATGAGCCAGCAGAGTGAGAAGCTTGCCGCAATTGTAGATGGCTGGCTTAAACATTGAAGAACCTGCGTGGCAAATCTCGCCCCCGCAACTCTTAGGCCGCCAGTAACATTTTATTGGCGGCCTTTTATTCGGGGGCGGGTTTTGAACTCGCGACCTTCAGGTTATGAGCGATTCAAGTGATGTCGACGATGTTTGATGATTTTAGCTATCTCTTAAGGGTTTAGGACTTGCGGCGAGTTGACTTGTTTGCTGTTATACCTCTTTTGCCCCTATTGGGGCTTATTTTGTTAGCACAGTGCTAGCACGGTTTTAATGTAATGCATTAATCTCATCCTCAAGAATCTTTATCGTCTTCAAAATCTCATCAAACTCCGGATAATTTCCAAAAATCATATGCCTCATATCACGATAATCAGATTTTAAAGACCGTTCGAAATGCGCTGGCGGCATCAATCGCATTGTCCCTGGCTTGGCTAATTCATAATGAGCCCATACTCGCGGAAAGAAGCGGTCATTAAATTCAACAACGTGTTCCAAGAGCTTGAGATTATTTAGAGCTTCGTCCTTTACCTTAGACATGCCCATCATAGCCAGATCATAATAATGGCGTGAATATCGAATAGGTATTGGCTGTTTTTCCGTGCGAAAAGCTTCCTTGTGCAAAATCACGGCCTTTTCCCAAAATGTTCGCTCTGCTTTTATAGCGACCACACGGCATTGAGGAGTAGAAAAAACTGAAGGAAAAGCTTCAGCTGCATACGGCATAATAAAATACTCAGCGCGCGGAACCCATTCTGAAAAAGGCCCCACCTCTAAACGTATGTCCGCACGCAAATATTGATCCTCAAAGACGCCTGGATAATGAATATGAATAACGCGCTTATCCTCTTTGTCACTTTCAACACGGCAAATATTTCCGACGGCTTCCTTCACCCAAAGCATGATTTTGCCCTGAACATATTCCTCTGCCGATTTGCGAAGATTTTCATTAAAAATATTCTGCTGTTTCTTGGAACGCTCCTTTTTAGGATTATCGTTCGTCAGCAAGCGCCAGTCCAATACCAAATCAATGTCCTCGGAGAATCGCTCAATCAAGCGAAATGCTTTGGACAGACTCGTTCCGCCTTTAAAAAGAATTTTCTTGGATAATTCCGGATGCTCAAACAATCTTAACAACACCCAACTGACCCAAAAATCTTTCTCTGCAATAGCTGGTGAAATCCCCTTCTTTGCAGAAGTCTCAGAGAATAACTCTTTTCGTTTATCATCGGTTAAAACTACGACTTTATTCACCTTTTTTCTCCGAACATATCATACGGATACAATCATAAATCCAACCACTCACTATGCCTACATCTGACAAGATTTTTTTACGCATTGAAGCATTAAATTGAGATCGAATTTGCTTTATGGCTTTGTCATCGACCCGATCTTGCTTTAAAGTATTTAACGCTTGAACGATCCAAGCGGTCTGTTGATATTTAAAGGATACGTGTTTTGATACGGTTTTCTTAAATATTAGTTGAAGCTTTCCGAGCGAATATTTTCGCTGAGGGCCATCTGAAAGATACACTATTTTCCCAGGAACCTGAGTTGAAAGCCCTAGCAGGTTAAGAGCTGTATCCCCGGATGGTTGAATGCGCCAGCCAAATTTGTGTGCCAATACTTGTGCGACTTGATGCAAGTCAGGACTTAACCATTGGCCAAGCATTTTACTAAACTTCGGATAATCATAAATACCACGTATCACCCTGCGAATTTTACCATTTCGTACAAGGCGGAATAGCTCTAAACGCACGGCTCCTCGCGATCCGATACCCCTGAAATCCTTATCGGAGAATACCCAGCCATGACCTTTCGCACAGATTCTCTTATATATTTTATTTCCAATGCTTTGCATACGATATAATTAAAACATTTTGTAACAAAAATAGCAACATTTTTGTTACAAAATTGTATGGAAAAATTTGGCTCTTTTAGAGCACGGCTTTGAGCCTAGCGAACAATCTCGCACCTTTTGCAAAGAATAGCGTCTCTGCACAAACAGGTCGAGTTTAAAAAAATCGCAATATTATATTCCATTTCCGTAGTTTCTTGTTAATGGGTACCGCATGGGCCGGACTCGTTGAAGGCAGACAGAAAACTGGCAAGTCGGTAGAGCCGCAATATCGCTTGAATAACTTAAACGCCGCTTGGCCATTGCAAAAGACAATCCTAATGTTTGGATATCTCTTCAAAAACTGTTTAAAATTATTGACCTTAACATCCCGTAAATTGGAATCCAGTGATCCAGATCTTTTACAAGAATCAATGACGTCCCATGGGGGGGTAAGGTCCCTTACATAATAAACCATTATCAAATAATGGGTAAATGGCTCCACTGATTCCAAAAGGGTTTTAGTTTTGCTAGCACAGTGCTAGCACGGCGGGTTTTCGACGGAAA
>Ga0209541_10006916_pt1 | contig 19176 bp, 14 predicted proteins | sample RifCSPlowO2_01_FD_184027 | JGI IMG/M metagenome (GOLD analysis project Ga0209541, IMG submission 184027) | Groundwater microbial communities from Rifle, Colorado - Rifle CSP2_plank lowO2_0.1 (SPAdes) (version 2) | ecosystem: Environmental > Aquatic > Deep subsurface > Groundwater | place... | reverse complement strand
ACTGCATATCTCAAAGGTAGAGGGGAACCGAATGCATTAACAAAAATTGTATTTAAAGATATATCACTAAAGTCCGTGGGTGAGCGGTTCATAGCGCTTCTGCAGACCAAAAAGAAAAAACTTGACGAGGTTTTGGTGAAGAACGACGAGGCGGGAGCGTTTCAATATGTAAGTGGAATTAATTTGACGGCAGGAGTCTATAACGCTACTCCTTTTTTGGTGGACACCGATAGTAACACCGAAAAACCTGGACTCGGAGTACAGCTTTTGGTTTCAGACAGTAAACTTGTCAAAATACTGGTCGTGGCGATTAATGTTCTGGGTCTCTTGATTCCAATTGTGGGCTTGGGTGTTATAATATATTTCATTCCGTGGTATTCATGGAAAAGGATGCGTGTGATAAAGAAGAAGCTCGGACTTGAAGAAGAAAAAATTGAATTGTCAGGCCACCAACTAGAACGTCAAGACAAAATAATGGACAAAACTGTTGATAAATTAATAACTCCCGATAAACCATGATAAAAACACTAAAACTCCTTTTAATATTTTCTTTGATTCTTGTTGCTGTGCCTGTTTTTGCGCAAACGAATAGCCTTCTTTCCCCAGAAGAAGCTTTGTGGCTTAAGGCAAGGAACAATACCATTGTCGCCTATCCGGAACAAAACAATCCACCTTATTCGTATCAAAGCGCTTCTGGGAATCTGCAAGGAATCTCAATTGATTACCTGGAATTAATTGCGGAAAAAATCGGCGCCAAAATACAATATTTAACCCCCAGGTCACGTAGCCAAATATTTAATGATATAAAAGAAGGCAAAAGTGATGTCGCTTTTTTTACCCCCAATACAGCAACAGAAGAATATATGATTTTTTCTGAATCTTTTATCACGGTTCCCGTGGTTATTGTTGTTCGGAAAGATTACAGCAAAAATAGTGGTCTAACTTTAAATGATTTTAACGGGAAAAGAGTCGCCATGATTTCCGATTCTTCCATCGAAACTTATGTAAATACGAATTATCCGCGAGTGGTAAGGGAGAGTGTGACCGACAACGAAGTGGGTCTTCAGCAAGTGGTGCTGGGTGAAGTTGAATCCGTCGTTATGGATGTGGCGTCACTCTCTTTTTATTTATCAAGGCAGGTATTAAGCAGTGTAAAAATCGCAGGAAATACAGGGCTTGATTACAAACCGGCATTCGCATTGGCAAAGGACAAAACAATACTTCAATCCATTTTAGAAAAAGGTTTGTCTCAGATTAGCGCAAATGACCGCAGTCTTTTGGTTGATAAATGGGTTGCGTTTCCGGGTGAAATTTCCCAAAATGGATCCCTTTTAGCTGTTGTAAAAAATAATTTAAGCATAGCCACTCTGTATATGCTTTTTGGTATAGGTGTTTTAACTGTTTTAATTCTGGCCCTAACGCGCAAATCTCACAGAGATCGGTATTTTCGAAAAGTGCACGATGTTAACGAATTGAAAGCAGAATTTTCTGAGCTTGCTTCAGAGAGCGAGATTCTTTCCCATGAATTACAAGAAATTAAAGAGGATGAAGAAAAACTCAAAGAAGAAATAAAATCTCTGGAAAAATAATTATGTCATCTACTTCTATTGGTATAGTGGGGTTGCCGAACGTGGGGAAATCCACGCTTTTTAATGCACTGACTAAAAAATCGGTTCCAGCAGAAAATTATCCTTTTTGTACCATTGACCCGTCGGTCGGTATTGTCCCTGTGCCGGACGAGAGACTAGAAAAGCTCTCTCTTATGAGTAAATCAAAGAAAACCATTCCTGCAGTTGTTGAGTTTGTGGATATTGCTGGACTTGTGAAGGGCGCGAGCGAGGGGGAAGGTCTCGGGAATAAATTTCTTTCACATATAAGGGAGTGCGATGCAATACTCGAAGTGGTGCGTATATTTAAGGACGACAGCATCATTCATGTAGCGGGTAAAGTTGACCCGCTATTTGATATTGAAGTTATAAATATGGAATTAGAGCTGGGAGGAATCAAGAAACCGACTCTCTATGTGCTTAATACTTCAGAAGCGTCTGAAAACGTTAAAAAAGATTTCATCGCGAATCTTCCTGGTCCCCATATAGAAATCGACCCAATATTTGGCACTGGGCTTGATAATCTAGTTAAAGAAAGTTACAAACTTCTAGACTTGATTACTTTTTTCACCACCGGAGAAAAGGAATCTCGCGCTTGGACCACAAGGAGGGGGTCTACCGCGCCAGAAGCAGGCAGAGCAATTCACGAAGATTTTAAAAATAAATTTATCAGAGCGGAAGTGATTCATTCCGACAAACTTTTGGAAGCCGGTTCTTATACTAAGGCCCGCGAGCGAGGCTGGATAAGAACCGAAGGTAAAGAGTACATCGTGCAAGATGGAGATGTGGTGGAATTTCTAATCTGATTTTGTGGTATAATAAGTTCTTAATAGTTATTTAATATAATTTTATGGAAACTAATCAAGCACAGATGCCAGTTTCAACCAAAGGGGGAGCAAAGAATTTCTTCCTAAATTTCGGAGCGATTATAGCTCTTTACACGGTTGTCATAAGCCTTATAAATCTCCTCTTCACTATCATCAATACCGCCTACCCCCAGATCATAAATGGTTACAGCTACACGGGAAGTCAGTCTATCAGCTGGCCCGTCGCCACTATTATAATTTTCTTCCCAATTTTTATAATTTTAATGTGGCTTCTGGAGAAGGAATATATTCTCGAACCGGAGAAGAAAAATACAGGCATTCATAAATGGCTTGCTTTTATAACTCTCTTTGTTGCTGGTTTAACCGTGGCCATAGATTTGATAACGGTGCTGTATTACTTTATAGATGGACGAGAACTGACCGCCGGGTTTCTTTTGAAAGTTTTGGTTTTGCTCGTTATTGCTTCTTGTATATTTATTTATTACATTTCCGACATAACGGGCAAGCTAACGTTAAAATCAAGGAAAATTTGGCGGGTGGTGGCGCTTCTGATAGTTCTGGGTTCTGTAATTTGGGGATTTGCTGTCTTGGGTTCTCCCAGAACCCAGAGACTGAACAAATATGACGAGCAGAAAGTTAATGATTTACAAAATCTTAATAACCAAATCACCAATTTCTATGGCACTAAAGGATTCTTGCCCCAAACCGAAGATGAACTCTCAACTTTCAACTATTCTTTCTTTCCCACAGACCCTCAAAGCAATCAAAAATATGTATACCAGAAAACAGGAGACCTGACATATAATCTTTGCGCCACTTTCAACTCTGCCTCAAACGATAAAGAGGCAAAATCACGGGCGAGAATTTATCCCTATGGAGATAATTTCTGGATACATCCGGTTGGGGAACATTGTTTCGGACAAACTGTAAATCCATCTTTGTATACAAAACCAGTACCCATAAGATAAATCATTTTGCAAATGAGTCGTTTTTTCGTTAATATATATGTATATGAAGGAATACGACCATTTAAAGATCGAAAAGAAATGGCAGAAAGAGTGGGAAAAAAAGAAAGTTTTTCTAGCAAAAAATAAGGGAAAAAAATACTACTCTCTGATGGAATTTCCGTATCCTTCCGGTGATGGTCTGCATACGGGTCATGTGCGTGGGTATACGGCGATGGATATCGTTTCTCGAAAGCGCAGAATGGAGGGATACGATGTCATGTTTCCAATCGGTTGGGATGCCTTTGGTTTACCCACAGAAAATTACGCAATCAAGACCGGTATTCAGCCCGCAATTATTACAAAAAGAAATACCGATAATTATCGAAAACAATTCCAATCTCTAGGCATGTCATTTGACTGGTCGCGAGAGATAAACACCACTGACCCGAAATATTACAAATGGACCCAATGGATTTTTTTGCAATTTTTCAAAAAAGGACTTGCATATAAGGCAAAGTCTTTTATAAATTGGTGTCTTTCTTGCAAAACAGGTCTGGCCAATGAGGAGGTGGTAAACGGTCAATGCGAACGTTGCGGAGGGGATACTGAAAAAAGAGAGAAAGAGCAATGGATGCTCTCTATAACTAAATACGCCGATAGACTAGATAAGGATTTAGACACTGTAGACTATCTACCCCAAATAAAATTAGCGCAGAGAAACTGGATAGGTAGAAGCGAAGGGGCGGAGATTGAGTTTGAAATAGTTTCCCCTAGGCAACGCCTAGGGGGTGGGGGAAGTATTAAAGTTTTTACAACCAGACCTGATACTATTTTTGGTGTAACATTTATTGCAGTATCTCCAGAGATCGCAAAGAAGATAACAGGAAAAGATTTTGGCATAAAATCCGACACAGACCGTGAAAACAAGGAAAAAATAGGTGTTGACACGGGACTTAGAGCGAAAAATCCCGCTAATGATGAAATGATACCTGTATTTGCGGTAAATTATGTTTCCATAGAATATGGCACGGGAGCCATCATGGCGGTGCCCGGGCATGATGAGAGGGATTTTGAGTTTGCGAAAAAATATGGTTTGCCGATAAGGGAAGTAATTGAACCGATTTTTGCTAAAAATGATGGAATAGACACAATTAAAGCTGACTTGCCCATGGTTAGACGAGAAGCAGTTGTCTGTGTAGTCAAACACTGGAGTGAAGATAAATATCTTTGCCTTAAATGGAAAAAAGTTCCTTGGAGTGGTTTTGTCACTGGGGGGATTGATGATGAAGACCCTGTTGAAGCTGGTAAGCGAGAAATTTTAGAAGAGACCGGCTATAAAAATACGAAATTCGTTAAAAAATTGGGGCAAAAAATAAATGTTCAGTTTTATCACGTACTTAAGAAAGAAAACAGATGGGCTCATTTTCAAGGACTTTACTTTGAGCTTGAAAATGGAGAACAGGAAGAGATTTCTGAAAAAGAAAAAAATATTCATGATATATATTGGATTGATCGTGTCCAAGTTGAGCAATTTTTATCTGTGCCAGATATGAATTTAATATGGAGTGAAGTTCATGGTGAAAAGAAGCCTCACACAGGTGAGGGTGTGTTGACTAATTCTGGTAAGTTTAATGGCCTTGAATCAGTAGAAGTAAAAAAAGAAATTATAAAATTCGTCGGGGGTAAAGAAAAAACAACCTTCAAGCTACGTGATTGGATATTTTCACGTCAGCGATACTGGGGAGAACCAATACCGGTGATAAATTGCGAAAAGTGTGGATTAGTTCCAGTGCCCGAGAAAGATTTACCGGTGGAATTGCCAAAAGTTAAAAATTACCAGCCAACGGATAGCGGAGAATCGCCTTTGGCCAATATTTCCAAATGGGTAAATGTAAAATGTCCCAAATGTAAAGGTAAAGCAAGAAGGGAAACAGACACTATGCCAAACTGGGCTGGGAGTTCTTGGTATTATCTTCGTTACACAGATCCCAGAAATGCTAAAGTATTTGCCGACAAGAAAAATCTAAAATATTGGACGCCGGTTGACTGGTATAATGGAGGTAACGAACACACCACCCTACACCTCCTTTATTCGCGTTTTTGGCACAAATTCCTGTTTGATTTGAAATTAGTGCCCACCAGCGAGCCATACATGAAGCGTACCTCCCACGGCCTTATTCTGGCTGAAGGAGGAGAAAAAATGTCAAAATCAAAGGGGAATGTTATAAATCCAGATGATATTGTCGAAAGATTCGGGGCAGATACTCTTCGTTTGTATGAAATGTTTATGGGGCCTTTCGACCAGGCTATTGCTTGGAGTGAAGAAGCCATTGTTGGGCCCAGAAGGTTCTTGGAAAAAGTTTGGAGAATTGGACAGCAAGTTTTGAAACAGAAAAATTCTTCCGGCTTAACCCTCCCCGGAGTACCGGTTGGAACCCACACCGTTCAGAATTATTCTGTTTCCAAACTTTTACACAAAACCATCAAAAAAGTATCCGAAGATATAGAGAGCATGCGTTTCAATACCGCTATTTCTGCCATGATGATTTTGACTAATGAAATGGAAAAAAAGGAAAACTTAAGTCAGAAAGATTTTAAATCCTTTTTGCAAATTCTTTCTCCCTTTGCTCCCCACGTGACAGAAGAATTATGGCATGGGTTGGGAGAGAAAAAGTCCGTCAATCTCTCTACCTGGCCGAAGTGGGACGAGAGTTTATTGATGGACGAAGAAATAAAAATTGCTTTGCAGGTCAATGGAAAAGTTAGAGCTGAATTAGTAATTCAAATGAATATGCCAGAAGAAGATATAAAGAAAAAAGCTCTCACCAATCAAACCATCATGAAGCATGTGGCGGGCAAAGAGCCCAAACGAGTTATTTATGTTAAAAATAGACTTGTTAACATTGTGTTATAATTGAGGTTGCGTTTATAAAACAAATTATAGTATTATTAAAATATTATGTTGTCAAATATTTTAGATAGAGTTTCATTTTGGTCGCTTTTTTCGGTAATTGTGCTTTTGCCAGTTTTTTTCTTACCCTTTACTAAAATTCCAATCGAGACTTCAAAGGGTCTGCTTTTAGTGGTGGGCTTAACTGTCTCTATAATTTCTTGGATGGCAGCACGTCTTTCTGAAGGGCAAATTACTATTCCCAAGTCTTTTTCCTTGGTTGCGGGTTTGGGTATTGTTTTATCATTTTTTTTATCAGCTACTCTTTCGGGAGCGTCCGAAGTGTCCTTTTTTGGTATCATGTTTAATGTTGGCACTTTTTGGTTTATTTTTGCTTGTTTTCTTTTAATGTTTATGTCTTCTGTTGTTTTAAGAGATTCAAAAAACACCAAAATTGTCTTGTTTGGAACAATAGCATCGTTTATTATTGTTTTAATTTTTCAGGGTTTACGTTTTCTTATGCCTGAAACATTGTCACTGGGGATTCTGGGCATAAAGACTGATAATATTTTAGGATCCTGGAATGCCTTAGGACTTTTCGCTGGATTTTCCAGTATCATATCACTTTTTTTGATTGAACTCTTTTTAGTTTCAAAAACAATAAAATGGGTGCTCGGAGCTGTAATTGGTTTTTCTCTTGTATTGATTGCAACTGTTAATTTTTCACTTATTTGGGCATTGCTTGGAATTTTCGCCCTTATAATTTTTATTTTTAAAATTTCTCTTTTTTCGGGATTTCAGCAAAGCAAAGAGGGGAATACTCATTTTCCAATTTTTTCGCTAGTTGTGGTTATGGTATCACTTTTATTTTTCATATCAGGGCAATTTATTGGAGGATTTTTACCGAACCGTCTGGGGTTATCGAACATTGAAGCCTCTCCCTCTTTCCAATCTACAATGTTGGTAACAAAAGAAGTTCTTTCCAAAAATCCAATCTTTGGTATTGGTCCCAATAGATTTGGGGAAGCGTGGGCAATGTATAAGCCTGCCAGTATTAACAACAGTCCATTTTTGAATGTTTATTTCGAATCAAGCGTAGGAGTATTGCCAACCTTCGCTTCTACTACTGGTGGTTTCGGCATACTTATGTGGCTTCTCTTTTTCTTTTTCTTTATAAGGGCTGGCTTAAGGTCCATTTTTTATAATTCCGACAACCAGACCAATTTAGAATTAATGATGTTTTTTTTAGCGACTCTCTTTTTGTATGTTTCATCTTTTTTTTATTCGACCGGAGTAGTAATATTTCTCCTAGCCTTTGCGTTTGCCGGAATGTTTATAGGAATTAATTCTAATCGTCCCGGTGGGCAGATATCCATATCATTCGTCAATAATCCAAGAAAAATTTTCTTCTTTGTGTTTGTTGTTGTGTTTATCATGATTTTAACCGCCGCCACTGGATTTAAATACATAGAACGCCTTGCATCTGTTTCATATTTCGGCAAAGCGCTTTCAGCGTCCACTGTTCCAGATGCTGAATCTTCTATACAAAGAGCCATTTCGCTTTTTCCTAATGATTTATATCTACGCACCTATGCTCAAATTTATTTAATAAAGTTTAATTCTATTGCAAGTACAGAAACGTCTTTATCTGAAGTAGAGAAAGCGAACCTACAGACAAGCCTAGACCAAGCGATTAATGGAGCTGTTTTGGCAACAAATTATAATAAAAAGAATTATCTTAATTTTGAAACACTTGGTTATGTTTACAGCACAGTTGGCTCGCTTGGTGTTTCTGGCTCCTTTGAAGAAGCCATTAAAGCTTATAGTACGGCCTCAACCCTTAATCCTCTTAATCCAGGATTAAAGCTCTCAATTGCGCGTACCTTTTTTGCTGATGGAAAAATGAAAGAAGCAAAAGATTATGCAAATCAATCTCTTTCCCTAAGGCCCAATTTTGTTGATGCTCTTTTTACTCTTTCTCAAATAATTAAAAAAGAAGGGGATAATGCAACTGCGCTTTTTTATGCGAAGAAAGCTCTATCTTTTTCTCCCGAGAGTAAAGAGTTGGTAGAGTATGTAAATTCTTTTAAAAATACAAGTTCTTCTAGTTCCACAGATAATCCCCCACAGGAAGAGAAGAAAAAAAATGCTAATTAAGGAAGTGAATGGAGAAGATCTTTAGAATTTTTAACAAAGAATACGGGAACATAAACCAAGCTGCAATTCTTTTGGGTTTTTTTGCTTTTTTGTCGCAGATTTTAGGATTGTTTCGTGATCGTTCTTTTGCCCACTTTATCGGGCCCTCACCTTTGCTTGATACTTATTATGCTGCTTTTAGAATTCCAGACCTTATATTTATATCTATTGCCTCCCTAGCATCTATTACAGTGCTTATTCCTTTTCTTCTGCAAAGAATGCAAGGAGAAAAAGTTACGGAAGAGGCAAAAAAATTCTTAAATGACATATTTACCGTATTTTTTCTTACTATAGTTTTCGCTTCTTTCTTGGCTTTTATTTTAATGCCATACATTGCTTATCTTGTTGCGCCGGGGTTTCCGCCTGAAATGCAGGCCAAAGTTGTGGTGCTTTCTCGAATAATGCTTCTTTCTCCTATTTTGTTAGGACTTTCCAATCTTTTTGGTAGCATTACTCAGCTTTTTCGCAAATTTTTTCTTTATGCCCTAAGTCCCGTATTTTATAACCTAGGTATAATAATAGGAGTTTTATTTTTATATCCTATTTTTGGTATTTATGGTTTGGCATTGGGCGTGGTTCTGGGGGCTCTGATGCATTTTTTGATTCAATTTCTTGCTTCTTCTAAGTGTGGATTTACGCCCAGGTTTTCAAAATCAATTAATTTTAATGATCTTAAAAAGATGATACTAATTTCTTTACCCAGGACTCTGGGTCTTTCTGCTAACAACATTGCTTTGATTTTTATTGTATCTTTTGCGTCGTACTTGCAAGGTGGGTCAATTTCGATCTTCAACTTCTCGCTTAGTATGCAGTCAGTACCATTGGGGATTATCGGTCTTTCGTATGCGGTTGCTGCATTTCCAATTCTTTCTTCGTCATACTCTTCTGGTAAAATAAAAGAATTTAAAAGTCATTTAAGGTCTGCAGCGAAACAAATAATTTTCTGGTCTCTGCCCGTTACTTTTCTTTTTATAGTGCTTCGCGCCCAAATTGTGCGTGTTATTTTAGGTTCTGGGTCTTTTTCTTGGGAACATACGCGTCTGGTGGCAGCATCCCTTGCCCTATTTTCGATTTCGATAGTGGCCCAGGGGCTAATTGCTCTTTTTGCTCGCGCATATTATGCAGGAGGGAATACCCGCCAACCTCTTATAATAAACCTCGCTTCCTCTTTTTCTATCGTTGTTTTCTCTGCATTATTTTTATATGTTTTTCAACACTATTCTTTTTTTAGATACTTCATGGAATCTTTATTAAAAGTATCTGATATATCTGGCACAGAAGTATTGATGCTTCCTCTGGCATATTCACTTGGTACAATAATAAATTTTATTTTATTTTGGTTTTCTATTCAAAAAGATTTTATAAAAAAAGAGCAGTTTATTGCTAAAACTTTCTTTCAAAGTCTGGGTGCCTCTTTTTTTATCGGTGCGGTGACGTATTTAAGTTTAAACGTCTTTGCTCCAATTTTCGGCACTATTACTTTCTGGGGGATATTTTTACAAGGGTTTATTTCTGGAATTTTGGGTATTGGAGCGGGCATCTTGGTGTTGTATCTTTTAAAGAATGAAGAAATAAAAGACATAGCAAAGACGTTCCATACCCGCTTCTGGCGCGTCAAAGTCATCGTGCCTCCTCAAGAAGGGCTTTGAAATATAGGCTTTTTCTGTTAAAATGCTCTGATGTTTTTGTTTTCTAGAATATTCAAGTATATATGGCCCCAGATGCGCAAATACAGATGGGCTTTTTTCAGCATTCTAATCCTTTTTAGTTTGCGTGTGGTCTTTGATTTTATTCTTATACCTTTATATTTTAAAGAAATCATTGATGTAATTTCACAGGCATATATAAATCGTGCCACCATAGCTCGTCCTCTCTTCAATCTTGTCCTTATTATAGTTGGCTTAAATTTTGCAGTAGCAGTCACAGCAAGATGGAGACAGTTTATTTATTTTAATTTTTTAATAAATGTTGTTCAAGGGCTTCGTAATTTTACTTTTCAAAAAATAGAGCAAAATTCTCAAACCTTTTTTGCTAACACGTTCGCAGGAAGTTTAGTTACAAAATCTAGGCGTTTTGTAAATGCGTTCGAGTCCATGTTGGATGTATTTGTTTTTAACTTCATTCAAATTTTAGTTATTTTCATTGGAGTTTTTGTTGTTTTGATTGGAGAATCAACCGCAATCACTTTCATGATTTTTGGATTTGTTCTGGTTTATTTTATGGTAATTTTATTTTTCATAAAAAAGAAAATGAAATATGATGTTCTTGAAGCAGAACAAGATTCCAAGATAAGCGGACGCCTTGCGGATATATTTGGAAATATTCTCGCGGTAAAGTTCTTTTCAGCTAGGAAAAGTGAGATAACTTCTTTCGGAAAATATACAGATGAAGGTGCACAAAGGAGTAGGAGGGCTTTGTTTTTTGGTGGAAAAATCGAAGTAGTTCAGAGTATTTTTACTTTTTTAATTCTAAGCATTATTCTTTACATCTTAATTAAGTTTTGGATAGATGATAAAATCTCTACTGGAACAGTTGTCTTAGTTGAGACATATGTATCGCTTATACTTCATAGACTTTGGGAATTGAGTAATGCTCTTATTAAATTTATGAAATCTGCTTCTGACATGAAAGAAATGATTGATATTTTTGAAATAGTGCCTGATATATTAGATCCTCAAAATCCAGAATTACTCAAAATACAGGAAGGCAATATTGTATTTGAAAACATTTCATTTAAATACCAAAACGGGCAGGAAGTCTTTAATAAATTTAATTTAGATATTAAATCCGGAGAACGTGTTGGTATTGTTGGGCATTCAGGAGCTGGCAAGTCTACGATTACAAGTCTTATATTACGTTTTATGGACGTGTCAGACGGACGCATCATCATTGACGGACAAGATATCAGAAACGTAACTCAAGACGACTTGCGCAGTGTTATATCTTATGTACCTCAAGAATCAATTCTATTTCATCGAACTATTCGTGAAAATATTGCTTACGGAAAACAAAATTCCACTGAAGAAAAAATTATTTCCGCTGCCCGAAAAGCACACGCCAGTGAATTTATCTCACAACTTTCTAAGGGTTATGATACTTTTGTGGGAGAGCGTGGAGTGAAACTTTCTGGTGGAGAGCGTCAGAGAATAGCCATTGCCCGTGCAATGCTTAAAAATGCCCCAATACTTGTACTAGACGAAGCCACTAGTTCGCTTGATAGTGTAAGCGAGTCATACATTCAAGACGCTTTCAACGAACTCATGAAAGGGAAGACAACTATCGTCATCGCCCACAGGCTTTCTACTATTCAGAAGATGGATAGGATTGTTGTGTTGGACGAAGGAGAAATTGCCGAAGAAGGCACCCACAAAGAACTTTTAGAAAAAAAGGGTGTATACGCCGAGCTCTGGAATCATCAAACTGGCGGATTTTTGGAATAAAATTAAAATTATGAGTTTAAAAAATATTAGAAATTTTTCAATAATAGCCCACATAGACCACGGGAAAAGCACCCTGGCGGACAGGATGCTTGAGATAACGCACACGATAGAGAAACGCAAAATGCGCGATCAGGTGCTTGATTCCATGGACCTTGAACGTGAGCGGGGTATTACTATAAAAATGCAACCAGTAAGGATGGAGTATCTTTTTGATGGGCAAAAGTATGTTTTGAACTTAATTGATACACCTGGGCACATAGATTTCTCTTACGAAGTATCTAGGGCTTTAAAGGCCGTAGAGGGTTCTATTTTGCTTATTGACGCTACACAGGGCGTTCAGGCCCAAACCCTTACCACGCTTGCTATGGCACGCGAGGGAGGCATAAAAATCATACCCGTGCTCTCTAAAATTGATTCTCCACTGGCTCAAATTGATAAAGTAAAAGATGAAGTTGTGAACCTACTCAATTGCGACCCCGATGAAGTTCTTCTTGTTTCAGGGCGTACTGGTGAGGGGGTAGAGAGTCTCTTGCAGGAAGTTATAAAACGCTTTCCAGAACCAAGGGAGACGTATCAAGGAGAGAATAATTTACGTGCGCTTGTTTTCGATTTTCAATATTCAAATCATAGGGGAGTTATTGTTTTCGTGCGAGTGCTAGATGGCAAAGTATCTCGAGGAGACAGTTTAATTTTTGCAGTTTCTGGTGAGAAGTTTTCTACCCTTGAAGTTGGAACTTTTTCTCCAGCAGAAACTCCCAGAGATTTCTTGTCTACAGGAGAAACGGGCTATATTGTCACAGGTATAAAAAAATCAGGTATTGCCTCCGTTGGAGATACTATCACCATGTTTAAAAATCCTCTTCCGGCTCTACCAGGATACATGAAGCCCCTGCCTGTTGTTTGGGCATCTGTTTTTCCAGAAGATGCTGATGATTTTGCTGAACTGAAACTGTCCTTAGGTAAACTTAGTCTTTCGGATTCTGCTTTTTCATACGAGGAAGAATCAAGCGGTTCTTTAGGGAGAGGTTTTCGTTGCGGATTTTTAGGAATGCTTCATTTAGAAATTATTACAGAAAGGTTGAAACGAGAATTTAACTTGAATTTAATCATAACCACTCCCTCTGTTACCTATGAAGTATTAAAAAACAACAACAAAAAAGAAAAAGTTTATTCCCCTTATTTCTTTCCAGATGATGGAGATATCCAAAGTGTTCTTGAACCCTGGGTGGATGTAAAAATAATTACTCCAATAGAGTATTTAGGAAATATTATGCAACTTCTTTTCGACCATGAGGCTGAAATAGGTGAGACAGAAAACTTCGGAGACTTGTCTGGCCTGCATTCAGGCAATCGTAACGTCTTGTCGGTTAAAATGCCCCTACGCGAGTTAATGCGGAATTTTTTTGACGAATTAAAAAGCACTTCATCTGGCTATGGGTCAATATCTTATGAACTAAGTGAAATGCGAAAGGCCAACGTTACCCGTCTTGATATAGTTATTGCCGACGAGGTAATTCCAGCTTTTTCTAAAGTTATTTCTAAAAAAAGAGCAGAGGAAGAGGCAGAAAAATCTGTTATAAAATTAGCAAGTCTTCTTCCCAGACAAATGTTTACTTTGAAAATCCAAGGAAAAGCCCTGGGGCGAATTATTTCATCTCGCACACTTTCGGGTATGAAGAAAGATGTAACTCAACATATGTATGGTGGAGATATTACTCGAAAAATGAAACTTCGAGAAAAACAGAAAAAGGGAAAGAAGAAAATGAAAGAAAAGGGACGAGTAAACATCCCACAAAGTGTTTTCTTAAAAATGATGCGTGGAGGAGAGAACTAAATGTTCCTTCTATTGTAGTTGGAATATCGGAGAGTAAAGAAGTATCATGCTAATTATAATTAGCACTCCAAGTATACCCCAGACTACCCGTATCATCTTTTGATTTTTTTTATTGAAAAACATATTATAATGAATAGTATCATATTATGAGAAATTTTCAAGAAAAAAAGGGGTGGAGAAATGTGATGCAGTCCAAGCCCGCCTTGATGCTTTTAGGCATTGTTGTCCTTGCTTTCGCTTGGAGTGTGGTCGGCCTGGTGGGCAAAATGCGAGAAACTGTTAAAAACAAAACAATAGTGGAAGATAAGATTGCAGAACTACAACAAACCAAAGAAAAGCTCTCTGCGGACATTGAAAAATTAAAAACAGAAAAGGGCGTAGAGGAAAGTATTCGCGAGAAATTCGGCTGGGTGAAAGAGGGGGAGGGCGTCATTGTGGTGGTGGAAGATAATTCTCCCAACCAGACCGGACAAGAGCCTGAATCTTCTGGGGGGTTCTTTTCTTGGTTGAAAAATTTGCTCAAATGAAAAGTAAGCGGGTATGGTTTAGTGGTAGAACGCGACCTTCCCAAGGTTGAGACACGAGTTCGATTCTCGCTACCCGCACAAATTTTGTTCTCAATGACGGATGTGATATAATGGAGGTATTAGTAATTAATTTTAAATCACGCCTGGCGTGATTTATTTAAATAATATGAAAAACGTAACAATTTATTCAACCCCGTCTTGTCATTTTTGCCATATGGCCAAAGAGTTTTTTAAAGCCAACAATGTTGCCTACACGGAACATGATGTGGCTGGTAATGCTGAGAAAAGAAAAGAAATGATAGATAAAAGCGGCCAAATGGGCGTGCCGGTTATACTCATTGGTGAGGATATGGTTATCGGCTTCGATAAACCCCAAATAACTAAACTACTCGGAATCTAGTGTCCTTGGCAGGAATCGAACCCACAATTACTCCTTAGGACGGAGTCGTTATATCCATTTAACTACAAGGACTTTGTTTGTTTAATCTAACACAAAAAAGAGTTTTTTGAAATTGGGTATTTGAGGGAGCTTATGATAAAATGTTTCTATGGAATTAAAGCGACCGGGCGGTTTTTCTCCGCAGGAAGCCGGCAAGGCAAAAAAGAATGCCGGAGAAATAGATGCCCTGATAAAATCTGGTACTCTGTCTATAGAAGAATTACTTCAAGAATTAGATAACAATCCAAAAATTTCTTTACAAGAACGAGATGCCTTGCGAAGTCGTCTTGCTATTCCGCTTTCAAGTCAAAATGAAGCTCTTCGAGAACAAATTCGCGACCTTGAAGAGAGAGTTGCCATTGATGAATTAACCGGATTGCCGAATAGAGCTTTCTTGAAACATATATTAAATAACTATTTACAACAATTACAAAGTGAAGGAATTAGACGAGAATCTACTCCGCAGGCAATAATGATTATTTACCTGGATATCAAAGAATTCAAAACATTTAATGATACATATGGTCATCCAGGAGGAGACCAGGCACTCCTGGCTGTGGCTCAAAGGCTCAAAGAAGCCACCAGGCCTACTGATGAAAGATTTCGTCCCCATGGTGACGAATTTGTGATTATTCTGCCGATTTCCGGAAAAGAGGGAGATATTGGTCCGGAGGAATATTTCAATAGAATTAAGAACAAAATAAATAATAATTTGACGGCCGAAGTACAAGAAACACTAGAAGGCATAGAAATAAAGAAGTTTGTTCCTGTTAGAATTTCCATGGGATATGACCTTGTCAAAAGAGGAGACAAGAGAAGTGTTGATGAAATACTAGACAGGGCTGATAAAGCAATGTATGAAGACAAGAGAAGGTCTCAAAGACGCTCATCCGACCAAGAGGAATCATCTTAAAATTTTAATAAGTTCTGATTCTTTTATTTTACAAAATATTGTGCTAAAGTATCGCTATGGATCCTGAATCCCAAAAGCTTTTAGAAGAAAATCTCGCTCTCTCAAAGGAGAATAATGAAATGTTGCATTCCATAAGGCGCTCTATGCGCATGGCGCGTTTTATGAGTATTTTGTATTGGGTATTCATTATAGGGTCTGCGGTTGGTGCGTTTTACCTCATTCAGCCTTATATAGAACAGTTGAAGGACGTATATAGTGGAGCGAACAGTGTGCTAGAGGGTTTTTAGATAAAATCAAGCAGACTAAACCGTTAGAGGAAGGAGTTTGAAAATAAATATGCTTGGGTAGCTCAGTTAGTAGAGCATTCCCCTGAAGAGGGAAGGGTCGGCAGTGCGATTCTGCCCCCAAGCACAAAGTGAACTTATTCTTTTTTAAATTGACCTGACTTTTACGTTGGTTTTCTTTTCTTTATCTACCTTTTGCAATCTAATAGATAGAAGGCCGTGTTTTTCTGTAGCTTCCGCTTCTTCTGGTTCTACTTCTTGGGGTAGGAGTATGGTGCGAGAAAAACTTCCCCAGTAAAGTTCTTTTGTAAAATAATTTTCTTCGTCGATATTTAGAAACTCTTCACGTTTACCATGGATGGTAATCATGTCGCGAGCGATAGTAAGCTCCAGGTCCTCTGGCCTTACTCCAGCAACCATTGTTTGGACCACAATGTCCGTTGGTGTTTGATATACGTCAACAGCTAACTCCATTTCCTCATTCTCTTCTTCCATCCAACCACTCCCATTTTTTTTATCTCCCTTAACGGCTAGTTTTCTAACCTCTTCGTGCTCCTCGGTAGCGCGAACGCTTCCGGTCAATCTCTCTAAAAAACTCCTTTTTTTCTGTTCCATTCCATTATAAATTTTAATTAATAATATTTACTCAAGTAAATTTCTTTATTCTTTACTGCATTCTTCTTAACTTTTCGAAAAGTAACATAATGATAATTGTAACGACCCACAAGAAAGCAAACACTTGAAGAAAATTATCCCCACTATTATTCATTATAAAAAAATTAAACACACTATGCAAGGTGGTGGCGACCAGAAGTCCCACCAAAAGGTATAGTTTCTTCTTGGGCTTATCCATATGGAACGAAAGTCCCAAAGAAATACCTATAATTCCACTTGAAACAGCGTGAAGAAGGGTGGACCCTAAAAATCGAAGTTGTCCCGTAAGTAGCCCCACTGTTACCTCGCCCTGGGAGAAAGGTTTTATTAGAAAAAGTGTATTTTCAAGTGCCGCAAAGCCCAGAGCTGCTGTGATTAAAAAAATTGGCCAATCTATCGGCTCGTCAACGTAAGAACTCTTGTAAAGAATAATTAAAACAGCAAGGTATTTTATTACTTCTTCCGTGCCCGCCCACAAAATTATCTGCCACTCTTGTGAGGCTATGTTGGATTGAATAAATTTCTGAATAGGTAAAACAAAAAAAACAGCAATCATTCCAACAATAAAGCAAATAGTAAGAAGTCCTTTTGGTTCAGATTTTTTATTATCTTCTTTGAGCCAGAACCAAAGCCAAAAAAGAGCAGGAATGATTCCACCAAAGAATGCCAAGCCCCAAATTTTAGGATCTTCGGCTAACATTTTATTTTGGCCAATTTTCTACCATTAGAAGTTTCTCCTCTTTTTTATTTTCTTGCATTATCGACCAGATTTCTTCCGTAATAAAAGGCATGAATGGATGAAGTGCTTTAATTAGTGTAACATGGTGTGTATAAAGAAGCATTTTTGCAGAAGAAGTGTTTCTATTTTCAAGAATTTTTTTCTTTGATCGTTCAATGATAACATCAGCGAGAGTATGCCAAAAATAATGGTAAAGTTTTTCCGCCGCAATATAGAATTTGTAATTATCCATTTCTTTGGTTATTTCTTTTATCAGTTTCCCCAATTCTTCATTTGATTTTTTGTCTTCTTCGTCATACTCCGGTGTCTCAGATGTATTAAAGTCTTTAGTATTGTCTAGTATAAAACGTGTTACATTCCAAACTTTATTTGCAAAATTTTTATAACCCTTTATTTTATCTTCAGAAAGCGCCAGAGAAGTGCCCGGAGTATTACCCACAACCATGCCCATTCTAAATGCGTCAGTTCCGTATTTAGAAGTATAGTCTAAAGGATTAATAACATTTCCCTTGCTCTTGCTCATTTTTTGACTCTTTGCATCAAGCACCATTCCGTGCAGATAAACTATTTTGAACGGAACTTCTCCTGTCACATAAAGACCCATCATAATCATACGAGAAACCCAGAAAAATATAATATCACCTGCAGTTTCCATAACATCGGTTGGATAAAAAGTTTTAAAATCTTTGCTGTCGGGATAACCAAGCGTAATGTACGGCCATTGGCTTGACGAAAACCACGTGTCGAAAGTATCCGGGTCTCGGATAAATTTAGCATCACAGAATTCACATATTGGTTCTTCAATAGAAACAACAATTTCCTTACATTTCGCTATGTCTTTTTCTTTTCCGGGTCTAGGAATGCATCTAGACTCGTGGAACCACGCTGGAATGGGGATACCCCAGGCGATTTGTCTAGAAATATTCCAATCCATAATATTCTCAAGCCAGTGAGTAGTGATTTTTTCATAATGTTCTGGAATATATTTTATCTCACCCTTTTTTATTATCTGGAGCGCTTTTTCAGCCAGAGGTTTCATCTTTACAAACCATTGATTCTTTATTTGGGGCTCAATAATGGTTCCACATTTGTAACAAGTTTTCACTACATGCTTGTAGTTTTCTTCTATTTTTTCTACCAGGCCCTTCTTCTGCAATTTTTCAATTATGAGTGGGCGTGCCTTTTTTATATGCTGTCCCGCAAATTCACCCGCGATGGGGAGTAATTTGCCGGCCTCATCTATGATTTGTTCCTTGTCTAATTTATGTCTTTCTGCAATCTCAAAGTCCGCATTGTCGTGCCAGGGAGTTATGGTCATTACTCCGGTTCCGAATTCCATATCAATGCCCTCATCTTTTATAACTGTGGCGTTAATGGGACCGTTTATCCACTCCAATTCTATTTTTTGACCGTGTTTGTATTCTTTGTAACGTGCATCGTCAGGATGCATTACCACATATTTATCTCCGAATTTTGTTTCTGGCCTTGAGGTAGCGATGATGAATGGTCCGTATTTTAAATAATACAAACTTTCCACGCGTTCTTCGTCTTTAATCTCCAGGTCAGAGAAAGAAGTCTGGTGTTTAGAACACCACGAAATTATCCTGTTTCCTCGATAAATTAAATTATCATCGTACATTCTTTTAAATGTTTGGTGGACAGTTTTCACCACATCATCATCCAGGGTAAATTTTTCGCGTGACCAGTCACACGATGCCCCCATCTGTTTTATTTGGGATTTAATGTGCTTCGAATTTAGGAGAGTAAAGTCTAAAATTTCTTTGTAAAGAACTTCCTTGTCCATTCCGAACCTCGTTCGCCCTTCCTTTTCTAGCTTCTTTTCATACACTACCTGTGTTTCAAAGCCTGCATGGTCAAG
>Ga0209541_10006915_pt1 | contig 19177 bp, 12 predicted proteins | sample RifCSPlowO2_01_FD_184027 | JGI IMG/M metagenome (GOLD analysis project Ga0209541, IMG submission 184027) | Groundwater microbial communities from Rifle, Colorado - Rifle CSP2_plank lowO2_0.1 (SPAdes) (version 2) | ecosystem: Environmental > Aquatic > Deep subsurface > Groundwater | place... | reverse complement strand
CAAAACTCTAACTTGAATTGGCGCCAACCACGTCGGTAACCTTCCATTCTTATCTTCTAATAAAATTCCAATAAATCTCTCTACACTCCCAAGAATTGCTCTATGAATCATTACAGGAGTTTTATGTTTATCCTCTTTATCTCTATACTCAAGATTAAATCTCTCAGGCATAGAAAAATCTAATTGTATAGTTCCCAATTGCCACGACCGACTCAAAGAATCTTTTATATGAAAATCAATCTTCGGCCCATAAAAAGCACCATCGCCCTTATTTATTTTATATTTAATTTTATTTTTTTTCAAAACACTTTCTAAAGCTTTCTCCGCTTTATCCCACACCTTATCGCTCCCAATTCTTTTCTCGGGACGAGTCGATAATTCAACCCGATACTCAAATCCAAATTTTTTGTAAACAAAATCAATCAATTCTATTATATTAGAAACTTCACTTTCAATTTCTTTCTCATTATCACCGCAAAAAATATGCGCATCATCCTGCGTAAATTCTATAACTCTAAACAACCCCGCCAACACACCGCTCAATTCCTGTCTATGAACAATTCCAAACTCTGCAACCCTCAATGGCAATTCTTTATACGACTTCGGAGAATTTCTATAAACAATCAAACCACCAGGACAATTCATAGGCTTCGCAGCATAAGTCTTATTTTCATACTCAGAAATAAAGATATTATCTCTGTATTTTTCCCAATGCCCAGATATCTGCCATAATTTTTTATCCAAAATCTCAGGTGTCTTTATCTCCTCATAATTTCTCTTTCGCAATTCTTCTCTCATAAATTTTATTAACTCATTATAAATAATCAAACCATTATTATGCCAAAAAGGACTTCCTGGAGCAACATCACTAAAAGAAAACAAATCCATCTCTATTCCAAGAATTCTATGGTCGTTTTGCTTCAACTTGCTTCTATCAAGAGTTGATTTCCCTAATGAACGAAGTAAATTTTTTACATCAACTTCTCCTTCTTGATTAACAACACTATTCTCCTGATTATTACCTCCACCCTCATGTCGGGGACGAAGATTCTGGGGGGGGTGGGCACTTTTTACATTTCCTTCTCTCCCTCCACCAATACTCCTACTCAACTCACTCAACGGATGCCCTTTAACTTTAACTTCAAAACTTTTATAATAACCAAAAGGTGCCCTCTCTACTTTCATTCCTTTAACTTTCTTCAATTCATTTTCAGCGCCTTTCAAAATTTCTTGAGCAATATCTGGCAGCGCCAAATCACTTGACAAATGAGCATAAGGATAAAGAACTATATTCGTTGCATTAACTTGCTTCGCAATATCTTTAACATTCTCGACATATTTCTTCAATGTATCTTTAATATCATCACCTTTCTCAACGGCAGTCAAAACAACTAAAACATCTTCAATTTTCTTTTCAATCTTCTCAGCATCGGACAATTCAGCAATACTTTTCAAAGCTTTCTTCAATGGCTTAAACGAAATATAATCGCTATGTAAAGTTAGTATTTTCATAATAACATTAAGAAGAAAGAGTTTTTAAAATTATCACATCTTATTTTGAAAGTTAGGTTGCTACGCGACAAGAATACTATTGTTAACAAATTCAATATCCTAATTCTAATAATATGCATTAAGAATGTTTACATTAACCATTCCCTTCAGCGTAAAGCCGTGCGTCTAGCCGGCTTGAAGTCATGATAAACCGGCAACAGCGAGTCTATTTTCAACAACATAATTTATAAAACTAACCAAGAAAACCAAATTTAAAAATAATAAAAATAAAAATAAAAAATTAAACCTTGTCTACAAGTCTACCATTAGAAGACAATGTCAATCCACTTCCAGTTCCAGACTTAGTATAGTTGACTTCTATATTACCTTGATATTTCCCTGATGCCAAAGCAGGCACACATGCAATTGACACTGTTGTAAGACTACCATCCGCAGTAATTCTAGAAGTTGTATCCGTACCACATCCTGCCACTTGAATACTAGTGATAGTTATCTCTTGTCCAGCACCATTTCTTATATCCAAACTAACTTGGCCAGAATCAGCAACACCAGCCTCACATCCAATTGGGGCACTTAGAGTACACTGATTTGGAACATAAGTTCCTGGACTAAAAACTCCAAAGTAAGCCAACACTCCGATAACTATGACAGCAGCCAAAATGGCCCAACCATAAGTCATCAAAAATTCCATAGCAGCTTGAGCTTTTTTATCTCTCATTTAAACCTCCTTTTAATAACGTATAAACGTTAGTATATATTCGATAACCGGGTATTTAAAACTTACGAAACAGATTAAAATTTAAATAAATCCAAAAATTTTTCCCAAAAACTTTTTTTCTTCTCAATTGGAGGAGAAAGCAAAATTCCATTATAAATATCACTAATTTCTTGCGGCGTTAAAACACCGTCGTAAATTCTCAAATCTTCAATCAAACCATCAAAAAATAAACTTCCAGTATTTCTTGCACCAATACTAGTTACAGGATAAGGAGTTAAACCAGCAACGCTATTATACGTTCCACTCACTGATCCGTTTTTATATAAAATCATATCAACATTGCTTCCAGTTGTTTCAACAGTCAAAACATAAAATGCCCATGTTCCGACTGGAGTTCCACTTGCTAACGCAGTAGAATTTATCACACCACCACCATCTCTATATCTAACCCAATAATTAATTCCATTCGTAGTAATTCCAGTATAATCTCCATTACTTTGGCTTGTAATCACTCTTGTTGTATTTAAAATATCAGCCTTCGCCCAAAATGCATAAGTATAACTTGTCAAATTTAAACTTGAATCACTAACAATTGATAATCTATCATCGACTCCATCAAAATCATACGCTGGTCCCGGTGAAAAGAGGTCATGTCCTCCACTTGCAAAAAAAGTTGGACAAGTCGTTCCAACACCACAAGTTCCTGTATTTCCGTTTCCACTATCATCAACAACACTTCCATCAACAGAACTATCACTGGAATAATGAAGAACTAAATTCGCACCACTTACAGGAATTATTGTACACACACTCGGCTCACCAACACACTGCCATCCAGAATCAATATTACAAGATGCATCACATCCATCTGCAGGACTTTCAATTAAATTATTATCATCACATTGTTCAGCCCCTTCAATTAATCCATCTCCACAAACAGCAGGACTTATTACTGAACAGACACTAGGTTGTCCCACGCAAGTCCATCCACTTTCTACTTGACACGACGAAGAACATCCATCTCCAGAAACAACATCATTATCATCACATTGTTCAGCCCCTTCAATTAAACCGTCTCCACAAGTTGCTAAATTATATGAATTAAATTCAGAAACTATTTCAGAGAGAGATAATATTCTATTATATATTTTTATTTCATCAATTTTTCCATCAAACAATTGTGCAGGAGATGAAAGCGGAACTCCTCCATTATAGAAAGAAGCACCAACAATACTATCTAATAAATTGTTTATATTATCAATACTTGTTGAAGTTGTTGAATAAACTTCAGATCCATCAACATATATCCTTAATGTGTCTGTTCCACTTAATTGATTATCAAAAGTCATAGCAACATGATGCCATTCATTATAACTCCATCTTCCTGCCCCACAAAATCCTGAATTACATCCAATAACATCATTATTTTCGGATATAATTGTATCATAAAATCCCCAATTACTTATGTCGTTTCTTATCTTTAATTGCCATCCTTCTAAACTTAATGCCCCTTGCCCTCTATCATTCAAGATTCTCTCTCCATTTACATCGTCTGCAGTATTTACATAAATCCATGCTGATGTTGAGAAATCCCCATTTCCAAATTCTAATGAAGAACTGTGTGGAATTGTCAAAGCTGATTCAACTCCGCCAAAATCATAAGCTCCACTTCCATCTCCGCCTGTTGCTGAAGTCGGGCAATTAACCGGATTAGGACAATCTGCATCATTTCCATAACTCGACATATCAATAAAATCACCATTTAATGGAAGATGTAAAACTAAAGATGGATCTCCAACGCAAACACCTCCTTCATCAATTCCACTTACACAATTATTATCAACTCCATCACATATCTCCGTCGCTCCAGGATTAACCAAAGGATTTGTATCATCACAATCAAATAATGCTCCACATCCAACTGCTGTTTGATTATAGAAATCTCCGTCGTTATCTGTGCAAGTTGGTCCAACAGGCAGAGTAACAACAAGCAAAGGTCCGTAAGCTCTTGAGTCTAAATTATTTGAAACATTAGCAACTTCAAAAACTTCATAGTAAAATTCAGGATCTCCAATTTGGTCTGGCTCCCATAACGCATTCCACGTCGCTGTCGTCGATGTAGCAATAAATGAATTCACAAAATCGTTCGGAAATAATTCATCATCTTCATAAATAGTAAAGTTCAATTGTTTTCCATTACAATTACTTCCAGCAATATTCAAAGAAACTAAGGTGTTATTTACAACATTTGTCTGACTCCACGTCGCTGATGTTAAGTCGCATGGTAATAAAGGTCCTTCAACAAACTCATAAGCCCCTCTATCCCACTTTCCGTCGGCACCTCTCACATTGCCGTATATATCAAGTGGATCCATATATGGAAGTTGTATTCCAGGATTTATTGCTGAAGAATTTGATAAACTAAAATCTAAAGTTACATTATTCGGCGCAACAAAAGGATTTGATGAAATAAACTGTTCATTTGCACTTAAAGGACTTGGATCAAAAGTACCTATGATATTGCTATCAAAAGTGTTATAATCACGAATAGTCCTTGAAAAAGGAGCGAGCGAACTTCCTGCATTATCAATATCATAAAAAATATTATTATATACATCGCTTGGAATAGATGTAGAGCCAGGAACTACATTATTTGAGAAACTTACATCATTTTGGTCTCCCCGAAGAAAATAAAACGCATTGTTATAGATTTTATTGTCATTCGATGGTTCATTTGACCAATCAGATAATGCACCTTGACCTCTTCCACCAACAGTTTCTACATCGAAGAATATATTTCCGTAAAGCTGCCATCGATCACCTATGGGATACGTCAATTGGTTACCAGATCCCCAAGTTAATACAGATGTTCCAGTTCCATCTTCAAAAATATTGTAACGAATTATATTATCGCTTCCTGAAAGAGAGGAAAATCCATTTCCGTGTTGAGTTGCAGAAGTATCTCCTCTAGCAAAATATGAATACTCTACTGTAGAATTATCTACTCGTCTCCAAATAACCCAAGTTCTCCCAGTATCATGTAAATAATTAAATGAAAAATACCAATTTTCAAATGGAGTGCCACTACCAACCATATAAATCAAATCATTACTTCCCGTATCTCCATCATCTCCTCCCCCTAGAATTTCAATGTGTGAAATTCGAATATTGTCGGGATCTGCCCCAGGTGTCCTAATTCCTTTAACAGCCGAAGGAGCATTAATAAAAAATCCATATCCACTTGTCCAACTTCCAGGACCTCCTCCTTTAACTCCATCAAAAATAATATTTGATTCTCTAAATCTTATTTGAGCTTGGAAATTCGCAGCACCATCAGTCAAAGCATTATTCCAGCCAGCAGTTGAATTTACATTTGGATTATTTGAAGTTGCTTTTATTACATATATATAATTACTTCCAGAAGCAGATTCAAAAATATCTTGAGATGCATAATTCCCATCAGCAAGATAAAAAGTGAATCCTCTTTGTGCGCTTAATAAAACACTTTGTGCCATAGCATTATTCCAATCGAGTCCGCTTTGAGTTCCGCTACCTGTTGGAGTTATAAATCTTATATTACTTCCAGTGCAAGAATTAAACTCACAACTAGATGAACACGTCGACGGGCAAATTCCGTTTCCTCTTCCATCGTCGCATTGCTCTCCTATATCCACAATTGCATTTCCACAAGTTCCAATAACAGGACAACTCAAATCTCCTCCAGAACAATCTTCATCAATTCCATTTCCACAAATTTCCGTCGCTCCAGGATAAATACTTGCATTTTGATCATTACAATCAGTATCATCAGCAATAAAACCCACTGCATCACAAACTCGATGAGAAACTCCCACATTTCCAAAATTATCACCATCGCCATCTTCATAAGCCATTGTCAAACAATTAGTATTGCAAGTTGGAACATTATCATCGCAATCAAATATAGTTCCACAGCCAGTCTGTGATTGATTATAGAAATCTCCATCAATATCATTACAAATCAAAGCAATCGTTGTATCAATATCAAAACTAATGAAAACTTCTGCTTCAGTATTTCCAATAAAATTATGGACAGAATTAACTAAAAACAATCTCAAAACATGCGGCCCATCTGCAATATTCTGCAGTTCAAAAGAATTCTCGTCAAGCCAATCAGAATTTGCAGCCTCAACACCATTATACTCAACAACATTATCAACATTATAAAACATATAATTTGTCGCATCACTATCCAAATTAAAATGCAAATGATTATTTCCCTTGCCAAGAACAGAAAAACCATAAGTCACAAAATCAAATGTAATATTATCAACGGAAAAAGCAGTATTATTTAATGGATTTGAAACTTGCAACGTCGGCAAGCCACTAAACACCAATGTCCGACTTGTATTTTCAACTGTTGCAGTATTAATATTTCCAGTTGTATCTTTTGTCTGAACACCAAAAGTATAATCTGTATTAGGAAACAAATAATCAGTAGTATAATTTGAAATAACGCCACTTGTTAATAATTCTGTTCCATTCAAAAAGAAAATTAATTCCGCCAAATCACCGTCAGTAGGATTTGTCCAACGCCAAGTAATTGAATTTGAAGTAATATTACTTGCAGTTAAATTGGTAATTGGCCCAGGAGGAGTCGTATCGACTGGCCCTCCACTCGACGACGAACTGCTTGAAGACGAACTTCCACCTCCACTTGAACTTGTACTCTTCTTCCCCTTACCTTTTTGATCAATATCAACTGGCTGTCCTTTTGGATCTTCCTTCACAATTCCAGTTTCTTCTTTGTACAAAGTAAAAAGAGTAACTTTATTTATTTTATCAATATTATTTTTTGTTTCAATTGATAGTTCTCTAACTTCTCCATCTTCTAATGTTAAATTTTCTATAATTTCATAAGAAGCAGTTCCATTTTCAATAACTATTCTAGCTCCAATAACTTCTTTATCAGAAGGATTTTTCTTAACTTGAAAAACCAACATCTCCCCATTATAACTAACAGTATCGGGCAATATTTCTAACGGGCCTTCAAATTCAGAAGTTACAAATAATTCCTTAATAACATCAACATAACCTAAATAAAAAATTAAAAATGCTACAACAAATAAAAATATTACAATAGCAACCCTCACAGACTTAGATAATTTTCCCTCCTTATCTTTTTCAAACAAAAATTCTCTTCCCAAACCCTCTTTTCTCATTTACTATAAAAGAATAAGCCCCTTATAAATATTTTCCCCTTTATACTACTTAATAAGTAATTCCAGAAACATTATATTTTTCAAAATGAGTTTTATTTATACCCGTATTATCAATCCTAAACCAACTTGGCATTCCAGTTACCCCATTATGACTTGGATTATTCCCACTATCAAAATAAATATAATCAATTTTAGATTTATCATAAACGGGAATTCCTTCTTGTATAAATTTATTTGTATTTACAAAACTTTCAATTCCAAAACCATTCGGATCCGCAGATAAATTTCCACTCAATCTCTGTAAAAAATTAGGTGCATTAATATTAGCAGCATAATAATCATTATTTACGTGACTTAATAAATTTGTTACATCATTACCATTTACATAATTACCTTCATATATTGTTTGATTAAATCTTTTTGAAATTCTTGCATTAGAATTTATAATATAAACCGGGTCTTCAAATCCAGAAATAGGAATCATTGTTGAAATATTTTGCATCCTTTCCCATTTCGCCAATCCAGATTTGTCCTTCATTAAAAAATCAGATTCTAAGGTAAACCTAACATACCATGGATTTGTCTGTTCAACATAAAATTTAGGATTTGAAAAAGTTACATCAACATTAATTTTCTTCGACTTTTCATTTACTGAGTTTATAATATCCCCATAAGTCGCTCCAATAAGTATTGTATCATTAACTCCATAGATAGTTCCGTTAAAAAACGCTTCATTAAAAAAATCATCAACATCTCCAATATAAGTTCCAGAAGTTGTAATTTGATTCTCAGCTAGAAATATTATTCTATATCCAGAAACATACATCTGTCTTTCCAAATTACTCTCGACAGAATCCAAAAAACTTTCCATAGAAGAAATTCTAGTACCAATTGTTTGTCTTTTATCAACAGCAGAATAAACTTCAAAAGAAACAAACATCAATCCAATTAAGGTAATTGCTATTAAAGAGAAAATTTGCGCTTTTTTATTTTTTATTTTCATTTTTTATCTCCAAACTCTCGCTTGCACCTCCATATCCCATGTAAACGGAATTCCTTGAACTTCAGATGTTGATAAAGTCAGATCATTATTTGAAAATTTCGTCTCAATTTTACCATTCCCATTCAAATCTAAACTTTTCAACAACTTATATACGGCAATATCAATAGCATCATTAGTATTATAACTTGGCGACGCAGATGACGTAAACGAACATGAATTAGAACCTGTATATCCACTTGGAACTTTAATAGTAGAATTTGTTCCATCCTCAAACTCAATACTCCAATTACATCCGATTGCACTTGAGACTATCTGAGAAAAAGAAGAAATATCCTTAACCAAAGTATAAATTATTTTATCATAATTAGAACCAATTGAAGAATTACCTGGAGCTAAACCGGTTGATACTCTTACCAAATTATTTTCAGGAACAAGATTTGAAATAGGAACATTAACAACAAATGGGTCCCCTAAATCAACATAATCACTTCCATATTTAGACAAATCATAAACCCTTGTCCAATTCCCTAGAGACGAATTATACACATCAACTTTGTCCGTCCATCGGCTTCCAGAATAAGAAACAACCCTTATTTCATAAGGGATAGTATCATTAGGAACAAATAAACTTCCCTCAGAAATCGTATTCCCGAATTCAGGCGTCTCAGCAGTTATAACTAATCCATAAGGAACTGTCTTATCATAATCATAAGAAATATATGAATCAGAAAATAATGTTGAATCAATCGTTCCAGCAACAATCGTTTGCTCAACATAAGAAGCATCAATTATCTCTTGAGCTATCTGTTCATAAACCTCGGTTATTTCTCCAACATCACTATAGTAGTAACTCCCATGTCCACATGTCGCAATTTGCTGAAGGGTATTTTCGTCAGCACCATTTCCAAAACCAACAGCATAAATCACAATTCCATAATCATTAAATGCATCACACGACGCCTGAATCGCATCTTGCTTTGCATTTCCTGTTCCTTGCTGAACACATTGAACATTCGCTTCTCCGTCGCTCATCACAACAAAGCTTCTATATTTACTCGACGTTGAATTCACAACTAAATCAGTTACAGCTTTGTTTATTCCGCAGCATATGCAGGTTGAACCACTGGCACTCCAAGAATCAACCTCGGCAATTAATGAGTTATTATTGTTGGATAAAAAGTGATAATAATTTGTTGAAAAACTTCCTTTATATCCCACAAGTCCAACCCTATTCCCAGTAACATTTAATATATTATTAACAAATTCTCTATTCGCATCTTTAGCTTTCCCAATTTTATTTTCATAAGTGCCTCCGCAGCTTTGGCATGTCGGCGCGGAATTGCAATTATCACCCGTTGCTATACAACACCAAAAATCATCACCCTGACAAGCTTTCATACTCCCGCTTAGATCAGTAACGCTATAAACATCAGCATTCAAAGTTTGATTAACCACATAAGAGGCATTAAACATACCTAACCTCAAAGGAATTGTTTGTTCATCAAAAGAATCATAATCTAATAAACTTGACAAATAAGTATTATCGAGAGTAACACTAACTTCGTCACCCCGACTATTGTCTCTATAAACTGTAACATTTCCTATTGTCATAAAAATATCAAAGCTACTATTATAATGGAGATTAACTTCTAATTCATTTAAATTACCTGGAACATAAAAACCATCATAATAATTAATCAATCCCTTAACCCCTGGAATATTTTTCTTAGTTGTAGAATTTAAAACATAACTCTCATCATGATTTATTTTAACAAATCCACCGGCAATATAAAAATTATTTAATGTCCCGGGAGTTGATTTAAAATCAATATAATTTATTCCCGAGGTAAATTTATCTAAATAATTTCCCAAGTCAATTTCATAAGGAATATTAGGAGTAGGTACATAACTCCCAATATAAATATTATTTATATACAAATCAAAATTACTACCAAATACTGCTTCCATTTTTACAGCAGTTATTTTATCATCAAACTCAATAGTTACATTACCATCACCAACATATCCTCCAAAATAAATATAATCAACTTTACTTGAAGAAGATAAAAATGCCCTCGAAGAATAACCTCTAAACGATGTTCCATTTTCAGGAAATCCACTAATAATTTGTCTTGCAGTCCAAACATTTCTTGCATTATCTATCGACGTTTTATTATGAGATGCAATTAAAACATTATCAAAATATAGTCCAATATTATTTTCTGGATTTAATTCATCCAATATAGATTGAGCCATATTAACACCATAAATATTAGACTCTGCATAAAATTCCCCAATTTGATCAAGAACAGATTGATTAAGATTTTTTATTTTTCCACTCGAAACTAAACCTTCAACATAATCATTATCTAATTCCCCAACTTTAATTACTGACAAAGAATTCAATAAATCTTCTTGTAAATCAACTCGAGGAGTATATTGTAAATTTTGAGGTTTAACAGTTAACACAATTGCCAATATAATCAACAACGCAATAAACGCATCCAAACTAAAATAATAACCTCTTTTATTTTTCATATTATCTCCAAATATAAACTCCAAATTTTACAGGTTTATTTTTATATACAATAATTCTATTAACTTTAACATTATCACTAACAATAGTTTCATTAATTTTTCCAACATAATCCACGGGAATTAAACTCAATTCCTCCTCCGGAGGTGGCCCAAAACTTATTATTGAATTATAAATATCTGAAACTTCTCCAGAATCTAATACTCTATTAAATATATACACATCATCCATTGAACCTTCAAACAACTGGGCTGGAGTAGATAATACCCCGTTAGCATACAAAGCCGCTCCAATAATCGTAGGCAAAGAATTTTGAGGATTGATATTATCAATATTTGTAGCAGTATTTGAATAAATCTCAACCCCATCAACATAAAATGTTATTGTATCAGTTCCAACTCCAGGTTGATTATCAAAAGTCATCGCAACATGTCTCCATTCTCCAAGAGGCCATCTATCTCCAGCACTTCCACAATAACCAGAATAACATCCTATATTATTTCCATCAATATCATTAACAAAAGAATCAAAAAAACCCCACGTTCCAGGAGAATCACTTTTTATTTTTAATTGCCAACCTGCCTGAACAAGGTTCGATCCTCTACCCCTATTATTAGCAATCCTATCATCACCAGCAGTTTGAGGAAAGATCCAACCCATAACGGTTAAACCTCCATTTCCAAAACTTAAAGAGTTATCATTCCCCGAATTGAGATAATTTCCAAACCCATTATAATAATAAGCTCCACTGCCATCGTTGCCTCCACTTGATAAATAATTTGGACAGCTCGTTCCAAAAGTACATATTCCATCGTTCCCATAACTTGATGAATCAGTTGATTCTCCATCAATTAAATCATCCTCCGATTCTAAATGAAGAACTAAATTAATATCACCAATAGGAACAGGAGAATCATAAACTTCCATATCATCCATAACAAAATAAAAATTATCTTTAAGTCCAAGACTTTGTCTTAATGTTTGATAATCGGAATAATAAAAAGTTGTAAGTTTATTTTGATCAACTATATTATTTGTTAATATTCCATACGGAGGATTATCACTTAAAATTAATTCAGAAGCAAAATTCCCTTGACTAAGTAAATCCTCCAAGTTTTGTTCCGATTGTGAATTATAATTTATCGCATAAAAAAAGAGAATAACAATTCCAGACACAAAAATTAAAAGGGCTACAACTATATCGAGGCTCCAAACTTGTCCTTTCTTTGTTTTAATTAATATATACCGTCCCATTTTGCTTCTGAATAATATTATTTCCTTTAACAATATTACCGGTATAATTTAAAATATTATAAGCTAGCCCAATCTTATGAGCACGAATATAAACAAAATTATCAACCAACTGTATTTTATATTCTTTTCCTATTAAATTTAATGGAACGTAAAAATCCCTATAATATCCATCAGGAGATTCCGAAGCTAATTCAATTTCATTTTGAACAGAAAGTGCAATATTATTTGCAAGAAAGGTTTCCTTCTCTAAATTTTTTTCATTTATATTATCTTGTATAATTGCCATAAAAACAACAAAAAAGAATATTAAAACGCCAAAAATTATCATAAACTCTATAATACTTTGACATTTCTTCTTTAACATCTTTACCTCAAAAGAGTATAGAATTATATATATTTAAGATTATCCAATAACAACATATTCTTCTCTAGCTTTAATGGAAAGAGATTTTATTCCTTCAGTAGGAGATAATATAACATTTTGTATTGGAACCATACTATCAAAACTCATTATATTGGTTCCTGATGATGTTCTAGTTGTCATCACTAATGAATTTGAAATTATCTCAATTTTAGAAACTCCATCTGGAATATAAAGATTAACAGTTACTTCACTTGGCTCTCCAGAAAAAAAGACAGTCTCTGCATTATTTATTAATTGATTCCCAAAACTCTCAACCTGATTCAATCTTATCTTGTCCTTAGTTTGATTAGAATAAATAGTTGAGAGAGCGAGAATAGATAATACTGCCAACGTTACAAATCCTATAATAATCATATACTCCACACCTGCTTGATTTTTTTTAGACATGTTATTTTTTTATGGTAAGGTTTATATAATAATTTTCACTATTAAAAACAAGATAAAAGTATATAAACGTTATTAAAAATGGTAAAAACAAGAGGTTATGCATTAACAGCAATTTTCTTATTATTTTTTTCAGGATTAAATATTTATTTTTTCGTCAATAAAGGCAGAGTTTCATACTCCAATATCTCTGGAAATTTCATTCAAGAAATACCCCGACTTCCTCTAAACATAAATATTTCAATAATTGCATTCGTTGGACAATGGATAATATTATTGATTGTTGCCATATTAGCATATCTTAAATTTATAAAAGCTAAAAAAGAGGAACATGTAAATATAACTTATAATAGAATAAAAAATAAAAAAACTCGTTCAGAAACGGATTTAGATATTCTTTACAATTTATTGTTAGAGAAAAAGAAATTAAGTCTCGGATTAATTTCAAGAACATTTCATGTTAAAAAAGATACGGCATTAGAGTGGGGAAAAATTTTGGAGAATAACAATCTAGCTAGAATAGAATATCCAACATTTAATGAACCAGAAATAAGATTACTCGAAAAAGAAAAAGTTATAGAATATAAAAAAGAGGAAAACAATGAAAAACAAAAAAAGACTGTCGTTGAAGAAACGAGTAAAAAAACTTTTAAAAAAAGCCAAGAAGATAGAAAGAAAAAGAAGAGTAAAGAAAAAAGTAATAAAAAGAGAAAGAAATAAAGTAATTCCATCAACGAATAAAATTAAGAATAAAGATATTAAACCTTTACACAACAAAGATATTTTAAATTTGGGTGGGAGGGTTGTATTAGAAAAATATTCATTAAATGTTGATAAGGCTAAAATAAATATTCAAATTTCAAAAAAAGAAGGTGGTTTCTTTTATGAATTATCTATCCCAACTATTGATGTAGGTACATCCGCACTATTAGAAGAAATCAGAAAAGACTTAATCTCCGTGACAAGCATTGCAGCAGGAGAGATTGTCGACGAAAAATCGGTTCATAAGATTAAACAGCAGTTTATCAATGATGCAGGAAAACTTTTGAAAGAAAAAGTTCCAGATATTGAAAAAGAAACTGAAGATTTACTTGTTGGATTATTAATTCAGGAAATGTTAGGACTCGGTAAAATTGAATTCTTAATAAATGATCCGGGATTAGAAGAGATTGTTATTGTTTCATCAAAAGAACCAGTTAGAACTTATCATAAAAAATATGGTTGGCTAAAAACAAACATTATAATAAAAAGTGAAGATGAAATTAATAATTATTCAAACATAATTGCTAGAAGAGTTGGAAGACAAATTAGTGTTCTCACACCTTTACTTGATGCACATGTCGTTACTGGAGACAGAGCCAATGCCGTTTTGTATCCTATTGCAACTAAAGGAAACACTATAACAATAAGAAAATTCTCAAGAGATCCTTGGACTATTGTAGATTTAATTGATAATCAAACCGTAAGTTTAGACGTTTCAGCAATATTATGGCTCGCTATAGAATATGAAATGAATATATTAATTTCCGGAGGAACAGCATCGGGAAAAACAGTATTTTTGAATGCATGTATGCCATTCATTCCCCCAAACCATAGAATTATATCAATGGAAGACACGAGAGAATTAATGCTTCCCGATTTTTTGTACTGGTGCCCCTTAGTTACAAGAGCCCCTAACGCAGAAGGAAAAGGAGAAGTTTCAATGCTTGATTTGTTGGTAAATTCATTAAGAATGAGGCCGGATAGGATTATTCTTGGAGAAATGCGTCGACAAAGAGAAGCAGAAGTTTTATTTGAAGCAATGCACACAGGACACTCAGTATATGCAACTGTCCATGCGGATACAGCAAATGAAACAATTAGAAGATTAACTAATCCTCCAATTAACATTCCAGTAAATATGTTGGCAAATGTCCACTTAAATGTCGTAATGTTCAGAGATAGAAAAAGAGGTTTGCGTAGAGTATATCAACTTGCAGAATTCATTCCAGGAAAAGAAACAATAAATGCAAATATCCTTTACAGATGGGTTATAGACAACGATAAAATAATAAAACACAACGAAAGCTCAATTTTTTTAGATCAATTAAGTAGAAATACTGGAATGTCAGAATCAGAAATTAATGAAAATCTAAATAACAAAAAAGCAATTTTATCATGGATGATAAAAAATAATATTAGAAACCTTGATTCAATGGGAAAAGTTATGAATTTATATTACACCAATCCAGAACTACTCAATTCAATCATTAAAAAAAATGAAATTTCTAAAGTTATAATAAATAAAGATAAAAATAGTATGATAGATCACGATGTAGAAAATGAGGATAGGGATATAAATAATAAGAAAGATGAAAAATAAAAATGAAATTCAAAATTCCATTTACAATTTCCGACATAGAGATTTCTAAAAGAAAGTGCAAATATTTTCTAAAATTCACTTCAGACAAAGAATCTAAACTTTCTCGACATCTAGAAAATGCAGGAGTAAAAATAAATAAAAGAACATACCTTGCAATAATTTACAGAAGTTTTTTTTATAATCTTCTTATTTTTTCAGTTATTATAACTTCATTATTAGGATTAATTCCATTATTTGGAGCCCCAAGGCTAAATTTTTTCTATTTTTATGGATTGGGAACTGCATTATTAATATCTTGTTTTATACTATTTAATCAATTAAATTATCCCAAATTATACTCATTAAACAAAACAAGAGCAATAGAAAAAAATCTGATTCCTTCGTTGCAAGACATGCTTGTGCAATTAAATTCAGGCGTTCCACTTTTTAGAATAATTGTTAATATATCAAACTCAGATTATGGGGAAGTTAGTAGTGAATTTAAAAAAATAGCATCTGAAATAAATTCAGGTACATCACAAATAATGGCTATAGAAAAATATGGAAAACTCAATACCTCTGATTATTTTAGAAGAGTTCTCTGGCAATTAAGTAATGGAATGAGGGCAGGAAGCGACATGAGCATAGTCATAAAAGAAGAAATAAAAAATCTTGGAGAAGAACAAGCAATTCAAATTCAAAGTTACGGAAGTAAACTAAATCCGTTAATTATGTTTTACATGATTATTGCAGTAATACTTCCTGCATTGGGAATAACATTTATTATTATAATCTCATCCTTACTTGAAGTTTCAGGACTCGTTATTAAAACAATGTTAGGGCTGATTTTTTTCTTCATATTGTTTGTTCAAATAATGTTCCTTGGTTTAATTAAATCTAAACGACCAACACTTTTAGAATGAACACACTAAATTTTTACCCCAAAAAAATAAGAAAATACTACCAAGAAAACATTATACATTCGGGAACCAAAATTTCTCCGGAAATATACCACAATAGATTAGTTTTCATATCATTAGTAATCTCAATAATATCTTCCCTAATTTTTTATTTTATAAAAATTAATTTAGCCTATTCATTATTAGTCTTTATTTTTATGAACATCTTTTTTTATTTTAAAATAAGTATCTCAGCTTCCGCAAGAATAAAGAAAATGGAAAAAGTGTTCCCTGATTTTATTTCTTTAATGGCAAGTAATCTGAGATCGGGATTAACTGTTGATAGAGCATTTTTGATATCAGCAAGGGAGGAATTTAATCCATTAGACGATGAAATTGAAAGAGCAGGAAAAGAAATAGCAACTGGAAAAGACATAAAAAAAGCTTTCAAAGATATGTCAATTAGAATAAATTCTGAAAAAATTACTAAAGTCATCAACTTAATAAATTCAGGCTTAAGTTCTGGAGGAAATATTTCAGATTTATTAGAACAAACTTCATCAAATATGAAAGAAAAAGAGTTCATAGAAAAAAGGGCGGCATCAAGTATTCTTATGTATGTAATATTTATCTTCTTTGCTGTAGGTATCGGAGCACCAGTTTTATTTTCACTAAGCTCAATATTAGTTGAGATTGTTGTAGAAATATCATCTAAAATTCCCGACGTAAGCTCAGCCCAATATACATTACCTTTAACATTTTCTAAAGTTAATATCACTCCAGATTTTATTATTTATTTTTCAATTATATTCATAATCGTAACTGATTTAATATCTTGCCTAGTAATTGGACTTGTAAACAAAGGTGAAGCTAAAACTGGATTAAAATATTTTATACCCTTGGCCGTCTTCAGCGTCACAACATTCTTTATTTTGAGAATAATCCTAGCAAAGTTTTTATCTGGAGCACTATCCATTTAGTAATATTTATAAGGAATTTATACATAATAATAAAATGAAAAAGAGAAAAAAGGTTGTAACAAGAAAACATAAAAATAAGAAAGCAAAAAAGGTTAAGAAATTACATCCTAGAATAATAAGAAAAAAGAAATCAAAAAATATACCTAAAATAGTCAAAACTTCTTCTTCAAAAATTTTAAAGAAAAAGAAGGTTAAACTAAAAAAAGTTTCTAGAGTTCCTATTGGAATTAAAAAATTTGACAAACTTATTGAAGGGGGATTTGAGTATGGTTCTGTAAATTTAGTTGTTGGAGGAATAGGAAGCGGAAAAACAATTTTCTCTATGGAATTTTTGATAGAAGGAATAAAAAGAAATGAACCATGTCTTTACATTGCGTTTGAAGAATCAAAAGAAGAATTTTATAATAACATGAAAGAATTTGGATGGGACTTAAAAAAAGCTGAAGATTCAGGAAAATTTACATTTTTAGAGTACTCTCCTGAAAAAGTAAAAATGATGCTTGACGAGGGAGGAGGTGCAATTGAGAGTATAGTTATTAGGAAAAAAATAAAAAGATTAGTAATCGATAGCATAAGCAGCTTCTCATTATTATTTGATGAAGAATCATCAAGAAGACAAGCGATAATATCTTTATTTGATATATTAAAAAAATGGGATAACACTGCATTACTTACATTACAAAAAGATCCACAAATATATGAAATGGGCAAAATATATCCAAGCGAACTTCAAGCAGACAGCATTATTAATATTTATTTCCCAAATATAAATAATAAAAGGAAAAGATATATTGAGATTCTAAAAATGCGTGGAACAAAACATTCCACAGAAATGCACGAATTAACTATAGGAAATAAAGGAATGGAAATTGGAAGAGCCATAAAGAAGAAGTTTTAATATTCAAAACTCCAACTTAACCTTTTCCCTATCATCAGCATCAATCAAATCATAATATTTCATCGCCAATTCTTCTCTTCTTCCATCAATCATATTTACAACTTTTTGAGCAACTGAACCTCCAACTATCTTAACTAAACTCTTCGGCAAACCAAATTTTTCATGAGGTTTTTTTACCTCGGGATTATTTTTAAATTGAGTAATTCTAACGACAGTATCTTGATAATGATAATGTTTCAATTGCATCCTAAAAAATAAATCATCATCAGACATGTTTAAATTATCATCTCCATTTTCGGCTTTAGAACCACTAGCGATTAATCTTTTATTATGAACCTTATTTGAAGTTGATAAATCAAGATGAAGAACCTCAATTTTATCTCTTACCTTACAATCTATTACTCCATCATATTTATCTGTACCTTGATTCATTATAAACCAATAATGAACATAAAAATTTTCATCAATTCTTCCTAATAAAAATCTATGACTAGTCCTTCTATCAGATTTCACCCAAGGACTAATAAATTCCCCCTTAATATGGGAAGTTGAATAAATATCATCTCTAGTAAACAGCTCCTCTAATCTAGACAAATTATGCATGGATTCAGGTGTCCACATATAAACCGGAGGAAATTTATTAAATGCCTCATCAAATTTCTTTTTGACTTCGCCGTCCCACACCAAAATCTGATTAAACATTTTCTTAGCTCGTGGATTCAAATCAGGAATGAAATCTCTCTTTTTATAATACAAAAACGTACTATACGCCTGAGAATATCTTTTCTTGTCCTTATCAATATATTCCCTAGTTTTATCTCTTATCTTTTCCCTCAATGGAGATAATCTAATCTCTAATCCTTCTCTAAAAAAATCCACAACTTCTTGATTTTCATTATCCAATCTTTCAACACACTCTAAATTATGATTTAATAAACCTACAATTCTATAAAATTTGTCTTTAAAAAATTCCTTGCCTGGAATTAGATATGCTGGAGTTCCTCCCATAGAACGACTTCAATTATTA
>Ga0209541_10006913_pt1 | contig 19181 bp, 16 predicted proteins | sample RifCSPlowO2_01_FD_184027 | JGI IMG/M metagenome (GOLD analysis project Ga0209541, IMG submission 184027) | Groundwater microbial communities from Rifle, Colorado - Rifle CSP2_plank lowO2_0.1 (SPAdes) (version 2) | ecosystem: Environmental > Aquatic > Deep subsurface > Groundwater | place... | reverse complement strand
TATATTCTTTATAAAATATATATTATAGATAAATATTAGGCGGAATTTTTTCCAAAGGAAATGAAAATCTCAAGTGTATAGATTTTCATTTTTAAGTTGCAGCACTTTTGTTTTTTCCGACGATAATTTTTATTTTTTTATTTTCCATAAGAAATGATGGTGTGATATATATTCTATGAGATATAAAAGTTTATAAAATAAGAATTTCTAAAACTTTGGTTTTAAAGGGGGGCAAAATGGTTCAGTTAGACAAAATTTTTGATTCTTTTTCTTCTAGCAATTTATTTAACTCGAGATTTGCTCTGCAAAATGTTTACACTCCGAAAAATATACCTCATAGAGACAAACAAATAGAGCAGATAGCTAGTGTTCTCGCGCCAGCATTAAGGGGAGAAAAGCCCAGTAATTTGTTTATTTATGGAAAAACAGGTTCAGGAAAAACTTTAAGTGCCTGCTATGTAAAAGATGAGATGTTGAATAGAGCCAAAAAAAACAATCTTCCTTTAAGAATCTATTATCTGAACTGCAAGCTAAAAAAAATTTCAGACACAGAATACAGGATTTTAGCTGAGCTAATCAAAAAGATGGGCGATAGTGTTCCAGCAACAGGCTTGCCCACACAACAAGTGTATAATAAGTTTATTGATGTTTTAGAGCAAAATAAAAAATTTTTAGTTTTGATATTTGACGAGATTGATCAGGCAGTTAAAAAAATTTCAGATAGTTTTCTTTATAATTTGACAAGGCTGAATTCTGAGTTATCTTCTAGTCAAATATGCTTGGTGGGAATAAGCAACGACTTGAAGTTTTTAGATTCTCTGGATCCAAGAGTCAAAAGCTCTTTGTCAGAGGAAGAGATTGTTTTTCCCCCTTATAATGCTATTCAATTACAGGAAATTTTAAGCCAAAGAGCAGAAGAAGCGTTCAGCAAAGGGGTTTTAGAAGAAGGAGTAATAAGCAAGTGTGCTGCATATGCTGCAAGAGAGCATGGAGACGCGAGAAGAGCTTTAGACTTGTTGAGAGTTGCTGGTGAGCTCGCAGAGAGAGCAGCAAGCAAAAAAGTCAGAATAGAACATGTTGATTTGGCAAACGAGAAAATAGACAAGGACAAGATGGTAGAGGTGGTTGAAAACGCACCAAAACAATTTCAATTAGCTCTGCTTTCTATTATTGACTTAAAGAACAGAAAACAAAACAAGACTTTTACAGGTGATGTCTATAATGTCTATCATAATTTATGCTTAAAAGCAAAAACAGAAATTTTGACGCAAAGGAGAATCTCAGACATTATTTCTGAGATAGACATGCTAGGATTAATTAATGCGCCAGTAATTAGTAAAGGCAGACACGGCAGAACAAGGGAGATAAAATTATCAATTCCAGAGAAAGTTCTTGGCAGAATTGAAAAAATCTTGCACGAGAGTTTGGACATATGACAATTTAAACAAATCTTTTATGACAATCAAAATTCAATTGAAAACAAAACAAAAAATCAATAATCCCAAAATTCAATTAAACCAAGAAAATAAATAAAAAGTGAATTTAATAGACTTTCAAATGTCAGGAATTAAAAATTCCTGAGCACTGTCAGAAGCTAAAAGTGTCTGAAGTTTAACCAATTAAAAAATTTATAGAGTTTTAAACTTTTAAGATGAATACAGAAATTTTAAAATTTAGTTTAGGGAAAGGAGTTTTGTTAGACAAGGAAACTTTAAGTTTGCTTTCTGAATTTGATGATGCTACTGCAAAAACCCTTATTGAGAAAATTTCAAATTTAAAAGAGAAGATTATTACTAAAAGTTTTTTTACCAAAAACGCAGAGAAAATTCAAGAGCTGATTTCTGACGAGAAAGTTATAGAAAAATTGAAAATTAATCTTGGTTTGAGTTTAGAAATCTCTAGAGAGCGTTTGGTTCCTATGATAGTTAAAGAGAAAAAAGAGGAAGAAAAAGAAAAGAAATTAGAGGAGTTTAAATACGGAAATGTGAAAGTTATCTCGTCAATTATTAATCTTACTAGGAAATTAAAACCAGCAGATTTCACAAAATATTTTAGAACAAGATATAATGAGATAAAAGGCTTTTTACAAGAAAGAAAAGAATTGGAAAATTTAACTTCTATAAACAAGATTAACGACAAAAAACAGAGCATATCAGTAATAGGAATGGTTCTTAACAAAAGAATAACTAAAAGCAAGAATATACTTTTAGAGGTAGAGGATTTGACAGGGCAAGTGAATGTTTTGATAAACAAAGATAAAGTGCATGATAAAGCCAAAGAGATTTTAGAAGATGATATTATTGGGATTAGGGGTTTTGGTAATCGCGAGATTATTTTTGCTAGTGAAATTGTATATCCTGATATTTTGCTTCAAGAAAAAACAAGCTTGGAAAAAGATGAAAGAGCAGCTTTTATTTCTGACTTGCATGTAGGAAGCAAGAATTTTTTAGAAAAAAATTTTTTGAAGTTTATTGAATGGGTTAATGGCAAGATTGGAGATGAAAAGCAGAAAGAAGAGGCAAAAAAAATTAAGTATCTTTTTGTCAACGGGGACACAATTGACGGGGTTGGAATATTTCCTGGGCAAGAAAAATTACTTGCAATTAAAGATATAAGAGAGCAGTATAAAAAATTAGCTGAGTTGTTAGCAAGAATAAGAAAAGATGTTAAGATAATTTTGTGTCCCGGGCAGCACGATTCTGTTAGAGTTGCTGAGCCACAACATCCTATAGGAAAAGAGTTTGGCTTGAGTTTGTATGAGTTAGAAAACCTTATTTTAGTTAGTAATCCTTGTATGATTGAGATTACTAATAACGGGAAAAAAGGAATTAGAATATTGATGTATCATGGCGCAAGCATGAATTCTTATATTAATGAGATAGATTCTTTAAGATTAGGAAAAGCACATGATTTTCCTTCAAGAGTTGTTAAGGAAATGTTAAAAAGAAGGCATCTTGCTTCTATGCACTCTTCTGTAACTTATATTCCTTATGAGGCTTATGACCCCCTTGTTATAAAAGAAATTCCAGACATAATTACTACAGCTGATTTGCATAAACCAGATGTTGATATATATAATAATATACTGATTATTTGTTCAAGCTGCTGGCAGTCTACAACTCCTTTTGAAGAAAAAGTAGGAAATCATCCTGATCCCTGCAAAGTTCCTGTGTTTAATTTGAAAACAAGAGAAATAAAAATCATGGATTTTTCTGGAGATTAAACTGCAAGAAAAAAGAAAATTGAAAGAAGATTGAAAAAAATAAAAATTAATTGGCCTGTAAATACAAGATTAGGGAAAATAAAAGAGAATTTAGAAAGATTTCAGAAGATTAAGGAAAATAAAAAAGAATTAAGAAAAATTTCAGAAGAAAAATAAAAATAAAGCTAAGAAAAAATGATGACTAAATATTTCAAGGATATAGAAAATCAGGTTAAAGCAATTTATAGTGTTGCTGAAGCTGCAAGAGAAAAAGGCTTGGATCCGAAAAGTTTTGTGGAAATACCTCTTGCAAGTTCTTTAGCAGAAAGAGTTACAGGCTTGCTATCAGTAAAATATCCTCAATTAGAAGACAAGAAAATAGTTTTAAGAATAAAAGAGCTTGAAAAAGAGTATGGCTTATTAGATCACGCTGTTGCACTGAAAATAGCAGAAGAGGTAGCTAAAGAAAAGTTCTGCAAGTTTGTTAGCCATTTGGAAGCAATAGATGCTGGAATAAGAATTGGTTTTGCTTATATTACTGTTGGGGTTGTCTCAAGCCCATTAGAAGGCTATACTCATTTTAAACTTAAGAAAACTTCAGATAACAAAGATTATTTTTGCGTTTATTATTCTGGGCCAGTAAGAAGCGCTGGAGGAACTGCAGCTTCTTTTTCTTTGTTAATAGCTGATTATTTGAGAGAAAGTTTTGGTTATGCAAAATATGATGCTAGTGAGCAAGAAGTTAAAAGAGCAGTTACAGAAATTTATGATTATCATGAGAGAATAACTAATTTACAATATTTACCTTCAGAGGAAGAAATTGAGTTTTTGGCTAGAAATTTGCCTATTCAAATTGATGGAGATCCTAGTGAAGACAAAGAAGTAAGCAATTATAAAGACTTGGAGAGAGTAGAGACAAATTTCATGAGAAATGGTTTTTGTTTGGTTTTAGCAGAGAGTTTAGCGCAAAAAGCAATTAAGATATTGAATATAGTATATAAGCTAAGAAAAAAAGGTTTTGGCTTGAAAGATTGGGATTTTTTAGGGAAATTTGTTGAGCTGCAGAAAAAAAAGGTTGAGAAAAAAAAAGAGAGTGCAGAAGCTACTTATATACAAGATTTAGTTGCTGGCAGGCCTGTTTTAGGGCATCCTTCTAGACAAGGAGGTTTTAGATTAAGATATGGAAGAAGCAGATTTTCTGGTTTGAGCAGCATGGCTATTTCTCCGTATACAATGGCAATACTTGACAATTTTATTGCTATTGGAACGCAACTAAAATATGAAGGGCCTGGAAAAAGTTCTGCAATGACTCCTTGTGATAATATTGATGGCCCAATTGTAAAGTTAAATAATAACAGTGTAATAAAAATAGATAGCAGTGATAAATTAAGAAAAGCAAAAGAAAAAGGCATAAAAGAAATTATACATTTAGGGGACTTTTTAGTTAATTACGGAGAATTTTTTAATAGAGGAAAAAAATTGCAGAAACCAGGTTATTGCCAGGAATGGTATGCTGCTGAATTAGAAAGAAAAATAGAGCAGAGAAAATTAAAAGAAGAAGAGAAAAATGATGAGAAAGAGAGAATAGAAGAAAATGTTGGGGAGAGAAAAATAGAGCAAGAATTAAAAGAAGAAAATAAAGAAAGCAAAATAGAGCAAGGAAAATTAATAGAAGAAAATAGAGAGAGAATAGAAGAAAAAGAGGCGGGCGGTAAAGAAAAATTAAAAGAAAAAGAGGAAGAAATAAAAGAAAAAAAAGAGGAAGAAAATAAAGAAATAGAAAAGCTTGTTAAAGAGATAATTAAAAATCCTTGGACAAAAATAAGTTTTGATTTGGCTTTAGAGATAAGCAAGAGATATAACTTGAGTTTACATCCTGATTTTATTTTTTACTGGAGTCATTTAAACAAAGAGCTGTTCCTTGGGTTGATAGACTGGATAGCTCATTCAGAAATTGTGAATAATAAACTTTCTCTAGTTTACAATAAAACAGAACAAGAGAGATTCAAGCAAGGAAAAAGAGCTTTGGAGTTAATAGGAATAGAACACGAAGTTGTTACTGAAAATGTTTTAATTAATGAAGAAGATAGCAAGGCATTGCTTTTTAATTTAGGAATCAAACTTGAGGATGAGATAGAAGAAAAAATCAGCTTGAGTATAGGAAAAATAAAACAAGAAGAAGTTTTGGATATTATTAATAATTTATGCTTGATAAAAATTAAGGATAAAGCAGGAAGTTATATAGGAGCAAGAATGGGCAGGCCTGAAAAAGCTAAGCTAAGAAAATTAACAGGAAGCCCAAATATTTTGTTTCCTGTTGGTGATGAAGGAGGAAGATTAAGAAGCTTGAACAAGGCTGTTGAAATTGGAAGCATAAAAGCTGATTTTCCTATTTATTTTTGCGAAAATTGCAATAAAGAGACAATTTATTTTAAATGTGAGAGTTGCGGAAATGAATGTAAGAAAATGAATTTTTGTCCTGAATGCAAGCAGAAATTCTTGCAAGAAAAATGTCCTGAGCATCTTATTGGCTTGTCATATACAACAAAAAGAATTGATAGTAAACATTATTTTCAAGAAGCTATTAAGAAATTAGATTTGCTGCCTGATGAGATTCCTAAGCTAATTAAGGGGGTAAGAGGCACAAGCAACAAAGAGCATGTTCCTGAAAATTTATGCAAAGGAATATTAAGAGCTTTGTTTAATCTACAGGTTAATAAAGATGGCACAATTAGATATGATATAACAGAACAAGCACTAACTCATTTTAAACCAAAAGAAATTGGAACGAGTGTTGAAAGATTAAGAGAGCTAGGATATGAAAAAGATGTTTTTGGAAAAGAGCTAGAAGATGAAGAGCAGTTGTTAGAATTAAAACCTTTGGATGTAATTTTGCCTTCTTGTGCTGAATCAAGCGATGAAAAAGCTGATGAAGTTTTGATTAATATCTCGAGCTTTATTGATATGTTGCTTGAAAGATTCTATAAACTTAAAAGCTTTTATAGCATTAGAGAAAGAGAAGATTTAATAGGACAACTTGTGGTTGGTTTGGCTCCTCATACTTCTGCTGGCATAATTGGAAGAATAATTGGATTTTCTAGGACTCAAGGATGTATTGCCCATCCCTTGTGGCATGCTGCTATGAGAAGAGATTGCGTTTATCCTTCTACTAAAATATTCTTTTATGATGAAGACAGTAAGGAAATCTTTTATAATAGCATAGGAGATTATATTGAGAATTTAATAAAACAAGGAGCTAAAACTAAACAAATTGATTCTTTCGGAACTTTATCTATAGAAAACAGAAGAAACTTATATACTTTAGGGATTGATTCTCTAACTCACGAGTTGAAAAAGAAAAAAATAAAATATTTTATTAAAGGGCCCGCAACAAAAAAATGGATTAAAGTTACTACTGCAACAAATCGAGAGTATGTGGTGACTCCTACTCATAAGTTTATGTTTATTCAAAATGGAGAATTTAAATTTAAGGAAGCAAGTGAAATTTGTGAAGATGATAAGTTGCCAGTTTTGGAAAATTTTGATTTTAATTTAGAAATTAGAGAAATTAATTTAATTAAGTTATTTAAAGAAAAGCTTTCTGAAAAAGAGCAGAAAGAAATTTTAGTCATAAATGGTAAAGATGAGAGAGAGCTTTTGGATTTTTCTGAATCTAACTTAGAAAATTTGGAGTTAAGGCATAAATTTTCTAGACATAAATTTCCAGCTATCTTGAAAACTACTCCGGAATTAATGAGGATTTTAGGTTACTATGCTTCAGAGGGATATTCTCGAACAAACAAATGGGTCTCTCAAGTTGCATTCAGAATTTTTAATGAAAAAATGCAAAAGCATATTGTAGAGATGATTAAAAAAGTCTTTAATATTAATGCAAGCTTAGGAGAAAATAATAGCAAAATAACAATATGTAGCAAGCTTGTTTATTATTTGTTTAAATGTTTGGGTGCAGGAAAAGGAGCTTATGAAAAAAGAGTTCCTGGTTTTATTTTTGGTTTGGGTAAAGATTTAGTTAAAGAATATATTTCAGCTTATTTCGAGGGTGATGGGAGCATAATTAAACGTATAAAAAGGATAGCTTTTTATTCTGTTTCCAGAGGGTTATTAGATGATATTGCTTTGTTGCTTGCTAAATTCAGAGTTTTTGGAAGATATTTTAGAACTGGATTGAGATTGCCAGGAAAAAAAGTTTTGGAAATATATAGAAAATTAGACAAAGAACCAAAACAACACATCCTTAATCATTTAGTCTTGGGGGTTTACGATTCATTCAAGCTTGGAGAAATTTTAAACTTAAAAAATGAGAAAAAAGAAGCTGATTTAGTTTATTTGAAGCATGTTGAAAACAGGTATATTAGTTATAACAAGAAGCGAATTTTATTAGCAAGTCAAAGCGATTATGTTATTGATTACGTCAAGAAAGTTGAAGTTGTAAAAGAGACTAAAAATTCTTATTGTGTTGAAATTGAATGGAAGGAATTGGAAGACAGAAATATTTTGTGGGGGGAGCAGATAATAAACACAAGATGCGAGGGCGATGAAACATGTGTTATGTTGTTGTTAGATGCTTTAATTAATTTTTCTAGAGAATATCTACCTGCTCATAGAGGCTCGACACAAGATGCCCCTCTTGTGATTACTATTGGCTTAAATCCTAGTGAAGTTGATGATATGGTTTTTGATATGGATGTTGTTTGGAAATATCCTCTAGAGTTATATGAAGCTGCTGAAAAAGAATTGGCTCCTTGGGACATTAAGATAGAACAATTAAAAGATAGGTTAGGAACAGAAAAGCAGTATTTTGATTTTGGGTTTACTCATGAGCTTGAGGATATTAATAAAGCAGTTAGGTATTCTTCTTACAAGTCTTTACCTAGTATGCTTGAGAAGATTTATGGGCAGATGAAAATTGCTGAAATGATAAGAGCAGTAGACACAGAAGATGTTGCCAGATTAGTAATTGAAAGACATTTAATTAGAGATATTCGAGGCAATTTAAGAAAATTTTCCCAGCAAGAGTTTAGATGCTCTAAGTGCAATAGTAAATATAGAAGAATGCCATTAGCTGGAAAATGCTTAAATTGTAATGGAAATATTATTTTTACTATAAGCGAGGGAGGGATTATTAAATATTTAGAGCCTGCAATTTTTCTTGCTAATAAGTATAATGTGCCAGATTATATTAAACAGAATTTAGAGTTAACTAGAAGCTATATAGAGAGCATTTTTGGAAAAGAGAAAGAGAAGCAGGAAAGCATAGGAAAGTGGTTCCCTTGAGTTTTCTAGTAAAGATTAAATAATTTTTTGAAATTTGGAATTATTAAAAATCTTTTCTATTTTCATTTACATAAAAATATTGTGAAATTAAGAGTAATGGACTTATTAATCTCTAACTTAAGCTAACAAAACAAATTTGCTTAATAGAACAAAGAAACAATTAAAAACAAAGTTTTCTATAAGGAAAGATGAACAAAAAAAGGCTGAACTTAATTATCTCTTTGTTGATTGGGTTGGGCATATTTGGATTTTTCTTGTATAGATTGGGGCCTGAATCTATCTTGTTGATAACTAGAAACATAAACTTTTTTTATCTTTTGATATTTTTTGTTTTGACAACCTTAACATTTTTTTTAATAGCTTGGAGATGGCAGGTTATTCTGAGAGCTTACAAAAAAAGAGTTTCTTTTTTCACTATAGTAAGACAAACTCTTGCTGGATATGCTGTTTCTTATGTTACTCCATTTGAAAGATTAGGCGGAGAACCTTTAAGAGCTTACATGTTGAAAAAAGAAGCTAAAGTTGATTTGAAAACAGGAATCTCGAGCATAATTATGGACAAGTTTGTTGAGCTAACAGGAGCTGGTTTATTTGGTTTTTTGGGTTGGATGATGCTTTTGTATTTGCGCGAGGTGTCTTCTTATTTAAAACTTATTCTTGCTCTCCTGCTTGCTTTTACTTTTTCTTTGTTGTTTGTTTTTTATTACAGAACTATCACAGGAAAAGGCTCTTTCTCGAGCTTATTTAATTTTTTTAGGCTCTATAAAATTATAAAGTCAGAGAATTTTTTTGATGTTTTGGAGAATGTTGAAAAGAAAATGAAGAAGTTTTTTTCTGAGCATAAAAAAGAGTTTTTGTTTAGTTTTTTAATCTATCTTTTGTATGGTATTATAGTTATTTTTGAGTTTAAGTTTTTATTTTTGAGTTTTGGTGTTGATGCCAGTTTGATAGAGATAGTTTTAACTATAGTTGTTTTTGGTTTTGTTAGTTTTATACCTGTTCCTGCTTCTCTTGGCTTTTTAGAAGCCGGCCAGTCTGGTTTGTTTATGCTGTTGAGAGGTCAAGGAAACATTGGTTTTGCTTTAAGCTTGATATTAAGATTGAGAGCTTTAATTTTTGTTGCTATTGGTTTTGCTATTATCTCGTATTTTAGTGGAAAGCAGATCTCAAGCTTAAGGAAAAATATTAAAACTCTAAAGACTTAGAATGAAGATGAAAAAGAAAACCCTGTTGATAATATTAATTATTATTTTAATTTTAATAATAGGATATTTGTTTTTTGTTGTATCTGAAATTTCTGGTTATGTTGTTAAAGCAATTAACTATTTAAGTGGAGTTTAGAATATTTTGAAAATATAAATTTAAATGTATATTTTCTGAGATAAGATTATTTAAAAAGTAGGAATGTCTTTTTAAGTTATGGAAAGAAGAGAGTGTGGCGAGGAGTGTGGTATTGCTGCAGTTTATCTTAAAAATAGCTCAAGAAAAACAAACCTTGTGCCAGAGCTTCTTTATGTTATGTTATCACAGCTTCAACATAGAGGACAGTTAAGTGCGGGAATTTCTACTTATAATCCTTTCAATAGAGGTTATGAAAAAAAATTAAAAATTTGGAAAGGGGTAGGAAGAGTTAATGATTTGTTTAGGATAAATGATAGAGAAGAAAGAAGAAGAGTTGTTGAATATTGTAAAGGTATAGCAGGGATAGGGCATGTTAGATATGCTACTGCTGGTTGTGCAACAACATATTTAGATTTAATAGAAGAAGCCCAACCTTTTTTAAGGCATCATGGTAGGCCTTGGAAAAGATTTTCTATAGCATTCAACGGAAATCTTGCAAATTATTTTTCTCTAAGAAAGGGAATATTGAAAGAAGGTTATCTTTTAGATACAAAAGTAGATACAGAAATTATTATGCATTTAATAGCTTTGAATTTAAAGGCATTATCTTCTAATAGCAGAGAAGGAGATGTTAAACCAAACTTATTTGACGTAGCTGAAGCAGTTATGAAAAAGCTTGACGGAGCATATAATGTTTTAGAGTTATTTGGAGATGGGGATTTAGTAGTAATAAGAGATCCTTTAGCATTTAAACCTCTTGTTTTTGGAGAAAACTCGGATTTTTTTGGTATGGCATCAGAGAGTGTTGCTTTGGAGAAAATAGGTATAGAAAAATTTTATCCTGTTAGTAACGGAAGTTGTATGATTTTTAATAGAAATGGTATGAGCCAAAAAAATATTTTTTCTGGTACAAGAAAAGCACACTGCCATTTTGAAAGAGTTTATTTTTCAAGAGCAAATTCAATTATAGATGGAAAATCTGTTAATTCAACAAGAGAAAATTTAGGAAAAAATCTTGCAAGAATAGAGCCACTTAAGGATAGATTTCCTCAACAATATGTGGTTGTTCCTATTCCAAATACAGCAATTCCTGCTGCAGAAACATATGCAAGAACTCTTAATTTGCCTTTAAGTCTTGCTCTTATAAAAGGGGAAGGGGAGAGGGGGTTTATCAATAAGGAAGAGGAAAGAAAGAGAATAATGGATAGGGAATATGGTTTAATTGTTGAAAGAGTAAAAGGTAAAAAAATTATTTTAATTGAAGATAGTATTGTAAGAGGAGAAACTAGTAGGAGAATAGTCTCTCTAATGAGAAATGCTGGTGCTTTAGAAGTACATTTAAGGTCTACAGAACCACCCCTACTTTATCCTTGTTTTTATGGTATAGACTTTCCTACATATAAAGAACTAATAGCTGCAAGAAATTTAAATAGTGAGGATTTAGAAAAAGCAGTTGCAAGTGAAATTGGGGCAGATTCTGTTGTTTATCAAACTTTAGACGGATTGATTGAAGCAACTGGTTTTAGCGAGAATGAACTTTGTCTTGCTTGCTTGACAGGAGATTATCCAACTGAGTGGGGAAAAAGAATGGCTAAAAAGGCAGATAAAGCAAAATAGAAGTTAGCATTAAACTTCCCATGAGATGGGTTCTTCTTACTCCTGACAAAATTGCTATTAAACCGGTAAAAGTTGCTGTTATAAAAATTAAAAACCCAAGAAAGCCAGAAAAAAATATTACAACTATGGCAAGGAAAATAAGAATAAAAATTGATAAATACTTATAATTGAGTTTAGAAATTTTTCTTGAGAAAAATTTTGCAAGAAAAATAGTTAGGAAGAAAGCAAAAATTGCTGAAAAAATTATTGTTAATAGAATTATTATTAGATTATTGAAACTAAAGTTCTCAAGAATTTTTTGAATTGCAACTGCTGTTCCTGTCCTTGCTTTTTGAATTGAATAGAGAGCAATGAAAGATAATCCTGCCACTATTGTGTTTATGCTTCCTAACAAAATTAGGAATTCTCTTCTTTTTATTTCTTGTACAATATCTGAACCTATGACAGCTGCTTGCCCACTTCCGAGAGCAGGCAAAAAAGAGCATAAAGGAGCTGATAAAATCGCTGCTATTCCTGCATTTTTAATTTCTTTTATTTTTATTTTAATTTTTTTTAACTTGAAAATTTCTTGTTCAGGAATTTTTTCTTTCTTGATAATTGAGGTTATCAATGAAGAAGAGCCAAATAAGCCTGTTAGTAAAGGCAGTAAAGATTGATTTATGTTTAAGTTTAAGGTTGATAAACCTAGAAAGCCTGATAAAAGAAAAACTATTATTGCTATCAATTTAGAAGATTTTTCTTTTGCTATTAAGTAAATAGAGGCAAATAAAAGAATGAAAAGCATTACAAATTTGAGATAAAAGAAAATTTTAGGAAGAAGAAGGAGAAAAAGAGGAGTTAGTAGTAAGATAATTAAAATTCCTAAAATGCTTCCATATAAAGTTAAGATTATTGCTTCATAGCCCTTTCCTTTTAATAACAGTTCATGTCCTGGCAATACACTCAAAACAGAATCCTCATCAGGAGCTCCTAAGAAAATTGAAGGAATAAAACTTACAAATGTGTCAGAGATTGTCATCGCAACAATAAAAACTGCTAAGATAATTGGTTGTAAGAAATTCAAAAAGAAAGCTAAAATTGAAAGAAGGAAAACAGAGATTAAATTAACATGAATTCCTGGCAAGAGGCCTGCGATAGTTCCAACAAGAATTCCTGATAATAAAGCAAAAATAAATTCAATTATCATTTTCAATTTTGATTTTTTCTGCTTGGATTTGAAGCTGATTTTTATATTCTACAACTTTTCCTATAACTTGAATTGTTTGATTTTTCTTGAAGTTGCAGTTACAGGTTAGAGTTAGATTATTATCTAACTTAATAATTGAAAACTCATCATAATTTTTTATATCTAAAATTTTGCCTTGGGTTTTTACTAATTGATTTATTTTTAATTCTTTGTAATTAGAAATTTGTTCTGGCTGGATTAGGTTAGAAATTAAGAAAAGAATTAAAATTCCTAAAATTGAGATTAGTAATGAGAGTTTTAATAGGATTTGAGTCATACTTTATAGAGAAAGGTTTAATAATTAAAAGTTGCGGTTTGGCTAAGTTTTAATCTTTGATTATATTCTAGTGCAACAATCTTTAAAAAGTATCTCTTCTATCTTAACCAATGGCGAGAGTAAAAACTGAAATAGAAGGAATGAGGTATTTTCGTGTAGCATTAGCAATACAAAGAGAACAGGCAGAGATGAGAAGAGCTAAAAATTATGATTGGGCAAGAGCAGAGAAATTAGGAAAATTAAATGCCAGAGTTTTAAGCAGACTTGATGAATTATCAGCTCAAATAGGAGATGAGATTATGGATGTCCTAAATCCTCAAGGCATTATGCCTGAGCAAGGTTATTGTGGAGCAGCACAATAAACAAAAATTTTCAATTGCTTTATTTTTAAGTAATTTCTTATAATAAATCTTTTAAAACCATTAAGTTTAATAATTAAATTTATCTGTATTAAATATGAATCCAGCTAGAAATTTAAGGTTAGAAATGATAAAAGAATTGGCTAGAATGCATCATCCAGAAGAAGTAGCTGCACAACCAACTTCTAGAAAATTTTTTACAGATGAGAGAGATATTTACCAAAATGACGAGAGGGTTTTGCGTGGCCAGTTAGATTTAACAGATTATGTTTTACTTCAGTCAGGGAGCATTAAAGTTGCGAGGAAATTTTAAAATGGATACTTCAAAAAACAAGTTTTTTGACAGTGTTCAGAAATCTAAAAAGATTTCTGACATAGAAAAAAAGTTGGAGTTGATAAAGAGGAATTTGCAGGAGATACTTGGAGAAAAAGAACTTAAAGATTTATTAAACTCTAAAAAAGAGCTTTCTATATACTGGGGAGCAATGCCAACAGGAAGCATATCAATAGCATATTTTTTTCCTATGCTAAAAATTGCAGATTTTTTGAAAGCAGGATTAAGAGTAAAGATTCTTCTTGCTGACCTGCATGCCGCGCTGGCTGGAGTTTCTTGGAGTATCTTAGAAAAGAGGTATAAATATTATGAAAGAGCGATTATTGGTATTTTAAAAGCAATTGATGTTGATATCAAGAAATTGGAGTTTGTTAAAGGAAGTGAATTTCAACTTGCTCCAGAATATTTTCATGATTTATTGAGATTGAGTACTATAACTACTTCAAATGAAGCTAAACATTCTGCTTCTGAAGTTGTAAAGATGGGAGAAAACCCTAAACTTGCTGGATTTATTTATCCTTTAATGCAGGCTTTAGATGAAGAATATCTTAAAGTAGATGCCCAGTTTGGGGGCATGGACCAAAGAAAAATTATGGTATATGCTAGAGAATATCTTCCTAAGTTAGGGTATAAAGCAAGAATAGAATTAATTAATCCTATTATAAGAGGTTTAATTGGAGAAAAAATGAGTTCTAGCATTGAGTCAAGCAAAATAGATTTATTGGACAATGAAGAAACAGTAAAGAGAAAAATAAATAATGCAGAATGTGTTGCAGGAGATCCTAATAATGGGATTATGGCTTTATTGAGATATTTTATTTTTATTATTAAAAAAGACAAAAATAAAAGATTTGTTGTTGATAGAGATAAAAAATATGGTGGAAATCTTGTTTATTCTGATTATAAAGATATTGAGAAAGATTTTATAAAGAAAAGACTGCATCCTCTCGATTTGAAAAATGCAGTTGCAAAAGAAATAAATTTGATACTTGAAAAAATAAGAAGAGATAAAATGCTTTTCCAGTTGCATAAAGAGGCTTATGAATGATTATATATTCTCCACTACAGATTTCTTTTTAAACTTCAACTTATTCTTTAAATTATGCCTGATGTGTTAGAAGAGGAAGTTAAAAAAAGAGTAGATGAAATAGAGAAAAAGGTTTCTGAAAGTCAAGGGCAAATAGCTTTAAGTGCTAGAAAAATTGTTACTGGAAAAAACGTGTGTTGTGCTGCTGGTACAAGCTATGATTATTTTTATTATACAGAGGCGGGAATTATTTCTGGAGAGCTTGAAAAGTTAGAACAAAAAAATTTATCAAATATGTGTGAAATTGATATAACTCCTCTTATTTGGACTCCGCATGGTTTTCATACTTACTATTATCATCCTGATTTTATGATTCCTGTTCAGAGAAAGTTATTTTCTGTTAGGCTTTGTCCAGAAGATTTGAAGAAAGCAACAAAAGGAGAAATTAGATTTGGAAGAGAAGAGTTAGAAGGAAGGCCCGATATCTTTGGCTATCAGAAAACTGTTCCTTACTTAGAAAATTTTGATATTTCAATAGGAGACAATGAAGTTAGAAGATTCTTGCAAGGACCAGAACTTTTTGCAGAAAGCAAAATCGAATGGTTTTTTAGTTTATTAAAAAATCCTGGAGAAATTGAAAAAGTAGTTGAAGAATATGATTTCAGACAAAGAGAGGATGTTGCTAGAAATTTAGTTCAAGAAATTGCGAGATTGAAAATGTTGGAACAAAAAGTTATAGAATTAGAGGACAGCGTTATGAAGGCCACCGCTCATTTTACTACAGACGATGAAGGAAGAGGAAAATATCTTGAATGGAGTAGCAAAACAGTGTATCAATATAAACAATTGCGTGAGGAAATTCAGGAACATGTAAAAAAGGCTGGAGGAGTACTTAAGAGAGCTGATGAATTAGAGTTAACTAAACATCCTGCTATTGATGGAAGATATGTAGGATTTCCTTGGCAAGTAAGTCCTAAAGAATATATAAGTTATGTTAGAGAAAAAGTTGTTGCTGGAGTTAATGAGAGACTTGAAAAAATTAATGCTCGTTTAAGAGCAGAACGAGAAAGAGTTGAGAGAGAATAAGTAAGTGACTAGTAGGTATGAAACTCAACAACATCTTTATCTTTTAATTGATGCTTTAATCCTACAACTTGATTTGGGAATTTTGATGAGGGGCCTGTTATTCTTATTTCTTTTATTTTTATCTTACTGTGAAAAATTTTTTCTGATAAATCTTTTATTGTCGCTTGGGGCTTGAGGATTACTGGTTCTTTATCTTGAGGTTTATGAGGTTGTTTTGTGTATATTCTAATGACTTGAGAATTTTCAATTAGCTTTTCTTTTAATTCTTCTATTCCTTCTAAAGTTTTGCAAGAGATTAAAACAAAATTATATTTTTTGCTTTTTAATGTTGCCTCTATTTTTCTTTTTTCTTCTTCTGATAATAAGTCAGATTTATTAAAAACTATTATTCTTTTACCTGTTGATTTATTTAAAAAAGGAAGAATTTCATTTAGTTCATTTAAATTTTTTATTAAAACCAGTAAAATATCTGCTGAATTTGCTATTCCTTGGTCAAAAGTCTCATGGTTGATTGCTGGCAGGTCTATAATCTGGAAATTCAAGTCTTGATATTTTAATGTTCCTAAAATTTCTTCTTGAGTAGTAAACTCTATTGGAGAGATTTTTGGTTTTGCATTAGTTAATATGGCTAATAAAGATGATTTCCCTGAGTTTGTAAATCCACAGAGAACAACTTGGATTCCTTGTTTTTTTATTCCTTGTTTTCTTGCTATAGATTTTTTCTGTTTTTGTTTGCTCTCTAATTTTTCTTTTAATTTTTTAATTCTTGTTCTTATGTTTGCTCTTAGTGATTCTGCTGATTTGTGTTTTGGGCAGAAAGACCACATTTCTTCTAAAGCAATTAACTTGTCTTCACCTTTTATAGCTTGATAATATTTCTTTTGTGCTGATAAAAATTCTGGTGATTGGTTTGTGCTTGCCATTTTTGTTATAGGTTTTTAAACTCAAACAAATTTAAAAAGTTATGTTAGACAAGGATTTTTTTAATAGAGATGCTGAAATTGTAGCAAGAGATTTACTTGGAAAAACTATTTCGAGAAAAATAAATGGAAAAATAATAAAAGCAAAAATAGTGGAAGTTGAAGCATATTATGATGAGAAAGATCCTGCTTCTCGTGCTTGTAAGAATGGAGATTTAAGAGAGACAATGAAAATGAGAGGTGGAACTTTATTGATTTATGGAGTTCATGCAAATTGGCTTATGAATTTTGTTACAGGGAAAAAAGGAAAAGCTGAAGCGGTTTTGTTAAGAGCAATAGAACCTTTAAACTTCTCAGCAAATACAAGAGGGCCTGGTTTGCTGACAAAAGCATTAAAAATAAACAAGAGTTTTCATAAAAAAGAAATTCCAAATAAAAATTTATGGTTAGAAAAGGATAAAAATAATGAGAAATTTGAGATTGTAGAAGGAAAAAGAATAGGAGTAAAAAAAGATTTAAAGAGAAATTTGAGGTTTTATATTAAAGATAATAGGTTTGTGAGTAGAAAGTAGAAACCCGAAACTTAAGGGCGTTTATATTAATTTTTAAATAGTAACAAAGAAAGATTTAAAAGGTATGGTTTTCTATAAAGAAGATGGCATTAACAAAATTATATGATGAGAGAAGGATAGTAAGAAGAAGTGATTTATGTTTTGATAAAGGAGTTGATGAAATAGGAGGTATAGAAGCAGTTGCCCCGCTTTGGTTTGTTCAAGAAGAAAAGCCTAAAATGATAGAAGGGGAGGAAGTTTATGGCAGAGTGAGAGAAGGAATTATAGTTATTCCTGCTAATTATGGGCTTTTAAATCCTTCTGATACACCACGAAGAGCAATAGCTCCAAGAGGATTGCCTTTAATTAATCCAAAAGAAGCAACTCAAGCAAACAGAAAGGGAGAATGGTATGCTCCTGACATGAAAAAATATGCAGAAGCAATATTTGCTGCTTTAATTAACGCTGTTCCTATAGATGAAAGAGATGTTGAAGATAATATTCTTGAATTAATGCTTAATGAATTTGCAACAAAACATGCAAAATACACATTTCCTTTATATGGTGGAAAAGGCAGTCAAGAAACAAGAAAGAGCAGAGTTGAAAATGCAGGAAAATATTTTAGAGAGCAATTAGATAGAGCTGGAAAGAAAAATATAATATCTCAAAGATTATTATTGCCTTCTATTGATTTAACACAAAGAGATATAATAGGAACTCAAATTTTATTTTGCGGACTTAACAATGAGTTCGTCTTGAATGGGGACACCGGGAACTTGGGTAATCCCAATGGTGTTTTTGGGGGTGTGTGTGATTAAGTGGCTTGCCACAAAAATTTTCAAAAGAAGCTATGTGTAAATTTTCAAAAGAGATAATTATTTAAATTCTGTTCTTATAAGAAAATTGCCCCTACTATTATTAAAAAATAATAGTAAAAGGCCACGCGCTAGTTTACTAAGGCATATTTGACTTTATTTTAAGTCCAGAGAATACAAGAGTTCCTTGCGAGGAACTTTGGTGGGCAGATTTGTCCTGCTTTGTACGAGCAAGATTCTCGGCATCAGAAATAAAAATTTTCATAAGAAAAATTGGCTACATCATTGCGGGCTTGACAATGAGTTCGACTTTAAAGCTAGTAACAGGAACTTGAATAATGCTAATGGTGTTTTTGGAATGGCTTTGAGGGGCTTTTTATTATGGAGAATAATTATTTTTGGGCAAAATAATTATAAATTAAAGAGGAGATTATTAAATTTGTAAAACAAGAGAAAATGATAAAGAGGAGAACAGCGTTTGTGCTTTTTTATGAGGGGGATAAAATTATACTTCAGGATAGGAAATCTTATAGTAAATATGGAGAAGAATATGGGTTCTTTGGTGGAGGTATAGAGGAAGGAGAAAGCCCTGAAGAAGCATTGAGAAGAGAAATAAAAGAAGAATTGAATATAGAAATTAAAAATTATGAATTTTTTAAACACGATATTATTTTTGTAAAAGAAGTTGGAGGAGAGATAGAAAGGTTTGTTTTTATTGCTCCTATTCCAGATATTACTGAGTCAGAGGTAAAAGAAGGGAAAGTAGTTATGATAAATTTTAAAGATAGTTTTAATTTGAAGATGGTTAGTGGAGATGTAGAATTATTAAAAGAAATTTATAATTTTTTAAAATGAAAAAAGAAAAAACAGGGGTTTTATTTTCAGGAGGAAAAGATTCTTGTCTTGCCTTGCATAAATTTGTAAAAGAAGGAGGAAAAGCTGATGTTTTGTTAAGCATGATTCCTGAAACTAAAGATAGCTTTATGTTCCATAAGCCTGATTTGAGATTATTGAAGAAACAAGCTGAAATGCTTGGCAAGAAATTGATTTTAGAAAAAACAAAAGGAGAAAAAGACAAGGAATTGGAAGATTTGAAAAAACTGATTAAAAAAAGCAAAATTAAAAAATTAGT